>Ga0134092_1002130_pt1 | contig 15683 bp, 18 predicted proteins | sample 3_6taG_FD_94454 | JGI IMG/M metagenome (GOLD analysis project Ga0134092, IMG submission 94454) | Switchgrass degrading microbial communities from high solid loading bioreactors in New Hampshire, USA - 3_6_20_6_A3 metaG | ecosystem: Engineered > Bioreactor > Semi-continuous > Anaerobic >... | reverse complement strand
TGCAGAGCAAAGGAATGTACAATCTCTCATAAGATTAAGGACGGCCAAAGGTCGTCCTCATTCCTTTTTGGGATCCAGGTATTTCAGCGTTAGCCGTTGAAAAGAAGGAGCTTGAAATGATATAATTGTTCCTATACTTCTGTTTCATGATCAAGGTATAGGAGCTTTTTTATGAAAAAATATTTACCCCAAAAAGATGACTTTATATATGGATGGAAGAAGGGGATTCCCATCGCCCTGGGTTACATACCGGTATCCTTTACCTTTGGCCTTATGGCTGTCAGCGGAGGCCTTTCTCCATGGATTGCCGCCTTCATTTCCTTATCCAACCTTACCAGCGCCGGACAGTTTGCCGGTACCAATCTGATCCTGGCCGGCTCCGGATACCTGGAAATCGCCCTGACCACCTTCATCATCAACATCCGGTATATGCTGATGTCCCTCTCATTATCTCAAAAAATTGATTCTAAAATCTCCATTCCCCAGAGGCTCCTCTTTGGATTTGGAATTACAGATGAGACCTTCTCGGTGGCTTCCATGGAAAAGGGGACCCTCTCCTATTCCTACATGATGGGCTTAATTGCCGGGCCGATTCTGGGTTGGACCTTTGGAACAGCCCTAGGTGCCTTCATTAGCTCAGCCCTGCCTCAATCCTTGGCCGGTGCAATGGGGATTGCCTTGTATGCCATGTTTATCGCCATTATCGTCCCTCCCTCAAAAAATTCCAGGCCGGTTTTTTGGATTGTCCTGATTTCAGTCGGAATAATTATAATTCTAAAATATATCCCGTTGTTCCACTTTATATCCAGTGGTTTTCGCGTGATTATTGCCACTGTCCTGGGGGCCGGAATCGGAGCTTTCCTATGGCCCGTTCAGTGTACCCCGGATGACGAGAAAGGGGAGAAAAGATGAGAATTCTTTTTGCAGTTTTATTAATGGCTCTGGTTACATACATCCCAAGAGTATTGCCGATTGTCCTTTTCAGGAAGGAAATTCAATCCCGCTTTATAAAATCGTTTCTATATTATGTTCCCTTCTCGGTTTTAGGGGCCCTCACTTTCCCGGACATCTTTTATTCTACCGGAGATTTCAAAACTGCCCTGGCCGGTACCCTTGTTGCCCTGGTGCTGGCCTATTTGGGGAAAAGCCTTGTTGTTGTGGCAATCGGAGCCATCTTAACCGTATTTATATCAGGATTCATCTTTTAAATAGAAAGAGCCCTAGTCATTAAAGGGCTCTCCGCATTTTGGGCAATAGTTAAAGTCTTCATAGGTTTCATAACCGCATCGACGGCATCGCCTGCCATAATAGACATGGCCCGTTTGAACCGGCTGCAAATCCTCTTCTCGCAAGCTGATTCCTTCTCCCCTTGCAATCCGGTTCCCAAGTTCCTTATCGATGGAATAGACGCTGCCGCAGCAGCTACTGTGCACATAGTACTTCTTATTCCATTTTATAATAGGAATAAAAAACAGGCTAAGGCACATGTACTCCATATAAACTTCCAGGCGGCCGTATTTTCCGCATCGCGGACAGATCCAATTTTGATAAAAATCCAGTTTCTTTTGCTTTGTAGTGATACCCATAATGAATATCATATCATCATCTCCGTAGCTTATACCTTAAGATTTTCCCGCTTTCTTAAGCCTATTCACGTCTTTCTTTTATATCGCTCAGCTGCAGGGACAGGGCATTGACGGATATAAAGAGCTCCCGAACGGAAAAGATAAGGGAAATCATCAGTAGAATCAGGCTTCCGGCAAAAATGACATTAGCTATAAAGAGAAAATCAGCAAATATCAGAAACATACAAAGCACGCAGAGAAAGAAGCTGATAACCCCTAAAACCTGCATATCGCGAATGATGTTTATCCTCTTTTGCAGGTTATCGATCTGGCCTTTTAGAATATCGTCAGGGTTTTCCTTATATTTCCCATGCAATTCCCGAACCAGCTGGGCCAATACCAGAAAACGATTGGTATAGGCAAGCAGCAGGAGCGATATAGCCGGAAACAGCAAAGCCGGAGTGGTTAAGTCCAATTTCATATTGCTTTCTCCCCTTCAAGAAATTGAGTATCCAGTTCTACTTTCTCAAGAAATAAGCCGCAGGCATCGGCAAGCAAGCCGACCCGGCTCCGGTCCTTTGATTCGATGATTTCCGGTATCGTTTCGGCTTCCATCTCCCCCAGGCCAACCTGGATGAGGGCTCCGACGATCTTTCTGACCATATTATGCAGAAAGCCGTTTCCCCTTATCCGGATTTCGATAAAGCCTTCCTTCTCGCTCATCTCTATGGAATAGATTTCACGAACCATAGACTTCTTTTTGGATTTTGCGTTGGAAAAGGCGGTAAAATCATGTGCTCCTATAAAATACTGAGAGGCCTTTCGCATTGCTGCAAGATCCAGCGGCTCTTTTATGTGCATGCTGTATTTCCGTTCAATGGGGTTTGGATACTTCCTGTTCCAAATCCTATACAGATAAGTTTTGCTCTTGGCGTGAAAACGGGCATGGAACTTTCTCGGCACCAGGGTTACATCCGTTACGCTGATATCTTCCGGCAAGTATCGGTTTAAATAATCCTGAACCTCAGACTCTGCAAGCCTTTCAGCGATCCTGAAATTCGCCTTCTGGTCAAGGGCATGGACCCCTGCATCCGTTCTGCTGGAGCCGATCAAGCCGACATGCTTTCCGACCATCTCCGCCAGAACATTCTCGATTTTGCTCTGAATGGTATTCCCGCCTTCCTCCCCTTGGCGTTGCCAGCCCTTATACCGACTTCCGTCGTATTGAATTGTCAATAGATAATTGTACATCATTCATTCTCCTTATGCTTCATTCAAGTTGCAGATGATATGCCCGGCTTGAATTCTATTACGATTTCTAGCTTGCTTGAATGCCGTGGATCATTCCACTTCAGCATTCCGGGACAAGCTCCATTCAAACTGATTGTATCAAAAAAATAGGCTTAAAGAAAGCAGATAACAAATCATGATTAGATTTCATCATTTGATGAAAGAATATTTGTTGAAAACGTACAGAAAAGCATAGATTTCCAGATTATTATACCATGTAAAAAGGAGGCGGGCAAAATTAAGATCCTCGAGACAACCTATGATTATTTTCTAAGAACTGTCCTGGGAGCCATTAATCCAATAAAGAAATCGGTGATCCGGACCGAGTGCCTTGTACACAAGTTTATCAATGCTCAAGCAGTTAAAATTTTAAAAAATGACAAGTTTTTCGATCAATACAACTTTTTCAACAGCTACATAAAACCACTGAATGAAGGAGCCGTATGGGCAGATCAGGACTTTAAAAGCACAAACCATTTTTATCATCCATACCGGAAGAAAGGTCTATATGGCAGAAAAAATGCAATGGAACTGGGGATCAAGTATTACAAAAAAGCCCTTGCTTTTTGGAAATCAGGAGAGTTCGATGACTCCTTATTCTATTTGGGTGCAGCCCTGCATATTATACAGGATATGACTATTCCACAGCATGCCAATGTTCGGCTGCTGGACAATCACCATCAGTTTGAAGTTTTTGTACTGCGAACTTATCAACATGTAACGGATTTTCAAGTGGAGAAGGGCGCGTATTTGTTGGATTCCATCGAAAATTATATCAAGTTCAACGCAAGAATCGCCATGAAAGTCCATAAAAGGTTTAAAAGGATTCCTGATGACGAGGAGCGATTTCATAAAATAGCCGGCTGCTCCCTTCCTTTGGCTGAAAGAACTACAGCCGGAGCCATGGTGAAGTTTTATGATGAAGTTCTGCCCCAAACTGAAAAATCCTCCAGGTTCAATTGAGCTTCATTTTGAACCGGATTCCTTTATATACAGTCATATCCCATTTTATATAATACCATCTCACTTTGATGTGGCAGAAGATAAGCTGCTGCATAGTATATACTAGAACTCTAATGAAGGGAGAGTTTCCAAGTGTATTACTATGTTCAGCAGCAATGTCCTGAAAATCATTATCCCTATGTAATACAAGCAGGAGATACCTTGTATTCCATTTCCCGCAGGCTCGAAGTCAGCCTCGATAGAATACTGGCTGCAAATCCTGGCATAAACCCCAACCGGCTTATGATCGGCCAAGTGATCTGCATACCCGCTTGTTTTCCAAATCAGACTCCCTATATTATCCAGCCGGGAGATACTCTCTTTGCAATTGCCCGTGCATATAATGTCACCGTTGACAGCATCCTGAGAGCCAATCCGGGTATTAACCCCAATTTCTTGAGGGTCGGTCAGAGAATATGTATACCCGTTTGTCCGGAAAATCACACCACATACATTATCCGGCCGGGAGATACGCTCTTTAGAATTGCACAGCTATTCAACGTCACTGTAGACAGTATTATACGCGCAAATCCGGGTATCGATCCAAATTCCCTCAGAGTTGCTCAAAGAATCTGCATACCGATCGCTCCTCCGGCTCCCCCCATTACCTGTGAACAGATTACAGCGGCCATGCAAAGGGATATCGATATGCTGGCAGGCGAGAGCTCTGTACAAAGGACCCACCAATCCAATTATGGGAATTCAACCGCCACTACCCGCGCTGTCAGGGTTACTGCCACCGAGATTCAGTTTGAAGCGGTTCCTGTGACTTTCTCAGGCAACTATATCGGGCATTTCACCCAGGGCCAAAGCTATCCCTACTACGAAGATGCGGCGGCAGGCGGCCAGAGGGGAATCAATGTCAAGGACAACTTCGGCGTATGGCATTCTTTTGGATACCGCGTGTCAACGCCCCAGTAAGATCATTTCCTTTAAAAAAAACGAATCCCGAAACGAAAAAACCGCCTTCACAGAGGCGGTTTTAAGCTTTGGCATTTATTTCAACATAGCGCTGTTGTTCAAGATCTGAGTGCTGTACAAGAAGAGCACGTCCTGCCCTTGAGAGAAATCAATATATCGGTCCAAAATATCGGGAGATATATATCGGATGTCCACAAGGGTTATTCTGCCATAGCCCGACAGCAAGAGCGGTGCAATGCTGCTGCCAAAGGAATCTCGAAACAATATCAGTTCTTTGTCGGTTTCAGAGGCTGGGTTATAAATCGTAAGGAGCGGTTTTGCGCCGGAGAGAAAGACATCATAAGGGTCTATCCCTTCAAACAGCTCAGGCCTGTATACCTTGCTGTATGTCCCGGATGCATGATCATATACAACGGCATTTTCCAATGCATCATTTGTCAAATAGACCAGGGTGTCCGGTTGAACCCTTAAAGCGGCCTGCCGGTACAGGGCTCCGTAAAATGGGTACAGCTCCCGCCTTTCAAATTGATGTTCCGATAACTTAACATCATTTCCCATTCCCGTGAGCAGCTTTTCGGCTGCTTTTATAATCTTGTCCTGACTCCAATGGATATCCGTTCGGTAATAGTCCGAATCCTCCAGGCAGTCCAACAAATCGATATAGTTCATGTTTTTTACGTTTTGATGCATGATATTCAGGAGTTCATCATAATCCATTAACAGATAACCGTATTTAGCCGCTGCGAAATAGTTTTTATCGGGAATGACGGCATAGCTTACGTTCATGCCCTGAAGGTATCTTTCATAAATGGCATTGAGCTTTTCTGCGGCATTTTGGATCGACTTCTCTGAGAGGGGGTATTCCATCTTGTATAATTTCCCGTTTACGATATAAATCCTGTTGTTATCCTTTTGCTGAAGGAGGTACAGTTTAAAAAAGGCTTTCAGGCTCCTAAATTGTTCTCGAAAAGCAAACTGATCGAGGAAATATTTCTCGTACTGCTCAAACAATTCACCCGACAGAAGCTTTTCCATGGAATAAGCCGGGACGGCCAAAAGCCTGCGGCGTTCACTGTAGGACAGCTCTTGATCGGGCAATATGAGGTTTACCACCGTCAATGCCGATAGGATGAAGAAAAAAGAGGCGGTCACCAGTCTATTTTTCATTCTGTCGCCCATGATTCAACTCCTCACTGATAACTAAAACCGAAAATACAAGAATGGATTAAATGAACCGTCGATAAGATAGCCGGTGATGAGCAAAAGCAGCAGAATATGCACCAAAGGCTCAAAAATATTCAGGATTTTACGGCCATTCCTGCGGCTCCGGATCTTACCTGCCAAGTCCTTCACAAGGGGTGTAGCGCCGATGGCAGCAATCGCCAAAACAAGCCCATAGCTTTTCAGATAATACGCCGTCTCAGCACTGATCAGTGGAATATTATTGAGCCCAAACATCCCTTTGAAGTTCTCGATACACTCCCCCATCCCATCGGCATTGAACAGTACAAAGCTGACGGTAATGAAAAATAAAGTATAAAGATGCTGTGCTGCAAGGGGCAATTGATTCAATAATTTCTTTAGAAAACACTTTTCAATAATCAGAAAGACTGCGAAATACAGGCCCCAAAGGATAAAATTCCACTGGGCCCCGTGCCAAAACCCGGTCAGGAACCACACGACCAGGATATTGCGAATCCACTTAATCGTGTTTACCCTGCTTCCACCCATTGGGATATACACATAATCCCGGAACCAGGTCCCAAGGGATATATGCCATCTTCTCCAGAACTCCGTCAAATTCCTGGATATAAAGGGATAATTGAAGTTTTCAAGAAAATGAAATCCAAATATTCTCCCCAAACCGATCGCCATATCGCTGTAGCCGGAAAAATCAAAGTATATCTGAAACATAAAAGCCACGGCAACCAGCCAGTAGAGCAAAAGGCTCTTTTCGTGGACCTGACCAAGGCTCTTTACCAGCTCTCCGAGGGTATTTGCCAGCAAAACTTTTTTGGACAGGCCTATGATAAAGCGATGAATCCCATAGGCACAATTTTCAATGGAAAGTTTCCGCTCGGCCAATTCCTTTTCAACGGTGGTGTAACGCACAATTGGGCCTGCTATAAGCTGGGGAAAAAGGGATACATAGGTCGTAAAGTCGAAAAGGTTCCTTTGAACCGCTGCCTCCCCGCGATAAACATCAATTGTATAGGACAGGATCTGAAAAGTATAAAAACTGATACCGATGGGAAGGGCCAGCCTTAAGGGCCTGATACCGGCTCCAAACAACCAATTCACATTATCAATAAAGAAATCCGTATACTTGAAAAAAACAAGCAATCCAAGGCTAAAAATAAGAGAGGAGATAAGCGGTATTTTCGCATATCTCCCACCCCTTGCCCTGTCAATCCACAATCCATGAAGATAGCCCGAAACAGAGGCTGCTACCATCAAAACAGAGTATACCGGCTCTCCATAGAAGTAGAAAAACAGGCTGGCCACAAGCAAAACCGTGTTTTTCAACCGAAACGGTACCAGGAAGTACAAGCCTAGAACGATCGGTAAAAAGAAGTACAAAAAGCTGATACTTGAAAACAGCATACTATTTCTTTAAAGCAAGGAATGCATCGTGCAAAGCTTTCCCTTGATCATCACTCATGATGAGAATGATCACGTCACCGATGTTGTCGACAATCACATTGTTCGGGTCTACACCGACGCATACCCATTTTTGCGGATTGACATTTTCCTTGATCTCACTCTTGATCTTCTCTACATCCGCTCCGTCCTTCACGCGCACAAGACACAGGGAATATGCGGAGGGCATCATAATCGGTTCAGAGGCAATCGCTTCTTCAAATTCAATCCCCTCTTTGCCAAGGTGATAGACAATATTTTCATCCGTGATCTCCTGGGTTTGCAAACCTTCTTTGATGTATTCTCTGAACTGGTCGTCTACCTCGGCGGTTTCATAAATCTTCTGCAAAATGTCTTCCAGGCTGCCTTCCAGGTTCTCGTTTTGTGTTTCCTGTTCACCGTCAGGGTTCTCCGTCGGATCTGAGTCTACATCTTGTGACTGGCATGCTATTAGGCCTATGAACAGTAGAATGGATAAGAATAGAAGTAGTAGTTTTTTCATAGCAACTCTCCTTTATCATGTTTTCTATAATTGATGACGATATCATGACGGATTTGTTGCAAAAAATCCGAAAAACTTGTACGGAAATTTCAATTCCAAAAAAAGAAGCACCTCCGCAGGAGAAAAACTCCCGGAGGTGCTTATGCATTTTGCGTTTGATTCACTTTATCGTGTATCAGAAAACAGGTACTATGGATCCGCCGTATTTTTCTTCTATAAAGGCTCTCATTTTATCAGAAGTGAGTGCCTCTACCAGGGCCTTGAGATCCTCCCTGTCCCCTTCTCCCTTTCTTGCAGCAACAATATTCACAAAAGGAGAGTCGGCGTCTTCAATGATGATCGCGTCCTTCATCGGATTCAGATCAGCCTGCAGGGCATAATTGGTATTGATGATCGCCGCATCGACATCCTCCAACGTGCGGGGAAGCATCTCTGCAGCCACTTCCTGGATTTTTATGTTCTTCGGATTTTCAACGATATTGAGAACAGTGGCTGTCATGTTGGTCACATCATCCAGTTTTATCACACCGTACTTATGAAGCAATGCCAATGCCCTTGCTTCATTGGTAGGATCATTGGGCACTGCAATAACGGCATTTTCCTTGAGCTCATCCAGCGACTTTATCTTGTTGGAATACATACCCATCGGCTCAATATGAATCTTGCCAATGGCTTCGATCTCATAGCCAAATTCGTCGATTTGCGCCTCCATATAGGGAATGTGCTGGAAGAAGTTTGCATCCACTTCTTTCTCTGCCAAAGAACGATTGTGAATGGGATAATCATCCGTGACAATGATCTCCAGTTTAATCCCCTGCTTTTCCAAATCATCTTTAATGTACTCCAGCATTTCTGCATGGGGCACGGAGGTGGCTGAAACCTTTAGGGTTTTCTCCCTGCCGGCGCAGCCGCTAAGAATGCTCACACCTAAAATTCCTACCAGTAAAATAAATAGTAAAGCTTTTTTCACAGTCATTTCTCCTTTCAATATAAAAAATATTAATTTTTATTAATTTTCCTTGCTATATAGTTGCCTATGGCCTGTACTGCCTGGACGAGGATAATCAGTACAATGATGGTACAAACCATAATGAAGGTATTATACCTTTGATATCCATACTGGATGGCGATCTTTCCCAGTCCGCCCCCACCAATGGTACCGGCCATGGCGCTATAGCCAATCAAGTTTACAAATGTGAGAGTGATTCCTAAAACGATCGAAGACATAGCCTCAGGCAGCATGACCTTTGTGATAATCTGCCAGGTATTGGATCCCATGGACACAGCGGCTTCGATCACTCCCTTTTGAATCTCCTTGAGGGAGGACTCTACAACCCTGGCTACAAAGGGAGCGGCAGCTATGGACAGGGGGACAATGGAAGCCGTTGTCCCCAGGCTGGTGCCAACCAGCCACCTTGTAAAGGGAATAATGGCCACCATTAAGATAACAAAGGGGAATGATCTGCCTACATTCACAATGGTACCCAGGATCCTGTTTATCGTCGGTTGCTCTTTGATATGGCCCTTCTCCGTAATGACCAAAATGATTCCCATGGGTAAACCGACGATTACCGCGAATATGGTTGATACGATCACCATATACAGGGTATTCCATAATTCAATCGGCAACAAATTCAGGGCCAATCGAATATTGTCCTCCAGTTCAATCATCCTTCCGTTCAACTTTCCACCACCTCGCATTGGACGCCGCAATCCCTTAAGTATCCTATTGCTTTGTCTATTTCGCTGTTTTCCCCGGTCATTTCTACAATTAAGTTTCCTACAATATTCTGATGCAGATGATCGACCCCGCCCAGCAGGATGTTTACATCGACATCATATCGCTTGATAAGGCGCGAAAGGATGGGCTCCTTTGCGCTGGGTCCTTTGAAACCAAGCCGTAAAAGCCTTGCATGGGGAGTGTTCCTGGAGAGAAACTCTTCAGGTAAATCATGAACCACGCTTTGTACAAAGTGCTTTGTGATTCGATGAATCGGACGTGTAAAAACATCCTCCACAAGCCCGCTTTCCAGTATTTCTCCGTTTTCCATCACCGCCACCTTTGTGCAGATCTGCTTGATAACGCTCATCTCATGGGTTATGATGACAATCGTCAGCCCAAATTTTTCATTGATGTCCTTCAAAAGCTTTAGTATCGACGAAGTCGTTTTAGGGTCCAAGGCAGATGTTGCTTCATCGCACAGGAGTACATCGGGTTTGTTGGCCAAGGCCCTGGCAATACCGACCCTCTGCTTCTGGCCTCCACTCAGCTGAGACGGGTAGGCATTGGCCTTATCCGTAAGTTCAACCAGTTCCAAAAGTTCCTTGATTCTCTTCTCCTGGGTAGCTTTCGGTACACCGCTGATTTCCATTGGATAGGCAATGTTTCCGGCTACGGTCCTTGAACTTAACAGGTTAAAATGCTGAAAGATCATCCCGATCTTCCTTCGCATATCCCGAAGCTGTTTACCCGTAAGCTGGGTAATATCCTGTCCGTTTATGAAAACCTTGCCCTGGGTAGGTTCCTCCAGCCGATTGATGCACCTCACCAGGGTGGATTTTCCGGCTCCGCTTAAACCAATAATTCCGAATATATCTGACTTTTCAATGGTCAGGTTGATGTTTTTCAGTGCATGGACTGTCCCATTTGAAGATTTGTATTCCTTATATAGGCCTTTGATCTCTATCAATCTATCACCTCTTCCATTGGCTCTACGAAGTGCAAAACTGTTTAGGATGCTTGAACGGGAACCTCCATTTACTTTTTTAAGTATTAAAAAACCTCTTTCAAATGAAAGAGGTCTATAAGCCAATCTTTCATCTGCCTGCAATAAACCATTGCAGCTGGAATTAGCACCATTGCTTACAAAGAAGCCGGTTGCCGGGTTTCATTGGGCCAGTCCCTCCACCACTCTTGATGAACGATTCATCCATATTCAATTCTTGTAGAGTAGTATACCAATGGGGTTGAGTTTTGTCAAGAAAAAGTTATGATTTTTTATGTATACATATACTGCAAAGTACACCTTTTCTCTCTATGTTGGAACAGAAAGCAAGATTCTCAGCTCCATATGATCCAGATCAACACATAGCCGGTGGTCACCGCAGCCAGAGTAAAGGGAACGCTGATTTTCATGAACTCCCTGGCACTTACCTCATAACCTTCTCTGCGCAGGATCCCAAGGCCGGCAATGTTGGCGGAAGCCCCAATTGGGGTAATGTTGCCTCCCAATGTGGCTCCGGATAAAAGCCCAAAATAAAGAATCGTGGGATCAATCCCCAAAATATCGGCTATGTTTGCTACTACCGGAAGCATGGTTGCTACATATGGAATATTATCTATAAAGGCTGAGAAAAATACTGAAGCCCAGACAATCAAAGTGTATATGCGGAAAAGGTTGTTATTGCTGACCTTGACAAAGAGCTTGCTGACTTCCTCTACTACCCCGGCTTCTGTGATGCCTGCAATAACGATAAATAATCCTCCCAGCAAAAGAAGAGTAAAATAATCGATTTCTTTGAGCGTATTGAAAAAGACCCTGCTCCTACCTTGCTTAATGGCCTCGTCTATCACTCCGGTGACCAGAAATCCCATACAAATAATACCGTTCGTTATATCAGGTTTTATAAAAGTCTTTGAACCTAGATTGAATTCATTTGGTATAAAGGAAACCAGAATGAGTGCGAGAACCATTCCTACTAGAAGGGTTGTCGGGAGATAATCCGTAACTTTAGTCTTACCCTTTATTTTAATTTTGTGATTTTCTTTTCTTAAAACATATAATAGAATCAATGTGGCAACAAATGCTGAAATCTGTACAACCCAGAACATTCCCACTTTGCCTTTGTATAAAAAGAAATCCATAAAATCCATGTTTGCGTGTCCACTTAAAAGGATGGAAGTCGTATCGCCTACTAAAGTAGCAACCCCTTGAAGGTTCGAGGAAATAGAAATTGCAATAATGCTTGAAACCGGAGAGATTTTTAGCTTTTTAGCTATGTTCAAAGCTATAGGAGCCACCATCAAAACAGTGGCTACATTATCCACGAATGCTGAAATGATTCCGGCAAACAATGATAAAGCGATGATAGCCCATTTCACATTGGGAACCTTTTCAATGATTCTATCCGCAAGCAGAGATGGCATCTTCGATTCAATAAAGAGATAGACTACTCCCATGGTACCGGCAATCATCATGATCACATTCCAGTCTACTGATGTAAAAACCTTTTCACTGGGTAGGATGCCTAAAATCACGAATGTGATGGCGGAAGTCAATGCAATGTATGCCCTATACTTCGGCAAAAGCAGCAAGAGTATATAAGTAAGAATAAAAAGAATAAGTGCCTTTATCATGATTGTATATCCTCCTATATTTGATAGTTATTTATTACAAGGATGCACTTCTAATAAGGCATCTTATAATACTTTCCGACTTGCTGCCGGAACTGTTTTTTTACTCTCTGAAGATCCATTCTTTAACATATGAAGAACAATCAACATAATTTTATTATTCACTATATTGAATGACATTATAAAAGCTCTGACAGTATATAAATATACTTCAGAGCTTTCATAATAATGTATACATTTTTATATTACAGAATAGATCCCCAATGCAAATCCCGTGCACGGCGAAAAAGCTCTTTAGCTTTTCGGGTTATTACAGTACTTGTCAATCCCTCAGGCGTACAAAGGTTGACCTTGATATGCCCTTTTCGGATTTGGGGATGGCGTAAAACAATTCCATTGATGGATTTAGCCTCAAAACGGGACATGCACAAATACGAGAACTTTTCGTCCTCATAGGGCAGTTCCCCTTCTTTGACCGCCCGGTGCAGGCGAGTGCGAGCCAGCCTCTGGGAGAAATGGCACCAGTCCTTGTCATCCAGTGGACAGGCTTTTCCATGGGGACAGGGAGCTGCCACCTGGGCCCCTTGAGCGAGCAGCTGCTCCCGGGCTTCTTGGATCCTGGCAAATCCCGCCGGCGTTCCCGGTTCAATCAGGACTAAAAGTTCCCCTGTAAACTCCCAGAGCCGTTTAATAAACGATGGTCTCTCATCCTCCGGCAGCTCATTGAGCACATAGGATGCAGTGACCAGATCGCTTACCGGCGGATCATGAAATTCCATAATATCCGCTTTGATCCATTTCGCTTCCCTGACAGAAGCCGTATCTGAATAGCCTGAAAGCCTTTTCCCCAGAGCAATCATAAAGTCTTCCCGCTCTACCAGGGTAATTTGCTCTATTTCCGGATACTCAGCGGACACGGCCCACATAACCGTACCCGGCCCCGCACCTACATCCAGCAGGCTTTTCGGCTGCCAATCGGGGTAGCGTTCCTTGATATGGCCTATGACATAGGAAACGGCGGCAAAGGTTGCAGGCATTCGAAATACGGCATAAGCCGCCACGTCTTCCTGGGAACGAAAATAGCTTCCTCTATTTTGGGGCCTTCCCGTGCGATAACTTTGAGAGAGCTCTGCAGCCAGCCCGGTCAGCTTTCTTTCAGGCAGTGCAAGTAGATCATTCTCAATTGCAGAGCGAAGCTTTTGCGGGAGCTCCATCCAAATCCCTCCTTGGTATACTGAAACACTGATATAGTATACCATCTCAAGAGGATTCTATAAAGTTTATTAAAAAAGAGTCAAAAAAACAACATAAAATTGCCCTGCAACCCAGCAAGATTTATAACACCTTACCCCCTTTTATTTTTACAGCAGGTACATGGTTAGAAAAAACGACTTGACATAGCAAAATGCCACCTGCGAGTACTCTCCCGTAGATGGCATTCTTACTAGAATTCAAACACTATTTACAGTACATTCCTGGATCTCATTTCTTAAGATAGGAGCACTCCAGCTTGATGGTCTCATCCTCTGTGACGTATCGGTCAGAAAACGCGAACTTATAAGGGCCTGCATCAATCACGCCATTTCCTTTCTTGATGCGTATATTTTTGCCGGAGCTTGGAATGGCGAGGTATAAACCTGATTTTACATTATTGCCATAATGATTTTGAATTTTACCAATCATGAGATCCGGATCCTCCAAAAGAGGAGTAAACAGATTTATTTTTCTCGTTAATACAGAGGTATTGATAAATTCCGGATAAACCTTTTTGAGCCTTTTGTATACTACCCTGACGTTCCCGGAAAGATGAGGATTCGGTATTTACTCAAACTCGATTTTATTTCCCTCATTATCCAGTTCTGCAAGATGCTCAAAATCGTCATCATGGCCGCCGAATAAGCCCCAATCACTGGGAATGGCTTCGTCGTTGTCTTTAAGCATCTTGTTGATCTCTTCATGATCTTCAAAGAAACAATTGCTGCCGCAATAGAAGAGGGTATACCCGTTTTTCAACGGAATGGCTATCATATAGTGCCTGTGCTCTCCCTCTTCAGCAGGCTTGATTTGAGGGAGAAGGATCCTTAAGGATTCGGCGACATCCCTGCATTCCTTTCAAACAGCCAGGTGTTTTTCAAGGGATTCGCGATCATTGGGCTGAATCATATCCTTACCGTAATGGTATAAAAAAGTATAGCTTTCCCTGCAATCCATGATATAATCTCCTTTCACGAAATAGCAGTATATCCTCATCAGTCTCCCTATTCTTTACGATGCCGGTAATATAACGCAGCAGCCAACTTTGGTTCTCCAGGACTACTTTTTGAAACTCATCCTTGTAATGCAAAAATCCCTTCACCCCCCTGCAGACATCCAGGCGCCTTCAGATGTGCCACAATATATAAAACACTTTAACGTGGATTTCGGTTCAATCGTAATGAAATTTTTTATTATTTTTCACCATAGTATCTTTTCCACCCCTTGTCCAGATTTCGGATAGGAGTAAATATTGGAGATTATATCACAATGCAATAATACCACCCTTTGCCATAATGGGTGGTATAAAGCGTTTCGGCTAATTCTCTTCAAAGAATTTTACGATATTTCCGGCAGACGGCGGACAACCGGGAATATGCCGGGGACAGCCTTTGGCACACTGACCGACCCCTATCCCATCCTCCATTGACTTATTTTTGTAATACTGGCCGATATAGAGCCTGGACTTTACCTTTTGGAGCTCTCCCCGCTCCCTCAATCTTTCCAAAGCGTGAATCAGGCTGCCATAGCAGGCTGAGCAAGCTTCTCTCTCCTCTATGTACTGGGTAAAAAACTTGGCTTTTCCCGTCCGGCCCCGGATCTGGGTTTCCCGGCCGCTGTTTAATTCACGGATTGATCCCTCTTGCCATTTCGTTGTTCCCACACCCAAATCCTCGGCCAACTTGATATAGGGAATTTCATCGAGATCAAAACCCAGCAGATGAGCGGCATAACTGTCGATCATGACGGGATCGAAGCCGGCAAAAATTCGGTTCATCTGAACCGGATTGCCTCCTTCCTCAAAGCTCAAATCCCCGTTGAGCCCGTCAACAATGATGAGGTTTTGCCTGATCGCTTTGTTTAAGTGAGCTATGGGCTTATGTAGGCCCAGGGTGTGAAATCTCCTCTTCTCCGAATCGGGAATACAACCCTTCATGTTTTTCAGCGCACAGGTCAGGTTTGTCTGGCAATGGCCCTTTAAAACGGGAACATTGATGAGATGATCAATCTCCAGCATTTTTTTGCAGATGTTTAGCTTTATTCCATCCACCATGCGTTCACAATAGCCGTCCCTTTGGAGATCAATCAGCGGAATACCGTATTTCTTTGAAATGGCTTCGTACCCGCAGACCTTAAAGGCCCTTGAGGTTCTGTC
>Ga0134092_1002125_pt1 | contig 15698 bp, 13 predicted proteins | sample 3_6taG_FD_94454 | JGI IMG/M metagenome (GOLD analysis project Ga0134092, IMG submission 94454) | Switchgrass degrading microbial communities from high solid loading bioreactors in New Hampshire, USA - 3_6_20_6_A3 metaG | ecosystem: Engineered > Bioreactor > Semi-continuous > Anaerobic >... | reverse complement strand
TGTTAATTCCGGATGTAGTCGGAACTGAAATAAAAACCGAGAACCCAACATCGTATTACAACACATTGGCTGAGATAGCCATTAATGCAAGCGTTGAAGCTGCAAACATAAAACATGAGATTGAATATTACAAGTATGAAATTGAAAGACTGAAAGCAGTTACTGAAGCTATTAATACATTATTGCTTGAAGAAGCAGACAACTTGATCGAAACAATAAAAACAAAGATGACAGATTTAATCAGTATAACCAATGAAACTTTAGATGATTATTATTCTTTCAAATATGGGAGAAGTATAAGACAAATCGCTCCTGCAGAGATAGTTACAGGCATGAATATACTGATGAATATGGCTATTGCCTTGGTAATAGGTATTATGGCAGGTGTATTCGCAGTATTTATCAGGTACTACTGGAAGGCTACGGAGAAAAGCCAGGAGGTTAAGGAAATTCAATAAAAACAGCTTTAAATGAGAAGAAGGACATAACACAACAGGTGTTTTGTCCTTTTATTCTGAATCTTGTTTTAAATAAAGGATTTGGTCATGAGTAAAAGAAAACAGAATACAATTGCATTAAAAAGAGAAAACTTAATAAATCGCTTAAGAATTCTTTTAATCGCAGCACTGACTATTATAACCTTTTATCCCCCATATCTCCAGGGATTGTATTTTGAAAAACATGTATTGCCTACGCAAATAATTGTTTTTGTTACCTTCATAGTATTTCTGATATATAAATTGTTAAAGAAGGACTATACCTTTTTTAGGACACCGATAGACTATGCTTGCCTTGGTTTCGTAATTGTTTATTTTATATCCATTTTTGTCGCTGTACATACCCGCTCAGCAATAATCGAATGGCTGGAATATTGCATGTATTTTGCTGTGTTTTATATGGTCTCAGATTTGGCTGAGGACTGTAAAACAAAGCTTTTATTTATATGGACAGTTATAATATCTGCTGCAGGAGTGGCTATAATTGGCCTTGATGCCGCTCTTGGCGGGAATTTGGTAAAGGTATTAAATGGTCTATATAACTTGTTGGGTGGCCAGGGAAATTTTTTCTTTGGTTTGTTTGTAGATAACAGAATTCATTCAACGCTGCAATACCCAAATGCTCTGGCATCATATTTGATGGCTGTTTTTTTTATAACAGTGGGTTTAATAATGTTTAGTAAAAAATGGTGGCAGAGAATAATTCTTGGTTCTATCACGTTTACTTTGTTTTTAACTTTTATGCTTACACAAAGCCGTGGAGCACAGCTTCTTTTCCCAATTGCAATTATATTATTATTAGTTACGGCACCAAAGGGAAATAAAATAAAAGTGGTTACCAATTCTATTTTGTTAGCAATTCCTGCCGTAATAATATCGTTATCAATAACTCCTTATTTGTCTGATAAAACATTAAATGGTAAGGCATTGCTATTATTGTTAATAGGTTTGGCAATTAATATACTTATGAGTCTAGCAATTGAATTAATAGGTAATATTTTGCAGAGAGTTAACTGGAAAGTATATGTTATATTTGTTTCTGTTTTTATTATTACAATTTTTATAGGAATATATTATGTTATCAATTCTTCAGTTCCAGTTGAACTTTCATTACTTGAATCACAAGATGATAAATTAGTTTCAGTTTCAAAAGATGTTTCATTAAAGCCTAATAAGGAATATATTTTAAAGTTTGAAGCTTATGGAAAAATGAACAAAGAACAGCCATATGTTTTCTTTGTTAGGTTATTTAATAAAAACATAAACGATATACTTTTTTATAGAAGTAAGCAGATTTTGAGAGTGGATTTTTCTGAGACAAGTGGATTTGAGGAGTTCAATATTCCTTTTACAACAAAGGAAGATACGAAGATAATAAATATCAGTTTTTCTGTATATCGGTCCGGTACAGCAGTGATAATTAATAATGCTTCAATTATTGATGCAAATACAGGGAAGATGGTAAAAAAATTAGTGTTGAAAAATAAATATAATTTGGATAATACTATATCAAGGTTTCAAAACTTTTGGTTACAAAATAGCATGTTATCAAGGGCCATTTTTTATAAAGATGGATTGAATATGCTGAAGGATAGATTGATTTTAGGCGGTGGAGGTGGCGCATGGAACTATCTTTACAGGCAATATCAGTCATATAATTATACTAGTAGCCAGGCACACAATTATCCACTTCAGTTGGGTATCGAAACAGGCATACTTGGATTGTTGATATTATTTTATCTGGTACTGATACTGTTTATGTATTATATAAAGTATTATAAAAAGGATAAAAACCACGTAATTTATGCAACAATCTATTCATCCATATTGTTATTGTTGCTGCATTCGGTTATAGATTTTGACTTTGCGGAAAGTTCAATGCTCATACTCTTTTGGTTGTTAATTGCTTTGTTTAATGGAAATTTGATAGAGAAATTTAGACCAGAAGAACTGATCACGGCTTTTGCAAAGAAAAAACCAAAGGTTAATAGATTTGATGCAAATCGAAAACCTAAGTATTTAATATTGGTTGCACTAATTGTTACTGTTTCAGCTTTGTACTATACGTCCAGATTCTTTATTGCTTCATCTTTAGCGAAACAAGCTTTTAGAAGTTTTCAGAACAATAATACTGAAACAGCAATTAATAAAATGGAAAAGGCAATAAATCTAGACAAATACAATGAAACTTATGTGATTGGCTATACTCCTGTACCGACAAGGCCGGATATTAGAACAGGTTTAATAGATATTTTGCTTATAAAAAATGATGTATATGTTGAGCTTGAAAATGAAGGTCAAGTGATTTCTGAAAATGAGAAAATTAATCTACAAAAACAGTTTGAAAAAGCAATATCATATTTGAATAATATTGAAAGAATGTACAAAAACAATTTGAATTTTTCAAGCGCGTTGGCGAGTTTTTACTTAAAAACGGGTGAAAAAGATAAAGGTATATTTTATCTTGATGAAGCAATTAGGTGTTTTCCTTTTGAAAAATCACTATGGCATGCCAAGATCGAGATATATTATCAGTTAATGAAAGATTGTTTTAATAATAAAGAGTATGATGAAGCAAAAGGGTTTCTATTGAAAGGGTTGAGTGTTATAAATGAAGCAAAAATCGCAAATATGAAAAATATGAATCCGTTTATATTTAATGATAATACAGTACAGTTATTGCAAACAATGAAATATATGCTAGATAACTGGAATACTGATGAAATATTTAAAGTAAATGAAATTGTTTTTTATAGTATATTTGATTTGGACGTTAATATGGATGGTATTCCTGATCAGTGGGCAATAACTGACTCTAATCGACTTAAAATAAATATTCGAAATGAGAATTTGTATATACAATCAGCAGGGAGAGATTATTTATATACATATTATCCCATTAGTCTAACCAAAGGATATAAATATAGAATCGAACTTTATTTTAACGATCTGATAGAGAATGTTACTGTATATGTTCCTGGAATTACACAGAATTCAATCCCCTTTACTGTTGAAGGGGATAAACATGTAGCAGAATTGACTATTGAAGAAAAATCAAGTAATGATAAAAACCAATTTAGAATATATATTGAGAATGACTGTGTTATAAATAAAATTTTAGTTAAAAAATTAGTGTTAAACTAACAAACAAAATTTAAAATATTCGGAAGGTAATGTTTGTAGTTTTAAATGAAAATGTAAAAGTAAGGGAGTTGCTATAATTATGGCTTATAAAAATGTGAAAAGAGTTTTGGATACTATTATATCAATAATTTGTCTTATAATATTTGCACCACTATTTTTTATAGTCGCTATAGCTATAAAACTAGACTCTAAAGGACCTGTAATTTATAAACAAGAAAGATTGGGACTGTATGGAAAGACATTCAAGATGTACAAATTTCGTTCAATGTTTGTAGGAGCTGAAAAAGGCGGTGTCTATGAAAAAAAAGGTGATCCAAGAGTTACACGCGTTGGAAGATTTATTCGTAAGACAAGTATTGATGAATTACCACAATTAATAAATGTACTGAAGGGTGATATGTCATTAATTGGCCCAAGACCTCCTTTACCATATCATCCTTGGCGATATGACGAATATACAGATGATCAAAAAATAATGTTTCTTGTTAGACCAGGTATAACAGGTTTAGCTCAGATAAATGGACGGAAAGAGCTTGAGTGGCGGAAAAGGATAGCACTTAACGTTGAATATGTAGAGAATCTTTCATTTTGTTTGGATCTAAAGATTTTTTTAAAAACAATTACTAATGTTATAACAATGAAGAATAATATTAATACTGGAGAAACTGTGAAAAAAGAAAAACATATTTTTGACAGTAATTGTTATCAGTAAATAAGGAGAAAACTATGCCATTAAAACTCATGTACATAACTAATAATGGAAATGTTGCTAAGATAGCTGAAAGTAGTGGGGTAGATTGGATTTTTATTGATCTGGAGATTAATGGAAAAGTAGAAAGACAGAGGCATCTAGATACAGTTATATCTCGCCACAGTATAGAAGATGTTGAAAGAATAAAAAAAGTTCTTACTGTATCGAAACTGATAGTCCGAGTTAATCCGATTTATGAAGGTTCAAAAGAAGAAATAGACAAAGTTATATATTATGGCGCTGATATTGTTATGCTTCCGTTTTTTAAGACGAGCACTGAGGTAGAAACTTTTATTAATTTGGTTAATGGAAGGGCAAAAACATGTTTATTATGTGAAACTGCAGAAGCTGTAATGAATATAGATGAAATATTAGACATAAAAGGTATAGATTTTATACATATAGGTTTGAATGATTTACACCTTGCATATAAAATGAATTTTATGTTCAAGCTTTTAACAGATGGCACAGTAGATATGCTATGTAATAAGTTTAAAGCTAAAGGGATAACATATGGATTTGGAGGCATTGCACAACTTGGACATGGAGATTTACCTGCCGAGTATATAATAGCAGAGCATTACAGGTTGGGTTCAAGCATGGCTATTTTGTCAAGAAGCTTTTGTAATGTAAATTTGATTCCAGATATTGAGATAATAAAAGAAATTTTTAACAAAGGAGTTCAAGAAATAAGAAATTATGAGAGGAGTTTGGAATTAAAGGAAAAGGAATTTTTTGAGTTAAACCATTTTATAATAAAGAAAAAAATTATGGAAATAGAAAGTAAAAGAGGATGATATTATTAAATTACTAATAACAGGGGCGTTTAAATGTACTTCTGAACAACTTAATAGTATTAGTTCGTTAGGATACGAAATAACATATGTTAATGATGAAAGATTTTCATTAGTTAATGTTTCGGAGTTTGAGGCTGTTATTTGCAATAGTTTATTTTTGTATAATGATATCAGAAAGTTTAAGAGTTTAAAGTTTATTCAGCTTACAAGCGTTGGTGTTGATAGAATACCTGTTGATTATATCAGAAAAAAAGGAATTAAACTTTTCAATGCCCAAGATGCCTATAGTGTTCCTATGGCAGAGTGGGTAGTATTAAAGATATTAGAAATATATAAATGTAGTAAGAGATTTTATAAGAATCAAGCCGATAAAATATGGGAAAAACAGCGTGATTTATTAGAACTTACAGATAAAACTGTAGCCATTATAGGTTTCGGTAATGTAGGTAATGAAGTAGCTAAAAGAATTAAGGCTTTTAACACAAAAATAATAGGTGTTGATATAAGGAAGATTAGGTCTGAATTGCTTGATGAATTTTATTTTGTCAGTGATATTGATGAAGTTCTTAGAAAAAGTGATATTGTTATATTAACACTTCCATTGACTGATAGAACGAAACATTTTATTAATAAAGATAGAATTAGTAATATGAAAAACAAATGTGTACTTGTAAATGTTTCACGTGGAGAAATTATAGATGAAGAAGCGTTACTGGATGCAATTAGAAATGACAGGTTTTTGGGGGTAGCGCTGGATGTTTTTGAACAAGAGCCATTATCTAAAGAGAATCCGTTGTGGGATATGGAAAGAGTCATAATTACACCACACAATTCGTTTATATCAGATAAAATTTATGATCGGTTGTTTAAAATTATATATAACAATTTACAGGAGTTTATTGTTAAAGATAGGTGTATTAGTAATGAATAATTTGAAGTTTAGTGTATTGATATCAGGTTATAAGAAAGAGAGTCCTTTATATTTTAAAGAATGTATGGAGAGCATTTTATTAAATAGTGTTATTCCAGATGAAATAGTTATTGTAGAGGACGGAGAATTAACTGAAGAATTATATAACGTAATTAATCAATTTGAATGTAAATATGAAAACATTATTAAAAGGGTACCTTTAGATAAAAACGTTGGGCTTGGACAAGCTTTAAATAAAGGATTGGAAAAATGCTCCTATAACCTAGTTGCTAGGATGGATGCAGATGATATATGTGCACCGAATAGATTTGAAATACAGATAGCAGAGTTTCAAAAAGATAGTGAGCTAATACTTCTTGGTAGTTATATTAATGAATTTGATAGATATCCGGAAGAAGTTAATCTAGTAAGAAAAGTACCTTTGGAACAGTCTGAAATAATTAAATTTGCAAAAATAAGAAATCCTTTTAATCATATGACAGTGATGTTCAGAAAAGATAAAATATTAGAGGTAGGAAGTTACCGAAAAGTGTTTGATATAGGTTATGAAGACTATGATTTATGGGTAAGGGTATTAAAAGCTGGCTATAAAGCAAAAAATCTTGATATACCCTTGGTATATGTTCGTACAGGGAAAGCTATGTTAAAAAGACGTGGGAATAAAAAAAGGTTAAGAACAGCATTGTATTTTAGAAAGCATTTAAAAGATATAGGTTTTATAAATAGTTTTGAATTTATTGTTTATTCTTTATTAACAATTATATTCTCATTTTCACCTATTATTTTGAAGGGTTGGTTATATAAAAATATATTAAGAAGCAAGGCACAATCATGAATAAAATCAGAATATTGATAATAAGCCATAATGCTTTTAGTACAACAAATAATATGGGAAAAACTCTTTCGACATTATTCTACGGATTTAGTAAGAATGAAATTGCGCATTTGTACTTTCATTCATATGATTCCGATCTTGATTATTGTTGTACATGTTTCCAAATTACTGATTTTGATGTGATTAAATCTATATTCCTCAGAAAAAGTTGTGGAAGAATTGTAAATGCTTTAAATATAGGTAATTCTCCCTATGAAGTTAATGAGATAAAAAATAAAATATACAAATTTGGAAGAGATCATAGTCCTTTAAAACTTTTAGTTAGGGATTTTATTTGGAAAATAGGTCAATGGAAGACAAAAACATTGTTTAATTGGATAGAAAGTTTTAGCCCTACACATATTTTTTTCGCGTCTGGGTATTCTGTGTTTGCATATGATATAGCTTTATTAATATCTAAAAAATACAATATTCCTCTTATAACATATTTTTGTGATGACTATTTTAACGAAAATATAAAAACACATTCTCCGTTCTATTGGATTAGAAAGAAAATTTTCAGAAGAAAAGTGAATGAAGTAATAAATAAGTCTACAGATCTGGTATTTATTAGTGATACAATGAAAAAAGAATATGAAAAAATATTTAATAAAAAAGGACATGTTATTATGACTCCATTTAGTAATTTTGTAGTTGAGGAGAAAGAATACAAAAAACCTATTTTATTATGCTATATTGGAAATGTTTTGTTAGGTAGATGGGAAGTACTTGCTAAAATTGCAAAAGCAGTGAATAACATAAATCGGTACGGGAATAAGATAATTTTTGAAATATATTCAGAAAATGCAACGGAAAAAATTATTAAAGAATTAAATTATAATGGAAATATTTATTTTAAGGGTAGACTTTCTTCTCAGGAGGTAAAAGATAAAATTTTAGAATCAGATATCTTATTACATGTAGAATCATTTAAAACAAAATTTATTGAGAAAACGAAACATTCAATTTCTACAAAGATTGCAGATTGTTTAGCCAGTAATAGACCTTTACTAGTTGTTGGTCCAAAAGGAATAGCTTCTGTAGAATATTTATGGGAAAATAATGCTGCATATATAATTGATAATGAAAATAAGATAGAGGAGAAATTGCTCGAGTATTTCATTGAAAAAGATATTGATAAAACTATTGTAAAAAATGCTAAGACACTAGCAATGAGAAATCATGATATAACAAGAAATTCACAAAAATTAAGGAATATATTCGAAAACGCATTAAAGGATGATTAAATTGAAAATACTGCAAGTAAACTGTGTTTATAAAAGAGGCAGTACAGGCAAGATTGTTTTTGATATTCATCAAGGACTTAAAGAAAATGGTATTGAGTCTATTGTGTGTTATGGGAGAGGCCACAAAATTAATGAACCTGGAGTTTATAAAACTTCTTATGAAATACTGGCTAAGTATAATGCTTTGAGGTCAAGAATAACCGGATTGCAGTATAATGGTTGTTTCATAGCTACACATAAATTGATCAGGGTTATTAAGAGAGAAAAACCGGATATTGTTCATTTGCATTGTATTAACGGGTATTTCGTCAACATCTATCGATTGTTTAAATTTTTGAAACAAAATAAAATTAAGACTGTTTTAACTCTTCATGCGGAATTTATGTATACTGGTAGTTGTGGACATGCTTTTGAATGTAATAAATGGTTAACGGGATGTGGCAAATGCCCAAATTTATGGTATGCGACAAGATCTTATTTTTTCGACCGTACTCATACTGCGTGGAAAAAAATGAAAGAGGCTTTTGACGGTTTCGAAAATTTGATAATAGCGTCTGTATCCAAATGGGTAGAAGATAGGGCAAAATTATCCCCCATTATGCAAGGGCATCAATTCAGGGTCATAGGTAACGGAATAGATACAAAAAATGTATTTTACCCCCGTGATTTTCAACATTTACTGGAAAAACATAAAATTACTAATGAAAAAATAATTTTGCATGTTACTGCAAGTTTTAACTTACGTGAAGACAATATAAAAGGAAGTCATTATATTGTAAAACTTGCAGAGCGGTTAAAAGGAGAAAACATGAAAATAATAGTTATAGGAAGCCGTGATATTAGTCTAAAACTTCCTGAAAATATAATAAATGTTGGTCAGGTCCATGATCAACATGAGTTAGCAGCATATTATTCCATGGCGGATTTAACATTAATAACAAGTAAGCGTGAAACATTCTCCATGATTTGTGCAGAATCGCTTGCATGCGGAACCCCGGTTGTTGGCTTTAAAGCTGGTGCACCAGAAATGATATCACTTTCAGAATATAGCGAATTTGTTGAATATGGCAATATTGATAAGTTAAAAGAAGTTATTAAAAAATGGATTAACAAAAAACCTTTTTTAGAACAAAGCATAACAAGGACGGCAAAAAACATATATTCTAAAGAAAAAATGTACAACAATTACATTTCTGTTTATAAAGAACTGCAAGTTGATGAAGGAGAAAATATATGGTAGACGATAAATTGAGTTATAAATCAGTCTATTTTATAAAGATAGAGTTTATTATTTGTTTTTTAATTATATTTTTTACTATTATAAAGAAAACTAATTTAACGAGTCTTTTTTTTGCTTTATCATTTGTCATACTGTTTATTTGGTTATTATATATATTATTTTGTAGAAAATTCAATAAAAGCAATTTTACTAACTTATTGTTATTATTTGCAATTATATTATTATCGTTAATATCAGTGGGATACAGCGCCTATTCTTTACCATTAACTTTTGATTATTACAAAAAACATATAATGTTCTGTTCAACTGTTATATATTTATTCATAATAAGTATGACAGATATAAATCAAAAAACATTGGAATTTGTTTTGAAAATAAATATATGTATTGCAATAGTATATATATTATTTTATTTTTTTGGGGACATGAATTTGTTTGCAAATAAATATATTACATTTAATTTTTATAATCCTAATATCACTGCTATGTTTATTCTTCAAACAATTTTATATAATTTTATTGCTATAAATTTTTACAAAAAGAAAAGAACTAAACTTATATGTCTGGCATGCATATTGTTTTTAGCTTATTTTATATATAGAACTGGCTCCAGGACATGTTTGTTATCCCTATTTATGGGTATTGTATTTATGTTATTTTTTGTTAAAGAGAAAAAGAGAAAAATAAAGAATTATATTGCCAGTATTATTATCTTATCCCCAATTTTTATTGCTATTTTATATCTTATAATGATTAATAGCGGTTATATAAAAATTTTTAATTTTATGGTATCTGAAGGTAAAATTGCAGATTCAAGATTTGCTATTTGGAATTTTGCATTTGATGCAATATTAAATCATCCGGTATTTGGAGCTTATTATCAGATAAGTGACGGTACTGGTATATCACAGATGCACAATACTCATATTGATGTATGGGCATCTTACGGATCAATTGTTTTTATTTTACTCATGATATATATTATACGTATTGTAAATGATGTGAATAAAAGATGCGAAACAAAAATGCAAAAAATTTCATTAGTAGCATTTTTTACAGTTATAATAATGGGAATGGGAGAAGCGGCACTGTTCTCAGGAGGTCAGGGAATTTACATTTTAAGTTGTTCCTTTTTGCTATTTGCCAAGTATGATTTTAATAATAAATTGATTGTTGGTTAAATCTATTTTATTATTAGAAGAGGTTGAAAATGACTGTTACATTTATTTCAAATTATCTGAGCCCTCATCAATTACCTTTTTGTGAAGCAATGGTTGCGCTAATTGGAAAGAATTATAATTTTATTGCTACCACTCCGACTAATTCGGAAAGATTGTCAATGTACCCAGAACTAAATGAGATATATCCTTTTGTAATTATGTCATATAAATCTAATGAAATGATGCAAAAAGCAAAAGAATTAGCGAATAAAAGTGATGTTGTAATTATTGGCTCAGCACCTGACTCTTTTATTGAGGAAAGATTAAAAAAAGGAAAACTTACTTTTAAATATTCTGAACGTTTATATAAGAAAGGATTAAGTCTAAAGAATTTCCCAAGAGCTTTTATATCTTCATATATACACCATGGGAGATTTCAAAGGTATCCTATCTACATGTTATGTGCGAGCGCATTTACTACATATGATTTATTCATATTTGGAAATTATAAAGGAAGGACTTTTAAGTGGGGATACTTTCCTGAATATAAAGAATATGATATTGATGATTTGTTACGTAAAAAAAACGGACAAACAGTAAAGATTTTATGGGTAGGAAGGTTTTTAAGATGGAAGCATCCTGAGTTAGTTCTTGATGTCGCCAAAAGATTGGAAAATGAAAACTATCAATATAATATTCAGATGATAGGGGACGGGGAGGAATTTGATAGGATTAAAAATATGGCTTTTGGCTTGAATTTAAAGCAGACAATTGATTTTTTGGGAATACTTAGAACTAACATGAAATTGAAAATTTGATGATAAAGGTTGGAAGAATACAGTTAATGTTAGTTGGTTTGCTAATTATTGGGTTTATAATAATGGGTAAGGAATTTATGATATTATGGATGGGAGAAAGTTTTTCTGTTTCTTATTATGTTACTATATTACTTATTCTTCCTTGTATAATTACACTTACTCAGGATATTGCCAATACAACGCTTGTTGCTCTTAATAAAATTAGATATAGAGCTTATGCTTATATTACTGTTGCTGTGATAAGTTTTTCTTTATCAGTAGTATTATCCAGGAAATGGGGGGCTATTGGTTCCGGTATTGCAATATTTATTGGGAATGTAATTGGCCATGTTATATTAATGAATATAGTATACAATAAAGTTCTGAAAATTAATATTTTTAGATTTTTTAAAGAGAATCATATTAAAATGTGTGTGCCATTAATCTTATTTGCTGTTGTTGCTTCGATATTACAGTATTTTTTCCCAGCGAAAAGTATGTTTTTATTTTTGGTAAAAGTTTGTATTTTATGTGTTATTTATTTTATACTTATGTGGAACACAGCGCTAAATGATTATGAAAAAAATTTATTTAGTGAATTACTGAATAAAATATTTCAAGTGTTTGGGAGGAATTTAAATGTTCAAAGATAAAACATTATTGATAACGGGTGGTACTGGCTCATTTGGTAATGCGGTTGTAAAGCATTTTCTTAATTTTGATATAAAAGAAATACGTATTTTTTCCCGTGATGAAAAAAAACAATATGACATGCGTCAACATTATAAAAATGATAAGCTTAAGTTTTATATTGGTGATGTTAGGGATTTACAGTCCATAAGAAATGCTATGTATGGTGTCGATTATGTGTTTCATGCAGCAGCACTTAAGCAGGTACCGACATGCGAATTTTTCCCATTGGAAGCGGTTAAAACGAATATTTTGGGTACTGATAATGTATTGACTGCTGCGATCGAATATGGTGTAAAGAAAGTTATTTGTCTTTCAACAGATAAAGCGGCTTATCCCATTAACGCGATGGGGATTTCCAAAGCTATGATGGAAAAGGTTTTTATAGCTAAGTCTAAAACCGTTGATCCGAACAAAACACTTATTTGTGGTACACGTTATGGAAATGTAATGGCCTCAAGGGGTTCGGTAATTCCTTTGTTTATAGAGCAAATAAAAAGTGGACAACCTTTGACAGTAACAAACCCCAATATGACGAGGTTTTTGATGACTCTTGAAGAGGCAGTCGAACTTGTTGTTTTTGCTTTTAAGAACGCGGAAGCAGGAGATATACTGGTTCAGAAGGCGCCTGCTTCTACTATTGGAGATTTGGCACAGGCTATTAAGGAACTGTTTAATGCAAATAATGAAATAAAGATAATAGGCACGCGACACGGTGAGAAGAGATATGAAACGCTGTTAACAAAAGAAGAATATATAAGGGCGGAAGATTTGGGCAAGTTTTACAGGGTGCCAGCAGACAAAAGAGATCTTAACTATGACAAGTATTTTATTGAGGGAGACTATATGCTTTCACTGGAACAAGAGTATAATTCCGATAATACCGAAAGATTAAATGTGGAACAAATAAAAGAAAAATTATTAACTGTTGAATATATTCGGGAAGAATTAAAGAAATATAATTACGATTTGTATAAAAGTTATATCAACAAGTATGAAAGGTAAGAGTTGGATATGAAAATTCTTGTTACCGGAGCGAAAGGTTTTATTGGTAAAAATCTTATAGCTGAACTTAAAAATAGGAAATATATGGATATATTTGAATATGACAGGGATACAGATCCTTTATTACTGGATGAATACTGTAAGAATGCAGATTTTGTTTTCCATCTGGCAGGTGTAAACCGTCCTAAGGAAGAATCGGAATTTATGGAAGGGAATTTCGGTTTTACATCGAAGTTACTTTATACATTAAAGAAATATAATAATGCGTGTCCGGTTATGTTTTCATCATCAATTCACGCGATACTTGATAATCCTTATGGACGAAGTAAAAAAGCAGGGGAAGAATTAATATTCAATTATGGGGAAGAAACCGGAGCTAAAGTATTTGTGTACCGCTTTCCCAATATTTTTGGGAAATGGTGCAGACCAAATTATAACAGTGCAATAGCAACTTTTTGTTACAATATTGCAAGGGATTTGCCAATAACAGTAAATGATCCTGAAGTTATAATGAATCTTGTATATATAGATGATGTAGTTAAGGAATTAATTAATGCATTGGAAGGAAAAGAAAACCGAAAGGAGAAGTTTTGTGAAGTACCAGTTGTATATACTGTTAAACTTGGAAAAATAGTGGATTTGATTTACTCTTTCAAGAAAAGTCGTGAAGAACTTACCATACCTGATTTATCAGACGAGTTTACTAAAAAACTATATAGCACGTATTTAAGCTATCTTCCAGAAGATCGGTTTAGCTATGAATTAAAGATGAATACTGACAATAGGGGATCTTTTACCGAGTTTATAAGAACTATTGATCGGGGTCAGGTATCTGTTAATATTTCAAAACCTGGTATTATAAAGGGAAATCACTGGCATCACACGAAGGTAGAAAAATTTCTGGTAGTCAGTGGAAGAGGGGTTATTCGTTTTAGAAAAATTGATTCGGATGAAATTATAGAATACTATGTCAGTGGAGATAAACTGCAAGTTATAGATATACCACCAGGATATACGCATAACATCGAAAACCTGGGGAATACCGATATGGTCACCATTATGTGGGCAAACGAGCCTTTTGATCTTGAAAAACCAGACACTTACTGTTTGGAGGTTTAATACTGTATGAAAAAACTGAAAGTGATGACGGTTGTAGGTACCAGACCAGAAATAATAAGGCTTTCGGCTGTTATAAACAAATTGGAAAGTTCTGAAGCAATAGAACATATTCTGGTACATACAGGGCAGAATTATGACTATGAACTAAACGAAATTTTTTTTAGAGAATTTAATTTAAAAAAGCCAGATTATTTTCTTAATGCAGCTACTGGTTCAGAAGTAGAGACCATTGGCAATATTCTTATAAAAATTGATCCTGTTTTGGAAAAAGAAAAACCGGATGCATTTTTGATATTGGGTGACACAAACAGCTGTTTAAGCGCCATAGCAGCTAAAAGAAGACATATTCCAATATTCCATATGGAAGCTGGAAACAGATGTTTTGATCAGAGGGTTCCTGAAGAAACGAACAGAAAGATCGTGGACCATATTGCTGATATTAACATGCCTTATAGTGATATAGCTAGAGAATATTTGATAAGGGAAGGTTTTCCGGCTGATAGAATAATAAAAACCGGAAGCCCGATGTTTGAAGTTCTTAATTCAAAGAAGGCAGAAATTGAAAAATCAAATATTCTGGATAGATTAGGACTTAAGGAAGGAGAATACTTTGTAGTTTCTTCACATAGGGAAGAGAATATAAATGATGAGCAATATTTTATGTATTTGGTAGATAGTTTAAATACAATTGCTGATATATATAAGTTGCCTTTAATATTCAGCACACACCCGAGAACACGGAATATGATAGAATCTAAAAAAATAGAGTTTAATCCATTAATAAAAATTATAAAACCTCTGGGATTTATCGATTATATAAAACTTCAAACAAAGGCAAAAGCTGTTTTGAGTGATAGTGGAACCATAAGTGAAGAGGCTTCTATTCTTGGATTAAAGGCACTTAATATAAGACAGGCACATGAAAGACCGGAGGCTATGGAGGAAACTGCTGTAATTATGGTAGGTTTAAAAAAAGAAAGGATTCTTCAGAGCCTGAAAATTTTGGAGACTCAACAGCAAGATACATTAAGAATTGTTAAAGATTATAATGTACCAAATGTATCAGACAAAGTATTAAGAATAATTTTATCATATACTGATTATGTGAATAGAACGATCTGGTTTAATGATCAAAGTTATAAAACTTAATTTTATCCAACTAATAATAAAAATTAAAACAGAAACCCACATAATCATATTGATGTATTGATAACGAAGTTTTCATCCATATAAATAATAACTATTTGAGATATTGATGAAATTTTTATTTTGTAAGGAGAATGGATAAAATGGCAATTGATTTTGTTATTACTTGGGTAAATGGAAGTTATAGTCTCAAGTAATGGTGTAAATTTCGTGGAGGCTAATTGACAAAAGTAACCACGATATGATTTCTACTTTATTAGGGAAACAAAACAAAACAAATAAAGTAGAGGAGGTCATACC
>Ga0134092_1002124_pt1 | contig 15705 bp, 8 predicted proteins | sample 3_6taG_FD_94454 | JGI IMG/M metagenome (GOLD analysis project Ga0134092, IMG submission 94454) | Switchgrass degrading microbial communities from high solid loading bioreactors in New Hampshire, USA - 3_6_20_6_A3 metaG | ecosystem: Engineered > Bioreactor > Semi-continuous > Anaerobic > Digestate... | reverse complement strand
ATTTCTAATTTCTAAACCTATTTTTTAACTAAATTGAATAGGTTTATTAAGGTTGCCCTTTTTTAAGTTTTTCTTTTGTTTTTATTAAAATTTATCTCTTGACATATCACCAGATTGCTTTATTTTATATATGATATCTTCCCAAATTTATCTGGCTTTTCGTCACCGCGATCCCCTCTCACCGCTTTGGCTTTAGGGGTTTAAATCTTTTAGCGATAAGTCAGCAGAATCTTCTTATGGCCGAGCCCGCTTATGCTGAAATCAGCATAAAGGGAGTTCTCTATTTTATTCCTTGTAAATTCCACCGAATTTCCGTTCACTTCAACAGCCACAATATCAGCGGCCGTCTTTGGCATCAGGCAGTGGACAAGAAAATCCCTTCCGCTTCCTGTCACATGGATTGTGATCTGCTTCTTGGCCCGATCATGTTGATACTGATAGGCCACATAGCCGCCCGAAGCAGGATATTTCACAAAAATTAGCGCCTCATCAACTCCGGCGGCCTCCCATCTCGGGGACAGCTCCGCTTCCTCAAAGGCCGTTGCCCGGTCCACTGCTCCTGCCAATCCTTCCAGCAGGCCATAGACGATGGCAGCGGCTCCCCAGTTGTCCGGTATGCCGTAGGACAGGTCATACTGCTTCACCGCCGGATCGCCGTCGGACAGGGTCAAGCCGAGCACCGCCCAGTAGTTGCCGTTCTTTGCAGCATTGAGATGAACCCTGCGAATTTCCGCCTCAGGGTAAGGGTTCCTCATCCCAAATAGGCTCAAGCCTGACCGCCCGCATATGTCATTTTTCCCTTCCCAGGCAATCGTCAGGTTCCCTTCGGAGTTTTTGCTGTAGGTCGGTTCCTTCGGAAGCCACCAGTTGAGAATCTCCCTGCCCTCTTGAATATATCTGGTATAGGTACTGCCGTCTGCATATTCGAGGGTCACATCTCCGGCCAAGCCGTTTCCTGCCAGGGTATGGAGGAAGAACAGGCTCTTTGCCTTGCGCCCCACCTCAATAGCACAGGATTCTACGCTTTCATCCATATTTTCATAGGCAACAAAGGTCGGGCGCCCGTTGATGATCTGGGTTATGCCGGATACCGGCTTTCCCGGACCTGAATTGGGGTGATGGAGCCCGATGCAGGTCTTTCCTCCGGAAGTCTTTGGATCGGCAATGTGAAAGGGAATTCCGCAAATCGTTACCTTCCCCGGCGGAATCTCATTCTGTCCTTGAGCATAGGCTCCCTTCCAGCCGGGTATATTCTCCCGGGCATTGACCAAATCGGACAGATCCAGCGCAGTATAGTTTGCAGGAGGCCGCTTCGGCAATGCTCCTTTAAAGCAGCAGTGAAGATGGCCGCCGTGCTTTTTCGCCAGGGCATGGATCCTCTTCAGTATATCCACACCGTATTCCTCATAGCCGTGCCGGAAGGCTCCGTGGGCCAGTTCCCCTGCCACAATGGGAGTCACACCGCCGTTCATATATTCCCATTTCACATTGGCTTCTTCAAAGCCCCATTCGAAAGGAGGATAAATGGTATACCACTCCCCGGGTGAGCCATGGGGAAGATTTTCCTTGATCTTTAAATACTCCTTGATAATGGACACACACTGCTCATGGGTAAGGGTCCTGTTGAGTCCATAGGCGTTGGACAGGGACAGCTGGGTGGATTGATCGACGCCTAAATCCCGCACGACAGTTTCATCCTCCGGAATGTGGTGGGTATAAAACCTTCCGTTCCATGCCAGTTTGTCAATACGGTCCTTGATCTCATCAGAGAGCCTTCTGTACTTCTGGGCCTCTTCAGTTCTGCCTACGTATTCCAGCATTTCGGATAAGTATTTGCAGCTGGCGGCAAAACCCGTATTGTCTCCGTGCATAATGCCAAAACGGGTCCGATCGGTATATACCGCCATGATATCATTCCCGGCAATTTTGGCATCCTCTGCACTCTGGAAGTCCCATGTATCAATGGTAAAAGCGCGCTTTAAAAGATTGTACTTCTTCGACCAGCGGTATGGACTGGTCTGGGTATAGTCGAAAGCCTTTATGGCGCTGTCCAGCATCCCCTCCATCCAGCCGTCATCCCCGGTTGCCTTCCATGTATAGTAAATCCCTTCCACATACAAGTACTCCACATCATTTTCCACCGGAATCCTTTTAAAGTGCAGCCTTCCGTTTTCAACCGGCCATACAAAGTTGTCGTATTCAAAGCGCTCATCGGATTCCTCCCTTGCAGGGGTTCTGGGCTCCACCAGATCCCATATCATGCCGTCTTCCCGCTGGGAATCCCGGAATAACTCGATGGCGCTTTTCAGGTTTCCGTCGAAGTATTTCATCCCCTTCAGGGTATGAACATGATCCCTTATCCACCATACAAAATAGTTATACACTTTCCCTTTAAACAGCCTACTTTTGGGGCCACCGAAACTATTCATGGTATTGTGGAGCATTGCCAGGAGTTCCTTAAACCGCCCTCCTGCATCCTCTATTTCCGTTTCGCAGTCAACCTTGAAAAGAAATCTTTCCAGCTCCCCGCCGTCCTGATCCAAAATCCGAAGGGTATGTAGGCCAAGGGCCCCCCCCAACATAAAAGGTCAGGCTGTCTTGGATTTTCGAACGAAAGTATTCGCGCCCGCGCCCATCTGTTACGGAAAGGGTTCCAGGCCTGTCCGTTTTAACACAGACCTCCTGCAGTGGCTTCATCGTCCTATGCTTTTCCGGCTTTAAAATAACAAGCACCGTCCATCCCTCCTACTTATATGAATGTTATATAAAGCAGCTTCAGCAGAACACTTCTTATGATTACACCCATCTCTCCCTGGGATTGATCCTTCCTCAGGAAAGCTGTTTTGATCCGATCTTCTTGCAGGCCTGCCCAAGGATTGGTACAAAAATTGGCTTCCAGGTCTCTCAAAAGCTTATCACCATTCGTTTGCATCATACTTAGAAGTAATCTCTTCGACGGCTTCATTTAATTCCGCTATTATTTTTTCTTCATTCACGGTAATTAACTTCCGATCTCTCATCACAACTCTGCCATTAATAATGGTATCCGTTACTTGATTGCCGCTTCCGGAATATACAATGCTGGAAATGATATTGTTAAAGGGTCTCTTGATAACCGGCAGCATCGCAAAGTTGTTTTGGTCCAGTAAAATAATATCAGCTGCTTTCCCAACTGCTATCATACCTGAATTTTGCTTAAACATACGTGCAGGGAAAACCGTCGCCATTTTTAGCGCCTGTAAAGGGGTAATGGCTTTGGGATTGCCGGATGAAACGGAATGCAGAAGACAGATTTGTTTCATTTCATAAAAGATATCACCGGCTGTATTCAATGCACCGCCGTCTGTACCCAAGCACACCAATATTCCCTTTTGCAGCATTTCAGGTATAGGTGCAACCCCATCGGCCAGCCTCATTTCAGAAAATGGGGTGTTGACGACTCCTGCCCTAGTCTCGGCAATCAAATCGATATCCTTTTCATCCACGTGTACACAATGTGACAGAATCATTCGTTCATTCAAAAAACCTTTTTCGTAGAACCATTGAATGGGTGACTTGCCCATCATAGTTGCTTTTAAATTCTTCTTCTCCTTCATGCCAGAGGGCCAGGGCGACCCTCTTAATATCCTCTGTATGTTTGCAAGCCTCATACAGATCCCAGTCGGTTATGAGCCCTTTTACCCCTATTTCATCCATGATCCGCAGGCTTTGTGGCTCTAACCCCTCCATCCCGTTACCAAACAAAAAGGTTATGCCGTTCTTTATGCTTTCCGCACAGGTGATCTTAAGGCACAACTCCTTTAATTTGAGGTTGAACTAATGATCAAAAAGATCCTGATATGCCCGTGGTTCATCAAGAGCATATCCATCCCACAAACCCTTTGCAATATAGTTATACGAATGGGTATGCCCGTTAAACAAGCCCGGCAGCGCAATCTTCCCCTTTGCATCGATCACTTCTCCGGCAGCTTGGTCAATCTGATCGGAAATTATGACGATATTCTTATCTTTGACGCCAACGGATCCATCATAGATTATTTCGTCATCATCATTCATTTTTACAATGGTGGCGTTTTTAATGATCAAATCCAGCATATTGGTTCTCCCCACCTACATGCATTCCAAATTATTCTTAATGTATGCTCCGATATTTTGGTGACTTGGAAGAAATGTTTCTTGCATATTGATCCGACCTTTATGAAAGGCTGGAACCGTCGCGTATTAAAGCTACATGATATGGGAACAATTCCGCTGTCATAATTCCTTCTGCCACAGCCGGGTCACTTTTCATGATATTGTAAGCTTCTTCCTCTGATTCGACTTCTAAGATAACGATCCCAAAAGTTTTTTCATCCATATTCTGAGTTTTACCCGCCAAAATAAGTTTGCCATCCTTTAATAATACCTGTAGCCTTGCAAAATGCTTATCGACTATTTTTTCTTCAACTTCCGTCCAGTTCTTCTCATCCAATAAGGGCGGTATTAACCGCAGAACATAAATAAATTGCTTTGCACCTTTTCCCATTCCTGTTAACCTCCTAGAAGCTTTTGGAAACTTTACCTCGCTTTTTCTGGTGGAGCCTATGACTCCTGCAAGGGAGGAATCCGATGAGCGCTTTGGATTTCTATCTCCGGTTTCTCCAAGACACATCCCCGATATATCTGGATGGACACCCTTATTCCCCCCTGAGCCTCCTGTCTTGTAACCGGTTCCCTATTTTACTGCGTTTTCTATATACCCGATTTTCTCTATCTCGATCCGCACTACATCTTCTGTTTTCAGAAACTTCGGAGGATCGAATCCCATTCCCACGCCCGACGGGGTACCGGTAGCCAGGATATCTCCGGGCTCCAAGGTCATTCCCTGGGACAGGATGCTGATGAGAGCAGGGATATCAAAAATCATCCGGCGGGTGTTGGAATCCTGCCTGAGCTCCCCGTTGACCCAACTTTTGATGCTAAGCTCAACAGGCTCCGGTATCTCATCCCTGGTTGCGATCCAGGGGCCCATTGGGCAGAAACCGTTCAGGCTCTTGCCTTTGAACCACTGGAGATGATTCTTCTGCAGATCCCTGGCCGTCACATCGTTTAAAATGGTATATCCGAACACATAATCCATGGCCTCGTTAACCGGAATATTGATTCCCCTTTTCCCAATGATGACCGCCAGCTCCGCCTCATAGTCCACTTGATCCGTAATCCCAGGGTGGGACGGGATATCATCAAAGGCCCCGATTACCGTATTCGTTGCCTTGGTGAAGAAAGCAGGATGTTCCAGGGGCTTCTTTTCCGATTCATCCTGTTTGGCAAATTCGATAATGTGATCCAGGTAGTTCTTTCCGACGCAAAAGATGTTTCGGACAGGATTGGGAATGGGGGCCAATACCCTTACTTGATCCATACGGATGCCCTGCTCCGGTGAGGAAAAGGGACCCGGTCTCCCGCCCTCCCTTATAAATTCCAGCAATGTATCGGGCGCCCCGACTCCGAAAACCTCTTTGGCAGGGTAAATCACCCCCTTATCCGGGATCACTGCACCCCAGCCCGCCCTGCCGTTGTATTCGAAACTTATCAAAAACATGAGCAAAATCCTCCTTTGTATAAGGCATCGTCTGTATAAGAAAATTCTACCATAGCTTTATGGAGAATGAAAGAGCATTGGCTTTTCGTTCCTGCAATCAAACACTGACAACCTCCAGAACAAAAACAAACATTAAGGAGCCAGAAAAAGAGGAACCGAGCTTTTAAGACTCGGTTCCAAGGATGACTTCCACCTGATGGATCTTGCCGTCATCTGCCAGCGGGATTTCCTTTTCATCGATTTCTTTGCCGTCCAGGAGGATCCTTTGAACCCCTTGATTCACTCCTCCCGGGTTTTTGACCTTGATTACATAGCTGCTCCCCTTATACTGATAATCAATCGTATATTCCTTCCAATCTCTGGGAATACAGGGATCTATCATGAGCCTGTCTCCCCGGAGCTTAAAGCCCAGGATCCACTCTATCCCCACCCGGTACATCCAAGAAGCCGAACCGGTATACCAGGTCCAGCCTCCCCTCCCGGTATGGGGCATCACTGAATACACATCGGCGGCTATCACATAAGGCTCTACCTTGTATTTCCATATTTCAATGGGTGTTCGGCCATGGTTGATCGGATTGATCAGGTGGAATAATTCCCAGGCCTTGTCTCCGTCGCCCATCTTTGCAAAGGCCAGGACAACCCAAATCGCTGCATGGGTATACTGTCCTCCATTCTCCCTCACTCCCGGTACATAGCCTTTGATATAACCCGGCTCCAGGGAGGATTTATGGAAGGGCGGGCTAAAGAGCTTGATGAGCCCGTCCTCCCGTTGCACGAGATAGCGCTCCAGGGACCGCATGGCTTCCCTTGTTCTGGATGGATTTGCTGCACCGGATATGACGGCCCATGACTGGGAAATGGAGTCAATCCGGCATTCCGCGTTGTGCTCGGAACCCAGCGGGGTTCCGTCATCAAAGTAAGCCCTACGATACCAGCCTCCGTCCCAGGCATGTTTTTCAATCGATTTCAGTAAATTCTGGGCAATCTCCCGATATCGCCTTGCCCTCTCTTCATCCCTTTGCATTTGGCAGATGGGGATAAAGCGCATCAGGGCCGTATAGAGGAACCAGGCCAACCATACGCTCTCTCCTTGCCCTTCTTCCCCTATTCGGTCCATCCCGTCATTCCAGTCCCCTGTGCCGATGAGAGGCAGCCCGTGCCGTCCAAAGCGGAAGGATTTTTCAAAGGCGCGGATGCAATGCTCATAGATGCTTCCTACCTCTTCGCTGACCCTTGGAATATTATATCGGGCATCCTCTTCCGGTTCTAACGGCTCATCCTCCAAAAATGGAACCATTTCATCCAGGATGCTCTTGTCTCCCGTTATTTCAATATAATCCGCCGTAACAAAGGGCAGGAACAATAAATCGTCCGTAATCCGCGTTCGAATTCCACGCCGAGGCGGATGCCACCAGTGCTGAACATCGCCTTCCAGGAACTGATGGGCTGCGCTTCGCATAATTTGTTCCTTCATGATATCGGGCCTGATGAAGGCCAGCGCCAGCACATCCTGCAGCTGATCCCTGAATCCATATGCCCCACCGGCCTGATAAAAGGCCGTCCTGGCCCATACACGGCAGACCAGGCATTGATAAATCAGCCATCTGTTCAGCAAGAGATTCATGGACTGATCCGGAGTATTGACCTTCAGGATCCCTAGGTTCCGGTCCCAAAAACTTCTGACTTCCTGCAGGGCCTCAAGGGCCTTTTCTTCAGAGCGGTAATTTAGAATCAGCTGCCTGGCCTCCTGAATGCTCTCAGCCTGTCCAAGCAAGAAGAGTACATTTTTTTCCTCCCCGGGCAATAGATCAAGCTTCACACGCAAAGCACCACAGGGATCGTATCCGGCACCGAGCCTGCCTGACAGCTCCTTCCTCCTCTGGGCTGCCGGCAATTGCAGGCTTCCGTTCCTGCCAATGAACTCCGTCCTATCGCCGGTCATGGTTCCGCCCTGGATATTCGAAGCCAGAAAGGCTACTCGTCCCGGAAACTCCTCGTTGTAACCGTTATAGGCAAGAAGGGCACCGGTATCGGCATCCTTATCCGTTACGATAAAGGGGGTCGTATGGGCCCGGTTCACGCCAAGGACCCATTCCACGTAACAGGTTAGGCTTATGGACCTTTTCCGATCCGTTTTGTTTTTTAAGCGAATCCAGTTGATCTTTACCGGATCCTTTAGGGGCACGTACATGAGCTGCCTCTGTTCTATGCCGTGGCTTAAGTGCTCAAAAACCGAATAGCCCTGGCCGTGCCTGATGATATAGGGCTGCTCTTCCCGAATGGGCAGGGGTGTTGCTGTCCAGGAATATCCGGTATCCTCGTCCCGGAGGTAAACAACTTCCGATGAAGGATCCCTTACCGGATCATTGGACCAAACCGTTATTTTATTCTCCCGGCTGTTGCCGTACCAGGTATAGCCGGATCCGGCCTCGGTAACAAGGAATCCGAATCTTTCATTGGCAATGATATTGCTCCAGGGCATGGGCGTATGCATATCTTTGGTCAATTGAATCACATACTCTTTCCCATCCCGGCTAAATCCGCCCATTCCGTTGAAGAAGTGCAACCCTTCATCCGCCTGGATCGATTCCTCTTCAACAGGCTCATCCAATGGCGCAAGTTCTATGGGCTCAGGCAATCCCTCGTCCGTCCGGGGCAGCTCTAACTGGCTTGAAAGGTCTCCGGCATCTCCGGCCAAAACCAGCCGGGCCGCTGCCATCAAAAGGTCAATGTCTTCTTTCGGAATGCTGTTGGCCTGGCGCAGGAAAACTCCGCCCGGTTTGTCCTGCAAATCCCTGGCATGGCTTACGGCAATCAGGTCCCTCAGCTTATCCTGAACCGGCTGTTCATAGCTGTTTCCATACTCATTGAGCAATACCAGGTCAACGTTTAATCCCTTGATGCGCCAGTATTCATGGGCGGTGAGAATCTGCTTGACCAGCTCCATATGCTCTATTTTACTGACGCGGATGAGGACAATGGGATTATCCCCTGAAATGCCGTAAGCCCACAGGGCCGACTGGCCTTTGATGTTCCGGCGGATCTCTTCGCTGTTTTTTCTTCGCAGCGGGCTTAGGTACAGGATATGGGCAGCGATTTTATGATACAGATTGACCTGGCCGGACAGCATGTTCAAATAGCGCATTTCCACCTGGCTGTGGGTCCAGGCCAGTTCAAAGGTCCTGGCAGCAACGGCGGGATTTTGATACTCTCTGGCCAGAGCAAGGGCCATTTCCCTGGACTCGGCCGCCGCCGTGATAAAGGATATTTTGGCCGTATGCCCCGGACCAATACCCACCCGCTGTCTTAAGCTCATGATCGGGTCCAGTACCGCTCCCACCGTATTGCTCAGGGGCTGTCCGGGATCCAGGGCCCGGGGATTGCAAAGATCCCTGCCCCGGCCTAAAAATTGGGCCCGATCCGTTTCATACTGAACCGAACCGATGCCTTCGCCTTCAAGGCACAGGGTATGAACCAGCCAAAGGGGTTTTTGATTCTTTTCCCTGGGACGCCGATATGCCAAAAGGGCGTTGTATTCCGGAATAAACTCCGTTTCAATAAAAAGGTTGCTAAAGGCCGGATGAGCCACATCCGCTGCCATTGAAGTTAAAACCACTTCAAAATAGCTGGTAACCTCCAGTACGCGCCCGTACTCGCTGTGGTTTACAAGGGTTATCCGTCGAACCTCCGCATTATTGTCCGGGGAAACCACAACCTCCGTCTTGGTCTCGATATTGTCATCCTGGCGCACATACACCGCATGGTCCGGCTGAAATTCTACATGATATGCATCCGGCTTCACGCCGCAGGGCTGGGCTGTGGCCGACCAAAAGACATTGGCATTTAAGTTATGGATATAGAAAAACATCCCCCAGTTGTCCCTGGTTCTGTCTTCCCTCCAGCGGCTTAGTTGTATCCCGTGGATTTGGCTGAATCCGGCGCCGCTATTGGTCAGCATCACCGAATAATTGCCGTTGGACAGCAGGTGCACCTCCGGTATTAAAGTATCCGCCGTATTGAATACCCGTTTTGCCCGGATATCCTGATGCTTTACTTCTTCTAAATCCCCTACTTCCAGGTCTTCGTACTCCTTGATATAGATTTCCTTCTTCGGAATTCTTTCCTGCAGAAGCAGCTCCGTGGCCTTGATCATGGGAACTGCATGGAATCTCCGTTGCATTATGTTGTTGTTCAGGAAATTATTGAGCGCCAAAAGGCTCATGCCCTGGTGATGGACCATATAGCTTTTTACAATCATGCTTCGCTTCTTTTTCGGAAGCCTCTCCGGAGTATAGTCAATGGCTTCGTAAAGCCCATAGGGCCCTTCCATTCCCTCCAGGATCAGGGTCTCTATATTTTTGATCGCGGATACAGGATCGATGGGCAAAGCCAGCAAGGTTGCATAGGGAGCCACAACCATATCATTGATGAGGCCTCTCTTTAAGCCCAGTCTGGGATCCCCAAAAGCCTTGTACTGATAGTTCAGCTGAAGATCAAAGCCATAAAAGCCGGATTCTGAAACCCCCCAGGGTACATGCCTTTGCTCCCCGTATTGCTTTTGGCCTTTTACGACGGCGGTATAGGTCTCGTCCAGGAGGGTATAGTCGTAATTTCTCATGATGAGCAAGGGCATGAGATATTCGAACATGGTTCCGGTCCATGACAGGAGGGCCCGTGAATCGCCGATCAAAGTCAGGGCTCTGCCCAGCTTAAACCAGTGCTTTTGGGGCACGTCTCCCTTGGCGATGGCAATAAAGCTGGTCTGCCTTGCCTCCGAAGCCAAAAGATCATAATAGGATTTTGTCAGGCTCCCGTCCTCCACATTGTAGCCAATGGAGAACAATTCCTTCTTCTCGTCGTAAAGCAGCCTGAAGTCCATCCCCCAGAACAGCTTGTCTATCCGTCTGATGAGCTCCCGGCATCGATCCACAAACTGATTGATAACGGCATGGGATTTTGCCAAATTCAGCTCCATCTGCTTGAGCCATTGCCTGGCTTCCAGATACCGGGGCGAATCCTTCGATGAACTCTTTCGGAGAATAACCAGCAGATCCGATAAATTGTCCAGAATGTCATGATAATTTTCCAAAAAGCCTGCCAGAGACATGGAATGGTTGAGTTTTCCTAAAAATTGGGACATCTTGTTGCCCGATTCCTTAAAGGGCCCCTTATCCGACAGCAGGAATCTCGGCACCTTTACCAGCAAATCAATCCAAGGAGCAAACTCCTCCAGCTCACGGTAACAATTGGAGACATGTTTCCCGATAAGGCCCCTTTCCTCCTTAAATTCACTGAGTAACGTCTTCCACTCCGTCAGGAACACCGTATCTCCGAACAGGAGCATGTTTAAAACGCCGTGATCCATAATCTCTTTCTTCTGTTTTTCGATCAGCAGGGTATCCTTAAACCCCAGCACCATTTCTTTCCCGACCAGGGGCCTTTTTAGGAGTTCTTCCAGCCCCTGCCTGAGGGTAATCAGATATCCTGCCAGGTTTCCCCCGTCCACGGACGAAACATAAAGGGGCTTTAAAGGAGACAGGGTCCGCGTATCATACCAGTTATAAAAATGGCCGTGCCATTTCTCCATTTTTTCCATGGTGGATATGGTTCTTTCGATGCTGTCTACGGCCGTCTTGGTGCCGATATACCCCAGGTCCCTGGCAGCCAGGATGGATGCAAGCAAAAGGCCAATATTGGTTGGGGATGTCCGATGGGCTACTCCTACAGGGGGGTCTTGCTGATAATTATCCGGGGGCAGCCAGTGATCCTCCGGCCCTACAAAATCCTCAAAATACCTCCATGTTTTTCTGGCAATGAGGCGCAGCTTTTCTATCTGCTCTTCTGGCAAATCCGGAATATGCTTCTGTTTGGGCAGGCTGATTCGATAGGCCACCCAGGGGCTTGCAATCCAGACCGGAGCAAAAAAGGAGGCGACTAAAATGAGCTCCGGATAGAAATAGGCTACTCCAAAAAAGAAAACAAGGGCGATCACCGGCGCAGGCATCATTTTACTCCAGAAGTCCTTAACCGTCCCTTTGAATTTTTTCTCTGCATCTGCCGCGGTGACCCATTCCAGCATATTCCTCTTGGTGATAAATACCCGCACCAGGGTCCGCAAAATGGCATCCGCCATAAGGTAGGACTGATAGGGCAAAAACACAAAGGACAAAAGGATTTGCCACATCAAGCCCTTTGCATCGAAAATGATATCTGAAAACCTTCGGCTGCCATAGGTTCTCTGGTATCTGGATATCATCGACCCGACCAAATCGGTGACCAGAGGAAATACCAGGGTAAGGACTGCCAATCCGATCCACAGCAAGGGATGGCCCGGCAGGATCCCTATGCCCAGAATGAACAAGAGGAACAGATTGGGAGCCAGTAAGCTTCTCCTCATATTGTCAAGGATCTTCCATTTTGCAATGGCCGGAAGGGGATTTTGGACCACCTGATTACGGGCATTCTTTACCCGGTGAAAAAGCCATGGAATCAGCTGCCAGTCTCCCCGCACCCATCTGTGTAACCTCATGGAGTAGGAAATATAATTGGACGGATAGCCATCAATCAGCTCAATGTCCGTTACCAGGCCGGTCCTTACATAGGAACCTTCCAAAAGATCGTGACTTAATACGGTATTTTCCGGGATGGCCTGATCTAAAATCCTGTGAAAAACCCTTAAATCATAGATGCCCTTTCCGGTGAAAATTCCTTCACAGAACAAATCCTGGTAAACATCGGAAACCGCTGTCGTATAGGGATCGATTCCCCTTTGCCCTGAAAAAGTCAGGGCAAAAAAGGACCGGCAGGCGCTGTCTACGGCAACACCTATTCTGGGCTGCATCAGCCCATAGCCATCGATGACCCGGGTTCCCTCTTCGTTCAGGACCGGATGATTCAATGGGTGGGCCATGGCCCCAATTAAGCGTTTTGCTGCTTCCCTGGGCAGCTGTGTATCTGCATCCAGGGTAATGATGTATTTTATCTCCGGTAGAATCGATAAATCTCCTACCTGAACGGAAAAGCTCGTATTCTTATCCCCCATGAGCAGGCGGTTGAATTCAACCAGTGCTCCCCTCTTCCGTTCCCAGCCCATCCAGGACTCCTGGGCAGGATTCCATTGTTTGTACCTGTGAAAGTAAAAAAAGATATCCTTTCTCTCATGGCTATAGCGCTGATTCAGTTCCTCAATGGCCTTTACGGCTGTGGCAATAATCTTATCTCCATCCTGCGTTTCCTCTTCGGGTGAATCCTTAAAGTCCCCCAGTAATGCAAAATGCAAATGCTCCTCCTGGTTGGCAAGGTAAAAGACTTCCATCTGTTCTACCAGCTCATGAACCCTTTTTTCACTGGTTAAAAGGGTTGGGATCACTACCATTGTCCGCAATTCCTTCGGTATACCGTCCTTGAGTTCCAGCTTTGGTATATGGCATGGGCGGAACAGCCGGGTAATGACCCAATTGGATGTTCCCAGGACAAGGCTGGCAATCGGAATCAGCACAAGGATTCCCAAAACCAATAAACACCAGATGGGAAGGACAGCGGATGAGGTAGTAATTACAAAAAGGAGAAATACAAGGAGAGCTGCAATGGTCAGAAGGCCTACCGTACCCAGATAGAGGGCGGTTATTCTGCCCTCATTCCACCGATCCATCCTGCGACGGGGAGCACCCAGCTTTGCATAAAGGTCCCCTTTCCCCTTTCCGATCAGGTAGTATCCCACATGCCTTTCCTGTTCTCCGGCATCTTCTTTATCCGCAAATTCCCTGGCACATTCAAGGGCTTTCTCTGCCACTGTCAATTCGCTGATTCTTAGCGATTTGGCAATCTTCTGCACCTGACGGCGATAGTATTCCCGGGAAGCAAATTCCATTTTGGAGTAGATCCCGGCCGGATCCCGGGTTAAAATCTTCTCCATCAGGCTGATCTCTTCAAAGGTATCTTCCCACTTCACACCTGATAAAAAGCGCAGGCTTGTAATGGAATTGCCCATGGACACCTGGTATGCCGTTTGCCTTCCATGCTCCTTTTGTATGATCTCATCGGGGCTGGTGTTTAAGAGGGCCAGTTTGCCGTCTACCCAGCGGACGATCCCGGCCGCTTCTGCCCCCTGTTCCCTCAAGCGCTGAAGAAGCCTCTCGGCATATGGGGGTGTCATCTTCCCTACCTTGTCATCGTGCTCACTGATCCTCTTTTGCAGTTCTTCTGTGGACTCGCTCAGTGCATTCAAAAGGATTTGAGCCCAGCGATCCGCTTCATTTCTCTGCTGCTGGGTTTCCACAATATGTACGGCAATATCCCTGACCTTCTTTATCAGAGCTATTTTCAACATCAGAGGCAAAGCCCACAATTCGCTGCAGTAAAGAGGAACTTCGGATTGATATTCATTGATATAAGTAATAATGGTCTCTTCGTCTACCCGCCCGTCGGTATCAGAGACCATTTCCGCAGCAATTGCATAAACCCTTGGAAGGCCTTTATAAGGCTCTGATTCAAGCAGCGGTAGATCCTTAAAGCAGTTCTTCGGCAGGTTATGCAGAATCTCCTTTACCTGTTCTTCGATCATATAGAAATTATCTAAAAGCCATTCCGCCGCAGGAACAATACTGCCCTTGGCTTTCACCTCTTCATTGGTGATCTTATAGGCTTTTACCAGTAGTTGATTATCCTCTTCCAGACATGGAAAAATACGAGAGGACAGGCGTCCTCCCTTTAGAATACGATGGCTTCTGGCATTTTTTCTTGCACTCTCTTTCAGTTCATCCAAATTCAGCATCTAACTAACCCCTTTGCATCAAAAACATCCCAGTATTTCTCTTAATCATTATTCACAATCTACCAATTCGGAATACATGCAAAGGATGGAAAATAAAAAAAAGCAGCTACAAAACCATAGCCGCCTTTCTTTTAAACAGGTGCATGCTGAGTTTTCTTATCAAGAAGGCGAAGCAGCTGCTCTTCCGCTTCGTCTATATTATGGGGGAATTCCAGCAAAAACCCCTTTTCGCGCAAGCGCATAAACAATTCCACAAGAATGGGAGGCTCCATATTGGCCTTTTTCAGCAGATCCACCCGGCTGAATATTTCACCGGGTGTGCCCCGGGCTACGATATTTCCGTCGTGGATCACATAAATAATATCCGCAATACTGGGAACAACGTTGATGTCATGGGTAGTGGTAATGAGGGTCATTTTTCTGTCCCTGCTTAGATGATTCAAAAGATCGATCATCTCCAATTTGGATTTGGGATCCAAGCCGTCAAAGGGCTCATCCATAATCAAAAGCTCCGGAAAATTCACAATGGCTCCGGCCATTGCCACCTTTTTCTTCTGGCCTCCGCTTAAGTAATGGGGGATCTTGTCCAAAATCCCTTCAATGCCCAGGGTCTTTGCGACTGATCTCACCCTCCGGTCCACTTCCTCCTCCGGAATCCGGTCATTTCGAGGTGTAAAGGCAATATCATCGTAAACCGTGGGGCCTATGATCTGTTCATCTACATTTTGAAAAACAACGCCGATTTTCCTGCGAATCGCGCTGAAGTTCTTATCGGGTCTTAAGCCCATGACCTCAACCGTTCCCTCGACCGGCGTAAGCAGCCCCAGGATATGGGATAAAAGGGTAGTCTTGCCTGCACCGTTGGGGCCTAAAACAACCACCCGCTCCCCTGAATGGACCACAAAATCCAGCCCACAGAGGCTGACCTCCGTCTTGTCCGGATATACGTGTTTTATGCATTTTACCTGTATCATTGGTTCCATCAGATCACCGTCCCTATGAGAATCAATATCGCTGCTGCAATCATCAGGCAGTCCGTACCCCCTATCGGCCACCACTTGCGCACCAGGGGAACCTTGCCCTGATATCCCCTGATGGCATAGATTCGAACCATCCTTTCACTCATATCAAAGGAATGGATCATCAAAACCCCGACAGCGCTGGCCATGTTCTTCAGATTATAGCGGAGGCTGAACAAATGATAGCCTCCCCGCAGCCTGATGCTTTTCAGTAAATTCCGGATTTGGGACAACAAAATAAAAAAAGACCGGTATGTAAAGAGGAAAACGTCAACCAGCGGTCCCGGCATGAAAAGCGAGAAACAAGCGAAAATCTCCATGTACGGCGT
>Ga0134092_1002108_pt1 | contig 15794 bp, 10 predicted proteins | sample 3_6taG_FD_94454 | JGI IMG/M metagenome (GOLD analysis project Ga0134092, IMG submission 94454) | Switchgrass degrading microbial communities from high solid loading bioreactors in New Hampshire, USA - 3_6_20_6_A3 metaG | ecosystem: Engineered > Bioreactor > Semi-continuous > Anaerobic >... | reverse complement strand
TCAGACTTCTTCTTGAGCTCGCTCTCCAGTTCTTCGAGTTTTCTTATCTTGTTTGAACTAAGAAATCCCATAACATCAATGATGTAATTCTCGAAAATCTGATATATAATATTACTCATAAGAAACTCCTCCTTGGTATTTTGTTTGTTTTTTGTTGATCAATATTTTACCAAAAAAGAGGGGTCTCTTGTTTTTTTAACCTAAAACAATTTTACACTAAGTATTTCCAAGCCTCAAACTGCTTCCAGTGAGGTGGATGGCCGATCAACTTTCAGACTGCCTGCAGCTTTATCCGGTGTCAGGCAGCGCCTGTCAGAGACGGTCAGGCAGCGGGTGGCCGATCAGTGCATTCGGTTTGCTTCGCGAACAACTGCTGGCCGGATCACTTGCTCCAATGAGGGCGCAGGTCACTCGCCGTCCATGGCTCGGGACCAGCGCCGGCAGCGTCCGTGCTGCCAGTTGTGGTTCCTGTGGCCTCATTCGAGCCTCATGATCCGTCCGCATATGTACCGCTCGCAGCCACGAATATCCAGATCGGCCACCCGCTGCCCTCATTATATCAACTCAATCATAAATTACGATATCTTACCCGTTTATGCGCAGTCCATGTGCCAATCAGTCATTCGTTGACTATGCAGCCCGCTTCCCTACTCTTCGATAAGTTCATCGATGGGTGCGCCGGGCGGCACTATGGGAAATACCTTTTCATCCTTGTCTATCTCAAAGTCTATGACCACCGGCCTGTCTGTCGAGGCAAGCGCTCTCTCGAACGCTGCGTCAACTTCTTCCGGCCTCGTCACCCTGATGCCCACTGCGCCGTAGGCTTCGGCAAGGGCGACGAAATCAGTGCCCCTGTCGATGGTGGTGGACGAATACCTTCCGCCGTAGAACAGCTGCTGCCATTGCCTTACCATCCCGAGCACCCTGTTGTTGAGTATGGCGATGACCACGGGCAGCCTGTATTCCACCGCGGTGGCAAGCTCGTTGCAGTTCATGCGGAAACTGCCGTCCCCAGCTATGTTTATGACTTTCGCCTCCGGCTTGCCGATCTTGGCTCCTATGCTGGCGCCCAGGCCATATCCCATTGTCCCGAGGCCGCCGGACGAAATGAACTGTCTGGGCCTGGTGAACTTGTAATACTGCGCTGCCCAGAGCTGGTTCTGCCCTACCTCGGTGGTTATGATCGCATCGCCTTTCGTGATCTCGTAAAGCCGCTCCACTATATACTGCGGCTTGAGCGAGCCGTTGGCTTCATACTTCAGTGGATACGAGGCCTTCCACTCATCTATCTTCCTGTTCCAGTCTGTGTATTCGCGGGGTTCCACCCTGTCGGCCAGCTGCTTCAGTATCTCCCTTATATCACCGACAAGAGGATAGTGGACAGTTATATTTTTCCCGACTTCAGCGGGATCTATGTCGATATGCATGATCCTTGCATTCGGAGCGAACCTGCTTACATTGCTTATTACCCTGTCGCTGAACCTTGCACCTATTGCGATGAACAGATCCGACTCGGAAACCGCCATGTTCGACGTCCTCGTGCCATGCATCCCTACCAGGCCCGTGAACAGCCTGTGGGTCCCGGGGAAAGAGCCAAGTCCCATCAATGTCGTGGCAACGGGTATCCGTGCTTTTTCGGCCAGCATCCGCATTTCCGCTGTTGCTCCCGATATGGATACTCCTCCGCCGGACAGTATCACTGGCTGCTTTGCCGAGTTGATGGCGGCAGCTGCCTCATCCAGCTGCGACTCATCCACCTGCAGCGGCACCGCCCCGTTCCTGGCTGGCTCCTTCGGCTCGTAATCCGCATAAGCTGCAGTCACGTCCTTGCATATGTCGATAAGGACTGGTCCCGGCCTTCCGGAGGATGCTATCCTGAATGCCTGCCGCACGGTATCCGCCAGCTTGTTTACATCCTTTACTATATAATTGTGTTTCGTGATCGGCATCGTGATCCCGGTGATGTCGACCTCCTGGAATGAATCCTTGCCCAGCAGCGTCGTCGCCACCTGCCCTGTGATCGCCACCATCGGCACCGAATCCATGTATGCCGTGGCTATACCTGTCACAAGATTTGTCGCTCCGGGTCCCGATGTGGCTATGCAGACGCCGGTCCGCCCGGTCGCGCGGGCATACCCGTCCGCCGCATGGGCCGCGCCCTGTTCATGAGATGTGAGTATATGCCTTATCTCATCCTGCGCTTTATACAGCGCATCATATATGTTAAGCACGGCACCGCCCGGAAACCCGAAAACAGTATCCACTCCCTGCTCTTTAAGACACTCGACGAGTATTTCGGCTCCAGTCAGTCTCATACGCTAACCTCCATCAAGTATTCTCCGTACAGTCCTTTACGCTGCCACGCCGGCTTTTTCGTTTCAGTCTGCTCCACGAATGCTTGCTTAAATAAATAATGTAATAAATGCTGCCAGGATTGCCTGATGCTCCAGGCCTCACCGCTTACTTCAGTACCGCGCCGGTACTGGCCGATGTCACGAGCCTTGCATACCTGCCAAGGTAGCCGGTCGTTATCCTGGGCTTTGGAGGCTGCCACTCAGCCATCCTTCTTTCGAGTTCTTCGTCCGGCACCTCTACGTTCAGTTTCCCTGCCGGTATGTCGATGCTGATGATGTCCCCGTCCCGGACTGCAGCTATAAGGCCGCCTTCCATCGCTTCAGGCGAAACGTGTCCTATTGACGCCCCCCTGGACGCTCCGGAAAATCTTCCGTCTGTTATCAGGGCTACCGTAGTGTCAAGACCCATGCCGGCTATCGCAGAAGTCGGTCCAAGCATCTCACGCATGCCCGGGCCGCCCTTCGGCCCTTCGTATCTTATGACGACCACGTCGCCGGGTCTTATCTGCCCGCCGTATATAGCCTTTATTGCGTCATCCTCTGAGTCGAACACCCTTGCCGGGCCCCTGTGTACCAGCATCTCGTCCGCCACCGCAGAGCGCTTGACGACCGCCCCGTCTTTTGCGATATTGCCCCGCAGCACGGCGATACCTCCCGTCGGGCTGTATGGATCGTCCACGCTCCTGATCACGGTCGGGTCGGTCACCTCGGCATCCCTGATGTTCTCCCGGACGGTCTTTCCCGTGACTGTTATCAGATCAAGATGCAGCAGCCCTTTCTTAGAAAGCTCCTTCATGACGGCCTGTACGCCGCCTGCCATGTAGAGGTCCTGCACGTGATGCGGACCGGCCGGGGCCAGCCTGCACAGGTTGGGGACTTTCGCGCTTATCTCGTTGATTATGTCAAGGTTTATTTTGATGCCTGCTTCATTGGCTATGGCAGGAAGGTGCAGAACCGAGTTGGTGGAGCAGCCAAGGGCCATATCGACTGCAAGTGCGTTCTCGAATGCTTTTTCAGTCAATATATCCGAGGGTCTGATCCCTTTTTCGACAAGCTCCATCACTTTCATGCCTGCCTGTTTCGCAAGCCTTATCCTCTCCGCGTATACTGCAGGTATGGTGCCATTGCCCGGCAGTCCCATGCCAAGCACCTCCGTCAGGCAGTTCATGGAGTTGGCCGTGAACATTCCGGAACATGACCCGCAGCCGGGACATGCATGGTCTTCGTATTCGCACAGTTCTTCCTCGGTCATCCTGCCGGCCTTGTATGCGCCGACAGCTTCAAATACGCTGTTGAGGTCCAGCTGCACTCCTTTCCTTTTCAGCGAAAGCATCGGGCCCCCGCTGATCACGACGGAAGGCACATTTATCCTTGCCGCGGCCATAAGCATGCCGGGGACGATCTTGTCGCAGTTGGGTATGAATACCATACCGTCGAAACTGTGGGCAAGGCCCATCGCTTCACACGAGTCTGCTATCAGCTCCCTCGATGCCAGTGAATACTTCATCCCGACGTGTCCCATGGCAATGCCGTCGCAGATGCCTATGCTTCCGAATTCCACCGGTGTGCCGCCGGCCATCCTGATGCCTGCCTTTACGGCTTCAGCTATCCTGTCCAGGTGTATATGTCCCGGTACTATTTCATTCCTTGAATTGACCACACCGATAAGTGGCCTTCTGATTTCCTCGTCCGTATATCCCATCGCCTTGAACAGCGACCTGTGAGGGGCCCTTTCGACGCCCTTCTTGACTACATCGCTCTTCATCGGTAACACCCGCCTTCCTGTGAAGAAAATACCTCAACGGTATGTCAAAAGCATTGTTAAAATAGCCGGAATGCTCTATCCCGGCTGTGTAATACAGATATTTTACTACGTTTGGCTATAAAATGTCCATAAATCAATACAAAAAGGTCAGAAGCGTTCATTTTTAAAGGTCTGCGGTGCAATATACGTTAACCCCGAAACCTGCCGCAAAACCGGGAGCAGCCTACGCCGACACCGGAGGGAACAGGAAGTTTATTATTATATTGTTTCTGTAAAGCACCGATGCGATCATTGAAGACTCTATCCCGCTGAATACTGGCGCAAAGCCCGGGTTCGAATGGAACAGCGCCAGCACTGCGAACAGTATGTAGACTGAAAGTATGCCCTGCAATGCTCCGAACACCAGGCCGCCAAGCTTGTTTACCTGCTTCAGCAGAGGCAGCTTTGCTATGCCGTTCAGCAACCCGCCGATGACCGCAAACACAAGCTGCAGTACGAAGAAAACGACCACAAGGCTCAGCACCGAAATGACCATGCCTGCAAGTTCACTCCCAACGGCATCCAGCACGCTGTTGATGTCAAGGATCTCGGACGGCGCCGGCAGGTTTCTCAGCACCGATGACCTTAATATATCAGGCATCGGCATCGCTCCGACCACCTGCTCCGCGCTTTTGACCCCAGCCTCAGCAGCCTGCGGCGCCGATACGGCATTGCGGCTCCATGCTTCCAGGTTGCCTGTGATCGCCCGTTTTATGGACTCATATATCGGTGTGTTTTGGAGCAAACGCGCCAGCACGGGCGAAAGCCTGACAGACAGGAACAGGCACAGTACGTATGAAACCAGTCTGTAGACGGACATTATCAGGCCCTTGTAAAGCCCTATAACTGCAAATACGCCGATGATGCCTATTACGGCAATGTCGCTCCAGTTCATGTGTTTAACCGCCTTTCCGTTCCTTTTGCTCAAAGGTACGCAGAAATCGTTCCTGTGTCTGAACGTTCCCCTTCATTGTCCGGGACAGGTAAACTGCCCCCATGTATCATTCCATGCCTATGACCGTGATCTCTCCCTCTGTGACCACAACTGCCTGCCTTTTGTCAAAGAGGTGCACTTCGAGTATTTCCCTGCCTGCATAGTGGATGCACGTGTTGGTTCCGCGGTCATCGTAAAAATACACCGTATCTTCAGTATAGACGGCAACCATTCCCCTCACTGCGTCCAGTCCCTTCGGTATGCCCTGCAGCATCACGGAAACATCCTTTTCGCCGCCGGCGGTGTATATATTCAGGATCGCACCTTCATCCACATATGCAGCCACAGCGAGCCGGCCGTCTCCTGCAGGCGCAGCTCCCGCGACACTCCTGAACTGCTCCTTCCATCCTGTCTTGCCGTCAGGGGCGATGTAAGCAACTGCGCTGTCTCCGGCCACAAATATGCTGTCGTCCCTGTTGAACCAGAAAAGAGGCAGGAGTTCGCCGGATGAATCGAATGATATCTCAGTCAGTTCCTTCCCTTCCATGTCGTAGAACTTATAGCGGGAAAACGGACCGACTGCGCCCGTTGCGACAGATGACAAAACCAGGTGCTTCCCTGATGGAGAAATGCATGCGGAGACAGCGAAATCGGTCGCTATTATTTTGCGGAAAAGTTCCACGCCATGCGACTCATAGACCCTGATAACATTGTTGTCCCTTTTGGCTTCCGTGATGACAGCCACATACCCGTCATCACTTATATCTGCGTTCAGGATCGCAGCATCCGTCCTGTCCTGCCAGCGTACCGATTCGCCGTCCATGACGCATATCTCTGTCCCTCCGGCATTGACAACAAGGATCCTCGATCCGTTTGTCCTGGCTATCGGATTTTCAAACCCGATACTTTCCGACCGCGCGATCACGCCCGTCTTATCAAGGAACAATATCCCGCTTCTGCTGGACTTTATGATATTCCCCCTGTACAACGTGAAGTCGGGTTTTTCCCTGATGTCGAATACAAAGGAATGCAACACTTCAGCAGTCTTTGCTTCCCTCTCTTCCAGGCCGGCAAGCCTCAGCACCGATTCTCTCAGATCGATCGCCGGGTCAAGGCTGCGCCGGTAGCTGAAAACAGCAACTGCAGCAATGCACAGGAACAGCATCAGCGCTGTGATTATGCCTGTCGCGCGTTCACCGCGTGCCGGTCCGTCCTGTTCAGGGAAATGTTTCAAGAGACCACCTCAGCTTTGTCTTCCGTATGACTCGTTCCAAATCATTTTACCATATTAATCCGACCATTGAAAGAGAAAACGGCCGCCGCTCAGCGCTGCTTAACGTCGGCAGCCGGGCTTTCCCCGGCTCTCCCGCGCCAATTGCGTTCAGACCCTGGAATCGGTCTCCTGAGGCCTGTCATCAGTATCACGATGACCATGAACAGGCCAAGCCAGCCGAATGCCGGATAAATGAGCGATATGAGCCTTGAGAATCCGAGCATCGACAGAGGTGCCGCGAAAATACAGAGCATCAGCGCTGTTATGCATTTGTCAAGCCTGAACAGGCTGTAAATCCTGTCAGTGAAGCAAAAGCCGGAGGTCACGGCAGACACCAGCATGGCAAGCCACAGCAGCACGCTGTAGAATTTCCCGGCCGATGCGCTAATGCGCTGCAGTATGTCGATAAGCGGTATTTCACTGTCAGCAGCCGAAGGATAGAACAGAAAAATCACTGCATTTATTACAAGGGCTGCCATGGTCAGCGCCGTCCCGCCGAGAATCCCTGCCGCCACAGCTGTCCTGCGTGTTTTCAGGTACGGCTGTACACTGCACAGCACCATTATGGCAAGTATGCTGTTGTAGCTGACGTACAGGAGCGATGAAAAAAGCCAGTTGTCCGTTATTTGTGAAATATACCCTGACACGCTGAATGCCGGGCTGTTCTTCATTATGATTATACAGAGCCCGGTTATGATGATGCCTGCTATCAGCACAGGCGTGAGCACTGAACTTAACACTGCGATTCCCTTTATATCCGTCATTATCAGGAAGGCACTGACAGCGCCCATCACAAACACGGCGATCCTGAACGGTATCCCGGTCAGTTGCGCCAGTATGTTGCCCGCGCCTGCCGTCATTATGCTGTGCATGCAGAAGATGAAAAGGGTCGCGGCAGTCTCGATTATCCAGCCTATCCGCCAGCCGAAGACAGGAAATATAAGTTCCTCGTAGCTCCTTATACGCTCGCTGTAGACCTTGTTGAGGACGATGCTTCCAAGGACGCTGAAGAGCGCTCCCGCAAGCAGTATGCCATAAAACCCTCCTGTTCTGTAGACAGAAAAAAACCGCAGGATCTCCTGTCCCGACGCGAATCCCGCCCCTGTTATGCTTGCAGCATATATGCCCGCGACCCTGATGATGTTCCTGCGCTCGTCACTCATAAAACAGCTCCGATCATAGAACATACCAGTTCATTCTATGTCGGAGCCGCATTTCAAATTACATCATATGTTTTATTGCTGTTTCTGCTGTTCGTCAAGGAACTTCATCATCGTATCGTATGCCTCTTTCATTCCGTCAACGCCGAATTCACCCTTGTTCTTCCTCTTCACCAGAACGCCGGAGTACTCGCCGTTCCTGACCACATAGTAGAAATGTTCATCCTTCGGTATATATTCCACTTTCATCTTTCCGTCCTTTAGCGTGTAGTCTATCGTTATTTCAGCCTGCCTGCCGGACGGATCTCCTTCCAGGTCGATCTCGTCGACGCTGATGCCGATCAGCGCCTGGTAGAACTTCCTGAACGGCTGCTTGCCGTTTTCGTCCTTGCCGCTGGCATCGATGCCGTTGACGTAGAACTTGTCCTTGTCGCTGTCCATGTTGCCTTCTTCATCCAGGTATACGTCTAGTTCCATATGCGTGGTCTTGCCGTCCATCGTCAGGTCGATCTTCTCCACGTCCTGGATGTTCACGATATAGGCAAAGATGTTGACGATCTCTTTCAGCGGCTTGTCAAGGAACGAAAACTGGCTTACGTCTATTGTGAATACCTCATCGCTGCCGTCGAGCTTTGCATATATCGCATAATCTTCCTTCAGCTCAAGGCCCATCTGGAGCTTCATCTCGCCTGTGGCTTCGGTGCTGAAGATCAGTTCATACGCAGGTTTGTCCAGTCCGTATACAGAAAGGTCCTCAGGCTCGTCATCCACGAATTTCACTACCCGGGTATTCACAAGGGTATCCAGCATCGTGTAGAATGATGTCTCGTTCAGGCTCCCCTTTATAGGCTCAGCCATGCTCCATGTATCGTCTGTCTTCTCGGCAATGAAGATATTCTGTCCTTTCCTGTTCATGCCGAACTTCTTTATATCGTCCGCTGTTATGTCGAACAGCTGCTTCGTCCTTATTTCGTTCTTGCCTGAAAGCAGCTTGTCTCCGTTATACTTGCTTATCATGTATACCTTGTTCTTTCCCTGCAGCTTTGCATAGTATCCGCCGCCGGTAGGCGTCAGGTTGCCGATCTCCAGAGTCACGCTGGTGCCATCCTTCGATTTCACCGTGACGATGGCCGGATCGTCAAGCCCGTATATGGAAAGGTCCTCGGCGTTTTCCTCGATCACCTTGTCGCCCACGATCGAAGCCGAATTTACGACGATGCTGCTGAGCACCGATGAATCGTACCTTATATCGGAAGGTTCCGACAACGCCCAGTCATCGTCTTTTTTGACGATCACAAAGGTGCCGCTTTTGTTTTTCAGCGTCACGGACTCAATGTCGGTGGAAATGAAGTCCGTCAGTTTATCATACTGCTTGGTCTCTGCAGGCATCCTGTTGGCTTTGTTTGTCCTGACCAGCACATAAGCACCGGCAAGAAGCGCAACTATGACTACGAGAATGATAGCATTCCTGTAAAATTTCATAAATGACGCCTCCTCAGATATACCATCAGACCTGTGCCAAGTATCAGAAGCGGGAATACCGCCACCAGGATCCACGACATTACGTTCGCCTGTCTGGCCGTTACGTTGAACCTGTTCATATCATAACTCTTGGTAGGCACTATGATGTCGTCTTTTATCTCCACCATCCAGTTCACGGCCGACAGGAAGAAGTTGATGTTGTTGAAGTAAAGGTCGCCGTAAACCTGATAAGCGCTGTCGCTGACGAACGTGGAATTGCCCATCGCGATTATTTTCGACGGTTTCTGTCCGCCCTTGTACTCCACTGCCACCGCCAGGTCAAGTGGACCAGTCAGGTCGTCCCCGCGGGACTTGTTGACCATCTCGCCAACTGCGGTCGGACTGGTGGTGATCAGAGGAGTAGTGGTCACATAATCTTTCACGTTCTTTAAAATGCTCAGGCTCCTTGTGTCTGTCAGCAGTGTGTTGAATGCCCTGGGTATGATGGAATTCGACTTGACGCTCACTACCAGTGTGTACGGGTCCTGGGCCAGGTGCCTGTTTTCATCCGTTTCTTTGACCTTGTCATAATTGACTGCAAGGTTGTATTTGCTCAGCAGACCGTTCAGTTCGTCAAATGAAGGGTCGTTTTCCAGGTAGTCGAACATGAAGATCGCATTCCCGCCATTGTAGAAATAGTTGTCCAGCACATCCCTCTCGGCATATGAAAAGTCTTTCTTGGGCGATGCGATGATCACAAGTTCTGCGTCGTCAGGCATCTTTTCGACCGTCAGCAGGTTTATCTTCTTTACGAGGAAATTGTTCCTTTCCAGGTATGTCTTCAGGTTCCCGAAGTAGTAGTCGACTTCGTACTCATCATGTCCTTCGGTGAAGTAGACTACAGGGGTATATTCCGACGTCACATACTTGATCGCTCCGGTGAAACCCTGCTCAGCATTGGATCCGGTAGTTTCCCGGCTGAATGTGTATTCGTTGAATTTTATCTCAAAAAGGTCGTAATATTCAAGTTTCTTCTTCTTCTCACTGCCATTGACAGTACTCCTGACAACGAAGTCCGTCTTCCCCAGGTCCATCGAATCATCGGGATCCAGCTGGTTTATTATGCCCGGATTCTTATCGGGGTCCACGTATCTTACCGTGATGTGCGGGTACTTGGCATAAAGGCTCAGAAGATCAGTTACCTGCTTGTATTCACTGTCGGATGCTATGGATCCGTCATCAAACAGGCCGATGATCTCAACGTCCTTGTCAAGCCCGTTCAGTATGTCAATGGTGGTTTCCGAAAGAGAAAAAAGCTTATTGGGCGTCAGGTCCAGCTTAAGATCCAGCAGCCCTATGAGGAGGTTCAGCACGATGGCCATAACTATGACTGCTGCTGTCATGATTGCCGCATTCGTGCCGTATTTCAGACTCTTTTTATTCAATATTTTTCTGATTCTGTTCTTATCTATTTTAGCCATTTATTATCACCCCTGACTCCAGCGTCTTTTTTCGATTACTCTTACAGTAAGGAACAGGAATACGGCGGTAAAGCTCAGGTAGTAAACGACAGGACTGAGCCCGAGGATACCCCTGTTGAAGTCGTCATATCTCGACAGGATCGAGAACCAGTTGAGCACTTTCGCCACAAAACCGCCGACCATGGTGCTCACACTGTCCGCCAGCCACATTATCAGGAGTGACACGTAACTGATGATTACGGCTATGACCTGGTTCTCAGTCAGCGAGGAAGCAAAAACACCGACGGCGATGTACGTCGCTCCGAGAAGCAGGAACCCGATATAGCCGCCTACGAGCTGTGTCGTGAATTTTGCTCCGAATGCCACCATTACGATCGGATATATGAATGTGAGCGCTGTCATTACAAAGAATACAAAATATACCGCAAGGAACTTCCCGACTACTATCGAGGTGATGTTCACCGGCGAGGTGATCAGCAGGACCTCGGTGCCGTGCTTGCGGTCCTCAGCCAGGATCCTCATGGTAAGTATGGGGATCACGACGATCAGTATGAATCCCATGGTTTCGAGGACATTGTTGAAAAGGCCGTAACCGTACCTGAGATACGGCATGAAGATTATCGATGTCAGCAGGATGAACAGGCCTATGAGTATATATGCCATTGGGGAATAAAAATAGGATTTGACTTCTTTCCAGAATATCGCTTTCATATGTCAGCCGACCTCCTTTTCCTCTGTCACGATCTGCAGGAATATATCCTCCAGGCTCATGCTGAGGCTCTTAAGTTCGATTATGGGGTAACCCAGCTTTGCCATGGCAAAGAACAGCGGTTTCCTGATATCGATATCCTTGTCTGATTCGATAATGTATGTCGTCGTTTCGCTGTCCCTGCTCGATACGGCTTCAACATACCTGACCCCGTATATGCCCCTGATGGCATTTTCCACGGAACTCCTTGGACCTGATATCGTGGCCGTCAGTTTCGAAGCTGAGCCGAGGCCTTTTGACAGGTTTTCCGGTGTATCTATGGCCGCGATCTCTCCCTTATTGATAATGACGATCCTTTCACATACGGCACTGACCTCGGGAAGGATGTGTGAACTGAGGATGATGGTATGCTCCCTTCCAAGAGCTTTTATGAGTTTCCTTATCTCTATGATCTGCTTGGGATCGAGACCTACGGTAGGTTCGTCAAGGATGAGCACTTCGGGGCTCCCGACAAGAGCCTGCGCCAGGCCGACTCTCTGCTTGTATCCTTTCGAAAGGTTCTTTATGAGCCTGTTCCTGTGGTCCCCGATTTTCACAAGCTCCATTATGTCGCTTATCTGGCTTCTCTTTTGCTTCCTGTCCACCTTTTTCAGATCAGCCACGAAGTTCAGGTAATCTATGACAGTCATGTCCATGTAGACAGGCGGCTGTTCCGGCAGGAAGCCGATGCGCTTCTTGACCTCTTTCGGCGATTCCAGGATATCATATCCGCCCACCTTTACAGTCCCTTCGGTAGAAGGTATGTAACCTGTGATGATGTTCATCGTGGTGGATTTCCCTGCGCCGTTCGGGCCGAGGAACCCCAGTATTTCACCTTTGTCAACGGTGAAACTGATGTTGTTCACAGCCGTTATCTGACCGTATCGCTTGGTCAGGTTCTGTATTTCTATCATGTTTTTCCCTCCTGTGACAAACGTCTCTTGACACACTTCGCCAATTCAATTATGAGAGATACATTTTAATAAATTGTGAACAATTTGTTAAAAAGCATCACTATTTTGTGAAAGCCAAAAATGCCCCGTTGGGGACATTTCAGGCTCCACTAATTATATATTTTTTATGATGTCATTTCAAGGAATATTTTATCAGCTGCTGTGGCGGGGCATGAAAATGCTGGTCAGCACCGGGGCCAGGAAGGACAGTCCGCCCGCGATCATCCATTCGTTAATCCCCAGCGGGACTGTTTTGAATATATTCTGCAGGAAAGGTATGTATATGACTCCAAGCGTCATGATAAGCGAGCATATCACGGAAATGACAAGGAACATGTTGCTGAACAGCGGTATCCTGAAAATATTCCGCGTCTCTGATTTGCACTCGAATACATGGATCAGCTGGGAAAGTACCAGTGTGACAAAACCTCCGGTCCTCGCGAGCCCTACATCAGCGGTAAACCAGAGCAGTGAAGCATATACGGCAAGTGTAGCCAGGCCGATCAGGACGCCCCTTACAATGATCAGACCTGCAAGGCCGTGCGAAAAAATGCTCTCATCGGGGTCCCTGGGTTTCTGTTTCATTATGTCCTTTTCAGGCGGATCGAAGCCAAGCGCCACCGCAGGCAGGCCGTCGGTAACGAGATTGACCCACAGTATCTGTATGGGCAGCAACGGTACCGGGAGACCGGCAAGCATCCCGAGGAACATGGTCAGCACTTCCCCGAGGTTGCATGAGAGCATGTACCTGATGAACTTCCTGATATTGCTGTATATGACCCTGCCCTCTTCTATCGCAGCAACGATGGTGGCGAAGTTGTCATCCATCAGCACCATCGATGAAGCTTCCTTGGTGACATCGGTACCGGTCCCGCCCATGGCGACGCCTATATCGGCCTCCTTGACGGCAGGAGCGTCGTTCACGCCATCCCCGGTCATGGCAACGATGGATCCGAGTTTCCTGAGTGCCCTGACTATGGAAAGCTTATGCTTAGGTGATACCCTTGCATAGACAGTCGTGGTCGCCGCCGCCTTCTCAAGCGACGATTCGTCCATTGAGTCCAGTTCCTCGCCCGTGAGGACGGTGTCCCCTTCCCTGTAAATGTCGAGTTCTTTTGCTATCGCCACGGCGGTCAGCCTGTGATCGCCGGTTATCATGACCGGCCGTATCCCTGCCATCTTGCACTTCCTGACGGCTTCGGCCGCTTCAGGCCTTGGCGGGTCGATCATGCCGAGAAGGCCCGCGAAAATGAGGTCGGATTCAAGTCTTTCCTTTTGATACCGGCCTTTCCCGAGCCTCTTGTATGCGACGGCTATCACCCTCAGGGCTCCGGCTGCCATCCGGTCATTCGCCCTGAGTATGGCAGACCGGTCCATGTGGTCCATTACCTTGACAGTTCCGGCTTTCTCCAGCCTGTTGCACTTTTTCAGCAGCATATCCGGAGCGCCCTTCGTGAACAGGAAAGCTTCGCCGTTCCGGTCAACGCATACCACCGACATGCATTTCCTTTCCGAATCGAAGGGTATCTCGTCCGTTCTCCGGTAATTCCTGCCCAACCCGTCAATATCGATGCCGGCCTTTGCCGCTGCCGCCATCAGTGCAGTTTCAGTCGGATCGCCCGTGAACTTCTGCTTTGTGTCCGAAAACAGCGGCCTGCCTGCCATGATCAGCTGCAGGCGCGGCTTCCCGCCGGTCGAGCCTGCCAGGACCGCGTTGTTACACAGCGCAGCTATTTCAAGGGCCCTCACCAGGCTCCTGTCCGACGGAGGCAGCACCCTTCCGTTCACACGGAAAAAGTCTCCAGGTTCCTTTTCCGGGTTCCTTCCGGATATCTTCCGATCCGTCGCACCTCCAGGCCTCTCTTCATCCGCCACCTCGATCATCCTGCCGTCGGCATAGATCTGCCTCACCGTCATTTTATTCTGGGTCAGCGTACCTGTCTTGTCTGAACATATGACTCCTGCGCAGCCAAGGGTCTCGACTGCCGGCAGCTTCCTGATAAGCGCATTTCTCCGCATCATCCTTCGTACGCCCAGCGCCAGCGAAACAGTTACCAGCGCGGGAAGCCCCTCAGGCACCGCTGCGACCGCAAGGCTTATACCTGAAAGCAGCATGTTGAATACATCCTCGCCGCGAATTATACCGACACCGGCTACCACCGCACATATGGCAAGGCATCCGGCCGCGATGATCTTACCCAGCTTGTCGAGCCTTTTCTGCAACGGTGTCTGTTCTTCTTCCACGTTCTGTATCATATCCGCTATGCGGCCCATTTCAGTATCCATTCCCGTAGCCGTTACCAGTGCCGTGCCTCTTCCTGCCGTAATGCTGGTACCCATGAACACCCGGCTGTTCCTTGCTGCCCTGAGAGTATCCTTTCCGGGCGCCAGGGCAGCCTTCTCAACAGGAACGGATTCACCTGTCAGCAGCGATTCGTCGGCCTGTACATTGGTGCCTTGCAGCAGCACCGCGTCTGCTGCGACCCTGTCGCCTGCCTCGAGCACTATGATATCTCCCGGGACCAGTTGGTCGGCAGGGATACTGATCTGCCTTCCGTCCCTGATGACTTTTGCTTCGGGCGCGGTCAGGCTCTTGAGAGCCTCCAGCGTCTTTTCAGTTTTGAACTCCTGGATGAAGCCGAGAACTGCATTGAGAACAACTATGGCTATTATAGTGACGGCTTCGGTAATTTCACCCATGAACGCTGAAATCGCGGTAGAGATCATGAGTATAATTACCATGATGTCGGTAAACTGGCTGAACAGCAGTTTCAATGGCGATGCTTTCTTCTTTTCCGCAAGCAGGTTCGGTCCGTACTCCCGGAGCCTCTTCTCGGCCTCCCTGCTGCTGAGGCCTGAAGCCGTATCCGCCCCTGGAGTCATACCAGCAATTTCGTCTGTCGCTTTCCGGGTATTCTGTACGAGCAAATAAGACACCCCTTTTCTTCCGCCTGAATAGATCGGTCTATGTCCTATTACTATTCAAAAGCGGCATGGAATAGACCATGCCGCTTGATGCGGAAAAAGTTCCGAATATTGGGATCGTCCTACTCCTCGTAAACTTCCCTTATGCCTTCGATTGCCTGCAGGTCATTAAGCGTCTGCGGGTCCAGCGCTCCACCAGGCAGCCTGACCAGAAGCTTTATCATCCGGGCGTTATCTTTGCTTTTGTATAACTGGATATTCCTTATCTCGATATTGCTTTTTTCCAGCAGATTGGTCACCAGGCCTATCTGGCCGCTGATGTTCCCGGATTCGATGATTAACGTCCTGTACCTGCTTCTCCTGGAAAATCGCCTTTCGGCTTTTTTCAGCGTAATGAGGGTTATAAAGATAAGTATCGTTGCCGCAACGGCTCCCAGGTAGAAACCGATCCCCACCGCAAGGCCGACACATGAAACGGCCCAAAGGCTCGCTGCCGTCGTGAGCCCCCGTACATTCACACCGTCGCGTATGATGGTGCCGGCACCAAGGAAACCAATGCCGCTTATGACCTGGGCGCCCAGCCTTGCCGGATCCACCGCTGAAATGGAATACCTTATGACCAGGTACTCAGAAGTGGCCATGACCAGCGCTGCTCCCGCACATACGAGTATGTGCGTCCTGAAACCGGCAGGCCTGTTGGT
>Ga0134092_1002106_pt1 | contig 15803 bp, 12 predicted proteins | sample 3_6taG_FD_94454 | JGI IMG/M metagenome (GOLD analysis project Ga0134092, IMG submission 94454) | Switchgrass degrading microbial communities from high solid loading bioreactors in New Hampshire, USA - 3_6_20_6_A3 metaG | ecosystem: Engineered > Bioreactor > Semi-continuous > Anaerobic >... | reverse complement strand
TCTACACGCGCAACATCGGACGGATGGCTGCGGAAAAGATAGCAACCGGGTCTTTTCTCCGGATTAAGCGGGATCGCCATTCCTGCATCGACCATTTCCTGCAGCAGGCGATTGTTCTCTTCCTCGGAACCGTCGCACCAGTAAATTTTGTCAGGCTGACACATATCAGCCATTTCTTTTACCCAATCCAGCAGCTTCTTGTTCTTCGTCATGGTAACTCTCCTTTCGTCGTGACGTGATATTTATTATTTCCCTGACGGATTTATCTCTAACAGGGTTATTACAGGCATAAACGCAGGTAAAAACACATGCGGACTTGGTTAATTTTTTCACCAACCATCTCCACCATATTAGCACATAATAATGAAACTTTCAATATAAAAACATTCAAAAACAGGACGGAAAAGATACTGGGCCGGCAACCGGGACAGGCTGCAAAAACTGCCTGAAACAAAACGGATAATACGCTGCGGTATCCGGTATTGAAGCGGCGCCGGGCCATATCATCTTTATTGGGAATTTGCAATTCGATAAGACTAATCCTGCATTTTTAAAAGCGGTACCGGCCGGATAACGGCCGGGCAGCAAAAGGCACGGGCTGTGTGGGCCGGCCCGTGTGATTTTTTTGGAGGATGGCACATATATATAGCTTATGAAGCGATAGTCTGCCATTATGAATGATCAGCGGCCGGATCACGGGGAGGGGTCGTATGGGAACTGTTTCAGCAAACAGGTTTCAGAGGAGCTTTATGATATTTGAGAATGAAGACGGTGGTTTCGAAGATGGTGGAAAACCTTCAGGCCATGTGATGATAGAGGTCCGGGAGGGAAAGGGGAGACTCGAGACCGTCATACATAACCTGAGGAGCGGAAAAGGAAGGTTCAGGTATGTGCTGTACCTGGTGAAGCAGACAGGTGACGGCACGGATTATGCCAGGATAGGGGAGGTAACGCATACGGCCGGCCGGGCTGAACTCAAATGCGGGTTTGATCCACAGCGCGTGGGCGGTACAGTCCATCCTGCCGATCAATACGACGTCGCCGCAGTTGTGGTGGAATTCGGGGACGGTTCCCTGAACAACATAATATGCCCGCTGGCAGCGTACAGGAAGAAAACGGCCGGGTGGAGAAGCGGTCTGCGGAAAGCACTTTTGCGTGAACGGACCGCAGACGCCGGGCGGCAGGATCCGCGTGGACAGCAGCCGGATCTGCATGCCGCCGGACAGGCAGATCCGGTGCTGCATACAGCATACAGCCGCGCGGAACCGACGCCGTTTGCAGCAGACGGACAGGCGGAGTCAGTGCCATATTCAGAAGGCAGACAAGCGCAACCAGGTGGCCGGACGGAAACGGTCCCGTTATCTCGGCCGGCGGAATCAACTGATCGGCAGTCACTTGAGGATATCGTGCCGGACGATGCTGCAGGACCCGGGCCTAATGCCGGACCGGACCGGGAAAACCTTGCCGCCGTACCTCAGGCCCGGTACCGGCCAGGGCAGGAAACAGGACCGGAACAGGAAAATGTACCTGAACGGGACATGGAGCCGGCAAAGGAGCAGGAATGGGAGAATGAGGCTGAACCGGAACAGGAAATGGAACCGGAATATGAGGAGGGACAGGATCAGCAGGAGCAGGGAAACCAGCCGGAGTCTGAACAAGGTTATGGACATGGTTATATCCGGGTACATGAAAGCATGGCTGAACAGGGGCCGGCGCCGGAAACGGAACCAGGAACGGGGCAATGCACAGGCACTGCTGTGGACGCAAAAAGCAAACTCAATACAGAATGCGTCTATCTCAACGGCAATATATGCGATGCCCTGGTCAATAACCGGACAGATCCCGACCCCTGCGGTTCATGCCGGATAAACCGGAACGGGACGATGGCGGGAACACGCCCGCCGGGAAACATCGACGGGCTGATATGCGATCTTGATATGAATTTCGAGGTATGCGACCCGTTCCGCAGCGGCAGGAGCGACTATAAATGGTGGAGAGTGACGAATCCTGTAAACCTGAACAACATATTATACCAGAACAATATACGGTCCCCGCTGATGTTCAACCCCGCCGTGATGCTGGCACACTACAGGTACAAGCACCTCATAATAGGGATCTTCAGCCATAAAAACGGCAAGAGATACGTAGTATGCGGAGTTCCCGGCAGACATATGGAAGACATTAAACCTTTCGGAGAAATGAACAGGTGGGTGCAGGTGCAGGGCACGCGGCCCAGGTACGGAGCTTTCGGATACTGGCTCGTATATATCGATCCGGATAATGGAAGGATACTGCACCCCGGCAGGTAAACTTTTTCTTTTTTTGCCCCGTAACATGTGTGGATGCCTGCAATGTAATATCCCGCTAAATATGGTAAAATAGTCTGGAGCACATAAAACGGGGGTGATATTCTGCTTTACGTATTCATCGGATGCTTTGCATTCGGGGCTTTCTACGCTGCCCTGTCGTTCCTGCTCGGCGGACATGGAGACGCCGGCGGTGACGGTGTCGATATCGGCCATGACGCGGATATAGGCGGCATTGATATCGGAGACATGGATCCCGCCGGCGTGGATATCGGATCCGGTATCGATGCGGACGGGCTGGATATAGGTCCTGATGCCGGCGTGGAAATAAGTACGGGGCAAGAGATGGATTTCACCCACGGAGCAGGAGCCGGACAAGCATCAGCCGTCCAGAAGACAGGTGCTTCAGATACTGCAGGTTCACCTTCGCCTTTCAGCCCGGTGGTGATGGCGAGTGCCATAACCACGTTCGGAGCGGTCGGCATCATATCGATGAAAGGCTTCGGGCTGAGCGGCCTTGCCAGCACTTTCGTGGCTTTGGCTTTTGCCGGCGCCATGGGTGCAGCGATATTTTTCGGGATCGTCAAATTCATGTATGGTTCCCAGTCCAATTCGATATTTTCGCTCAATGACCTGATCGGAACCGAAGCAGAAGTCATAACCCCTGTCCCCGCAAAAGGGCTGGGCGAGATAGCATATACGATCAACGGCATCAGGTACACTCTCTCCGCCAGGTCGCTGGAGGAATGCGAAATACACAGGGGAACGCCTGTCATCATAAGGGAGATCGCGGGCAACACGGCGGTCGTACAGCAGAAGCTGACTATTGATGACATAGAAGTGGAGGAAGGCGTACTGAAGCGGAGGGGAGAATTGAAGGAAGCGAAGGACAGGCAGCAGGGCAATTGAGCGTTCCTGCTGCATGTACGGACTATATGCCGTATGCAGGATGGCAAATGAAAATCATGCAGCGATGCGTGAAATATAACCAGATGCAAAGGAGGATATGAGATGGAATACCTGATACCCGTACTGATTGCGATAGGCCTTGTCGTTGTCATCTTCCTGCTGATCTCGGTGTTCGTGGGAAGATATGTCAAGGTCGGTCCGGATGAAGCTCTGATCGTGTCAGGCCGCAAAAAGAAGCTCCCGAACGGCCAGGTCGTCGGCTTCAGGATAGTAAAGGGCGGAGCCACATTCGTATGGCCTATCCTCGAGAAAGCCAAAACCATATCCCTGAGGATCATGCCCCTGGACCTGAACTCCAGTGCCTATACGTCACAGGGAGTACAGGTCAACGTGGACGGAGTGGCCCAGGTCAAGATCGATTCCACCCAGGAAGCCATCGCGACGGCGGCAGAGCAGTTCCTGAGCCTGAAAGATGAAGAGATCAGGCGGATAGCGACACAGACCCTGGAAGGCCATCTGCGTTCAATCATAGGCAACCTCACCGTCGAAGAGATCATGGCAAACAGGGACGCGTTCGCACAGAAGGTACAGGAACTGGCAGCAAGCGATCTGGCAAACATGGGGCTGAAGATAATCTCGTTCACCATCAGGGAGATCTCCGACAAGAACGGTTATCTTGAGAGCCTTGGCAAAGCGCAGATCGCAAGGGTCCAGAGGGACGCGGTCATCGGCCAGGCCGAGGCAAAGAGGGACGCTGACATAAAGAGCGCGGAAGCCATGCAGGCAGGCCAGACAGCAAGGTTCCTGGCGGAGACCAAGGTAGCCGAGGCCAACAGGGACAAAGAGATGAAAATGGCCGAATACCAGGCCGCGATCAATGAAAAGAAGGCCGAGGCTGATCTCGCTTACGACAAGAAGAAGTACATGCTCCAGCAGGAAGTCGAAAAGGAAGCCATGCAGGTCGAGATCGTAAAGAAGCAGAAAGAGATCGAACTGCAGGAGCAGGAAGTACTGAGGAAGGCGCAGGAACTGGATGCAACCATCAAAAAGCCTGCTGAAGCGGAGAAGTACAAAACCGAACTGAACGCGGAAGCTGAAAAGGTCAAAAAATCAATGGAAGCCGAGGCACAGGCTTTCGCCATCAAGGCCGAGGGCGCTGCCAGGGCTGAGGCCATCAAGGCCGCAGGTCTTGCTGAGGCGGAAGTCATAAAGGCAAAGGGTGAAGCGGAAGCGGAAGCGCTCGCCAGGAAGGCAGAGGCTTACAAGCAGTTCAACGATGCTGCCATAGCGCAGATGGTCATCGAGAAGCTGCCCGAGATAGCCGCAGCAATAGCCCAGCCGCTCGCAAAGACCGAAAAGATAGTCATGATAGGAGATTCAGGAGCTTCGAAGATAACGAAGGATATAACGGAAATCATGGCTCAGCTGCCTGAGACGGTCAAAGGGCTCACAGGGATCGATCTGACGAACATACTCAGGAACTACGCCGAGCCCAGGGCAGCCCAGGCCGATGAAGCGAAAGAACAGTGAAAATCATGAAAAAAGCATGACAAAAAGAATAAACAGTCAAAAAATATTAAAAGATATGATTTTTTGGCGAAATATTGTATAATATAAGGAGACATTTCCGGCGCGGCGAATTTCCGGAAATGGTCTCCTTGTATTTTATCTTCAGCGGATGCCAGGAAGTTCTTTATAAAGCCGAAAGGATGCTGATTTCATTGACTGCCAAAAACAAGGTCGAACTTAGGATAGCCGGCAAGGACTATACGGTGGTTGGTTCAGAGCCGGTGGAGTACATACACAGGGTTGGCCTTTACGTAGACAAAAAAATGACGGATATAATGAGAATGAACAACAAGCTCAGCACTTCGCTGGCTGCCGTCCTTACGGCGATCAATGTGGTCGACGACCTTTTCAAGAGCCGGGAATCCGAACAGGAACTGAAAAATCAGCTGAAGAAAGTCTCTGAGGAACTGGAAAGACTGAAGAGGGAAAACAAGGCCCTGCAGCAGGAAAATACGGTGCTGGGCAGCCAGAATACCGAACTGAAACTTGAACTGGCAAAAAGGGAAGCCGAACTGAACGAAGTGAGAAATACACTGGACAAGGCTGAACGGACGAAAGAATGAGCATGGGCTTTCCTGGACCGGGAAAAGGACGGCTGGTACCGAGGCCGCCGGCAGACCGGATCCGGACAAGGCATGCTGGTCAATGATTGATGCTGTTGAAAACAGAGTTTCAGCAACCGCTTTGCGAGGCGATCCTGCAGAGCTTTTTTTATGTGTGCGGATTTTTTATACCGGTTTTATGAGGCAGTAATTTGGGGTACAAAATAAAAACATGATATATAACGGTAACACGTCACGTTTCAAGATAGGAGACGCCATGAGGAAAACCGTTGAACTGTTGGCTCCGGCAGGCAACGCGGAGTCTTTGCATGCGGCAGTTGAAAACGGCGCTGATGCGGTCTACCTTGGAGGGAAGTTTTTCAACGCCAGGCACCAGGCAGACAATTTTGACATGCCGGAACTCACAGAGGGCCTGAGATATGCCCATGCCAGGGGCGTGAGCATATACCTGACCCTCAACACACTGGTCAATGACGAGGAAATCCCGCAGGCGCTAACATATGCTGAAGAAGCGTATTACGCGGGGATCGACGGAGTAATAGTGCAGGACCTCGGCCTGGCGGCGCTGTTCAGGAAGAAGCTGCCCGATCTGCCGCTTCACGGGAGCACCCAGATGACGGTATACGACCTGGAAGGCGCACGGATGCTAGAGGAAATGGGATTCAGCAGAGTCGTGCTTGCAAGGGAACTCACCCTGGAGCAGGCGGCATGGATAGCCCGAAACACGGGGCTGGAAGTGGAAATATTTGTCCATGGTGCGTTGTGTGTCTGTTATTCCGGACAGTGCCTCATGAGCAGCATGATCGGCGGCAGGAGCGGCAACAGGGGAAGATGCGCCCAGCCGTGCAGGCTTGCATATACGCTGGCCGGACCCGGAGGCAAGGGCGAAGTCCGGGACAGGCCGCGTTACCTGCTGAGCCCCAAAGATATGAACGCGCTGGAATACCTGCCTGAAATCGTTTCTTCAGGCGTCAGGTCGCTCAAGATAGAAGGCAGGATGAAGAGCCCCGAGTATGTCGCCACCGTGGTGCGGATATACCGCAAATACCTTGACATAGCCCTGGACCGGGCAGGCAAAGGTGACACGTCGAAACTGGATATTGATGAAAAGGACAGACGCGATCTTTTGCAGATATTCAACAGGGGCGGGTTTTCTGCGGGCTACCTGAAAGGCAAAACAGGAGCCGGAATGATGAGCTATGAAAAGCCCAACAACAGCGGAGTCTGTATAGGGAGCGTTTTATCATATGACAGGAAGCGGCGGACCGTTAAAATAAAACTGGAAGAGGCCCTGTCCGTCGGCGATGGTATAGAGATCTGGACAGGCGGCTCCGACAGTCCCGGCGGAACTGTCACCCTGATAAAAAAGGACGGCCGGAATTCAAGGAATGCTGAAAAGGGTGACATTGTTGAAGCAGGCTATTTCAGCGGGAACATCACACCTGGAAGAAAAGTGTTCAGGACCACAGATATCGAACAACTGAAGGAGGCTCGAAAGAGCTGGAGCGACGGGTATACGCGGCGTGTCCCGGTAAAGGGGGCCGCTGTACTGGAAAAAGGCCGGCCGCCTGTGCTCACAGTGGAAGATGAAGACGGGCACAGGGTCACAGTTTTGGGTACAATCCCGGTTGAAACAGCCGTGAACAGGCCTCTTACGAGGGAAAGGCTGACAGAACAGCTGAAAAAGACCGGCTCGACACCTTTTGACTTTGTGCGGCTGGATGTCGGGATGCCGGATGGCTTGACTGTCCCGGTCAGCGAGATCAATGAAATCAGGAGGAAAGCCCTTGAGGAGCTTTATGAGGCAAGGGCGGACAGGTATCCTGAAAGGCGGCTGAGAGACAACGGAGACAGTCGGGGCAACTGTACTGGACAGGGAACAGCCGGTACCTGGCTTTTCGGCGGCGGGCGCAATGTTGCCGGGAAGCAGAACACCGTGCGGAAGGACCTGCAATGCGTGATGGGATCGGATCGGGCAGAATGCCCGGAAGCCGGCAAACCAGGAAATGCTTCCGGTATTGGTAGGGTCGGCCGATTGGACACGGCAGGGAAGCGGCCGCTGATATCGCTGTACTTCTGCAGGTGGGACAGCAGCCGGGAAATAGCCGGACTCGGCGCGGACAGGGTATACGTACCTGTAACGGCGGTCTGGAGGCCCGGGTTCAGAAGTGCCGCGGAGGCCGCGAGGAAAAGCGGGACTGAAGTATTCTGCTGGCTTCCTTCCATCACGAAGGGCAATTATGAGAAACTGATCGACAGGTTCATAGCCGAATACAGCGGCAGTGCCGGACACAGCGGTGAAATCGACGGCATCCTTGCTGCAAACATAGGAACAGTACACAAATTGATGGGTATTGAAGGATTGCGGCTGGCCGGGGACATATCGCTCAACCTTTTCAACTCATACACGGTCGCCGGGTATGCCGGACTTGGACTGGAAAGCGCTGCGATATCCGTTGAACTGACTCTGCGGCAGATATCCGGACTGGCAGCCCGTCTGTGCCTGATGGATCCGGAACGCTGTTCCGGGCAGGCCTCCGGAATGCTGCGGGATGATGATAACGGCCGGCCGGGAACCTCATACCCGTTGTCCATTGATCTTGAAGCTGCTGTATATGGCAGGCTGCCGCTGATGATCAGCGAGTATTGCCCGGTCGGCTGTGTCGAAGGCGGCTTTGACGCCGGGTCTGAATGCAGCGGATGCTGCAGCAGGGGCGAATACGCATTGAAGGACAGGCTGGGAAAGAAATTCCCTGTCATGTGCGATAATGTAGACTGCAGGAGCATCATCCTGAACTCAGATGTGCTGTTCGTGCCCGATTCGGTCAGGAGCCTTGCAGACGCCGGCATCGGTATTTTCAGGCTTTATATATGGGACGAGGACGACGATACAATAAAAGGACTTGTAAAGCTGTACAGGGCAGAGCTGGCAGGGACCGGCGGGAGTGACGGAAATGCTTTCGGTTGGCTTGCTGAAAAAATAAAAGCTGCAGGCTTTACGAAAGGCCACTATTACAGGGGCGTGTAGGGAATGCTGTGAGAAAGCCTGTACACAGTCTGATAATCGGCACACAGGTTAGAGGTTATGGTGATATCCGAAAGGGCCGTTGCCATGCCGGCGCGGTTTAACGCGTGGCTACCGTCCCCGTGCCTGAGGGCCTGCATGTGCCTGTTGCAGGAGAACTGTCCCTCTGCCCGAGGAGGAGAGTGCATGGAAAACAAGGTCAGTGTGTATATCAAGGTCTGGGGAGAAGGCAGGATACCGCAGTATGCCTCGAGCCACGCTGCGGGATGCGATCTGTATGCGACTATGGATATGGCGGTCAGGCCCGGCGAGACGAAAATAATGCCGCTGGATTTCTCGATGGCCATCGATGCACATCTTGAAGCCCAGATAAGGCCGAGGAGCGGCCTGTCGCTGAGGACCGAACTCAGGCTGCCGAACAGTCCGGGGACGATCGACAGCGATTACCGCGATACTGTCGGGATCATACTCCAGAACACATACAACATCGCTAACCTTCCGTACCAGATAGCTGCAAACCCTGAACTGCTGGATGAACTGCGGAAAAACTATGAGGAAGTCGACCTTGGCAGTTACCTCGGCAGTCATTACGGCATCATGGTGCCGGCTGAGGCGTCGCCGGCAGTATTGGGACAGAAGATCTACATCGACAAACACGGCAATCCGTACGGAACCATATACATAAAAAAGGGCGAGAGGATAGCGCAGATGGTATTCAGTGAATATAGGCGGGCCGAATTCATACCGCACCCGGATCCCAGAAGCATAGGCGAGGACAGGGGCGGAGGGTTCGGCCATACGGGAAGCAGGTAATGCCGGATGACCCGCGGAATGGTTGCTGACTGGGAAAACGCTTACAGGGAAGCCTTTTACAGCATATACAAAAAGATCACAGCCGGTGCTTCTCTGATCGATCATGCTAAGGTGCTTCTCCCCGATGATGATTTTTCTGACATTTCTTCCGGTACTTTTCCAGACCGCCTGCCGGACCCTGAAATACTTGTGAAACTCTACACCGGTACCCTGAATGCAGGCCGCAAAAAGAGCCTTGGTGTTTTTTACACTCCTCCCGAAGTGGTCAGGTTCATGTGCAGGGAAAGCCTGGCGCATTACCTTTCAAATTCCGCTGGCATTTCTTTTGAACAGGCCCTGGAACTCATGGGCCGCCTGACAAATGAAGGACAGGACAGCGGGGAAGGAAAGGACGGACAGGACCGAAGGGAAAGACCTGAAGGGCAGGATGGTACGGAAGAGCCGGATGGCAAAGGCAGCCGGGGCAACAGGGACAGCCTTAAGGTCGACCATGGACTGCTTGCGAGAGCCGACAAAGCGCTGGAAACCGTCAGGATCTTCGATCCTGCCGCAGGCTGCGGTGCATTTATATGCGGCATGCTCGAAGAAATAGCGGATCTCCGCCATGCCATCGCAAGGCTTTCCGGGGAAGGCTATGGATATGCAGGGAACGGTTCTGCACAAAACCACCCTTTCATGATGAAGTATAATACTATTACAAACAGTATCCATGGTGCCGACATCGACGCAACGGCAGTGGAGATAACCAGGCTGCGCCTGTGGTATGGACTGATTGCCGAATTCAGACGGTACCGGGATGAAACTGCGGCCGCAGCCGTCATGGCAGCTCGTGAAACAGGGGACATTACGGAAATACCTGCTTCCGGGGATTTCAGATGCAATGTTGTATGTGCCGACAGCCTCTTCGATCATGATGTATGCGGGTTTGACATCGTCATAGGCAACCCGCCGTATGTTTCGGCCGTTGAGGCTGCGAGAAGCGGCCGGGGCACAAGGCATGCACTCAAAAAGAAATTCCCGCAGCTGAAAGGCGCGTTCGACATATATGCCGCGTTCCTGCTGGACGGGATCCGCAGGATCAGCGAAAGGGGGGTATACTGCTGGATCGTCCCGAACAGGCTCCTGGTGTCGCAGTATGCTGTGCCGGTGCTGGAGCATCTGAAAGAAAACGGGCTCAGGTACACCATAAGCATTTCAGACATAAGGGTGTTTTCAGGGGTCGGCGTCTATCCCGTGATCGTCACAGGAAACAGGTGCAAACCTGCAGGAGATGAAAACACAGGACCGGAAAGATCCGAAGTGAATGTCAAAGATGACCGGGGGCCGGAAGGCTTCCGCCAATATGCCGCAGGCAGCCTTCAGCAGCTGGGTGCCCGCTGTTTTGTCATAAAATCCAAAGTAAAGCAGTATGAGACATTCGCGGATCACAACATAAAAATAGCATCCGGCATTGCCGGCTTTCAGGCCGGCATGCTGAAACAGTACATAAAAGAGGCACCTTGCGAGTCAGGTAAATCAGTGCAGGTGAATAAAGCAGTGCAGGCCGGAGATCCCGTAAGTGCCGGATGCGGCGTTTGCAGCGGATGCAGCGGCTATATACCGTTTGCGGTCAGCGGTTCGATAGACAGGTATAGCCTTGACCGAAGCAAAGTGCGGTATATGGGAACAACGTACGAAAATCCGTGTATCCGCAAAGACGGGGAAATATCCGGGAGCAGGTGGAAGCTCTGGTGCAGCGAAAAAATCTGCATCGCAGGGATGACCAGGGAGCTGGAGGCGTATTACAGCAGGGAACCGCTGGCGCTTGGAGTGGGTACATATGCTGTTTACGGTTTCGGGGATATTGATCCGTATTACCTGCTGGCACTGCTCAACAGCAGGTTCATGTCGTGGTACCTGAGAGAGAGATTTTATGAAAGGCATCTTGCGGGAGGATATCTTGCCGTTAATAAATTCGTCCTTGAGCAACTGCCGCTGGTCAGGGCCGACAGGAAAACGGAGCAGGAAATCGCCCGAAGGGCTGAAAAGCTTCAGCGGTCTTCCTGCAGTGGCGTGATGGCAAAAAGGCTGCTCGGCGAGATAGATGAAATGGTTTTCATGATTTATGGCCATAAATTTATACCATGAACCTTCTGGCAAGTTGATTAAAATCTGCTTTTAGGGTATCATAATATTAGAGTAACGGCAGACCTGGTCAGCCGGGGAAAGGAAGGGACCTTTATATGTTAGTCAGAAATTGCGCAGGAGGCATAGTCTTCTGCGGCAGTAAGGTATTTCTTCTCAGGAATGAAAAGGGAGAATGGGTGTTTCCCAAGGGTGTCGTCAGAAACGGCGAACTTCCGAACGAAGTCGCTCTCGCCAGAGTGAAAGCCGAAGGCGGTATCACGGCAGAAATAATCTCAACTGCAGGTCACACCAATTACGAATTCTATTCCGTAACACGTCAGAAACCGGTCTGTAATAAAATCATCTGGTACATCATGCGTACAGACAGTCTCAGTTATGAAATCAGCGAACGTGAAAAATTCGTCGACGGAGGATTTTTTGATATCGACGAAGCAATGAGACTTGTCACTTACAGCCAGGACAAGGCACTTTTGAATTTGTCCTTCAGGAAATACAAGGATATCACTTCCGTAGCGGTTTGACGTACGGATGACCGGAAAGCGCTGAGAACAGCACATGACGACAGGTGCGTGGACGTAATGGTGTACAGGACCTGATGGTGTTCAGATAGATACACCACGGCATTATTGTCATGTGGTAAAATAAATGGCAGCAGTCAATGCTGCCATTTGTATTTTAAGCCTGATGCGGGACGATGGATCGACCGGAACAATGGCCTGTCCGGAATACTGTAACGGAGGATAAGCGAAAAGTTATGAGGAAGGATTACCTGACTGTTTCGAAGGAAGCGGTCGCCGAGATCGAAGAAAAGAAGTCACGCTTCATTGCCACCGTACGGCCGGTGTCTTCCGAGCAGGAAGCACAGGACTTCATAAACAGGCTGAAAGCCAGGTATTGGGATGCGACGCACAACGTTTACGCATACTATATCTGTGCCGGCAATGTCGTGCAGAAGTTCAGCGATGACGGGGAACCGTCGGGAACAGCCGGGCTGCCTGTGCTGGAAGCTATAAAAAAGACCGGCGTGCAGGATGTGGCCGTTGTCGTGACGAGGTATTTCGGCGGCACACTGCTCGGAGCCTCGGGCCTGGTGAGGGCGTATGGCAGGAGTGCAGCACTGGGCATCGATGCGGCCGGAATAGTCAGGAAGATGCTGTGCATCGAGACACGCGTCACCATGGACTATCCACTTCTTGGAAAACTGCAGGCAACAATCGCTTCTAAAGGCTACAGCGTCAAGGACACCTTATATGCGGACAATGTAGTCATGGACGTATATGTTCCTGTTGATGAGTTCGACACTTTTTCAGCCATGGTGACCGATGCGTCGAACGGACGGGCCGGCATCATCGCTGGAGAAAGGGTATATATCACGAAGGAAGCGTAATTTCCGCCTTTGCTCAGACATGTTTTTTTCAGCCAATAACGGTGTGCCCGCCTGAGAACTCGATGTTTGCTGTGTCATCAGCCATGATCCCGTAATCATCCGTATCCTGTATCCCCTGGGGAGTCTTGGCAGTCCCGTCGGGAAGCTCTATGATGAATTCGCTGCCCTTTCCTTCTTCGCTGATAACCCTGATATTCCCGTGATGCAGTTCCACAAATGTTTTCACCAGGTAGAGGCCTATGCCATATCCCTCTTTTTCAGCGAGGGAGTCAAGCCCGGCCTGCTGATAAAGGCCGAATATCCTGCTCTGCCTGTCGGCAGGGATGCCGATGCCTGTGTCCTTTACCGAGATGAATATGTGCCCGTCAGCCGTGTGCGAGGAAACTATGACCGTGCCTCCGGGCTCTGTGAACTTGATGGCATTCGAAAGCAGGTTCAGCATTATCCTTTCCGTTTTTTCGATATCGACAGCGGCGGATATCCTGTCGTGTGTCCTGCTGAACCGGAGATCGATCTGCTTTTTCGCCGCATAAGGCCGGACAGAACGCACGATCTCCTCCAGGAGCGAGCACAGGTCGCAGTTCATGGGCTTCAGTGCCAGGTGTCCTGTTTCTGATCTTGCCAGGTCTATGAGATTGTTAGTCAGCCTCATCATCCTGTAGCAATTGGATTTTATGGCAGATAAGTTTTTGACCAAATGATCGTTGCCGGGACTGCAGGTGTCATTTGAAGCACCGTCATCCCCGTCCCTGTTTTTCAGTTTCATCTCGATGAGCTGGGCTGCCCCGAGGATAACGCTGAGTGGCATTTTCAGGTCATGTACCAGGCCTGAAAAAAAGCTTATCTTTTTTTTAGTGTCTTCGACGGCTGAATCGAGCTGTTTTTTCAGCTGCTTTGCGTCATTGACCGACTTTATCAGGCAAAACAGGACAATGGCAAACGCAACTGCCAGTATTACTGCGATAGCCAGTGTTATATGCAGCAGATCCATCCGAAGCTCACCCTTTATCTTTTAAACGCTTTATGATATTATATATTTTACAGAAAATTATTTCCTTTAAACATTAAATATTCCAGATTATAGCATGGCGCCATAAGTATATTATACCAATGTGACGAATGTGTAAATATATTTCCTTGAGATGGCAACTGGAGCAATGGAGGTAGGATAATGTCAGGACATTCAAAATGGGCAAATATCAGAGTCAAAAAGGGAAAGATGGATGCCCAGAAGGGGAAACTCTTCACCAAGCTGGGCAGAGAAATCGCCATCGCTGTCAGGCAGGGAGGTCCGAACCCTGAATCGAATTCCAGGCTCAGGGACGTTATCGCCAAGTGCAAGGCAGCCAACATGCCAAATGACAATATCATGAGAAGCATAAAGAAGGCTGCAGGCGAAGATGACAGCGCAAATTATGAAGAAATCGTATATGAGGGCTACGGACCTGGCGGTGTGGCAGTAATAGTCGAAGCCGCCACCGACAACAGGAACAGGACAGCCGGCGACATCAGGCACTATTTTGACAAGTTCGGCGGCAATCTTGGCCAGACGGGCAGCGTATCTTTCATGTTCAATAAAAAGGGCGTCATCGTGATAGAGAAATCAGACAATGTATCAGAGGACGACCTGATGATGGAGGCGCTTGAAGCCGGAGCTGAGGATATGGCCACCGAAGAGGATTATTATGAGATAACGACCGATCCCGCGAGTTTCTCAAAGGTAAGGGAAGCCCTGGAATCGAAGGGCTATCAGTTCGTGGAAGCGGAGGTCTCGATGATCCCCGTCACAACGACGAAGCTCACTGATCCGAAACAGATAGAGCAGATGCAGAAACTCATCGACTGCCTCGAAGATATGGACGACGTCCAGAACGTCTATCACAACTGGGAACAGGATGAGGGTTAGTATAATAAGAGATTGGCGAAAAAACCTTACATGTGCGTGATTATGCACACGTAAGGTTTTTTGCTTGCCAAACTAGCTGTTATGGCTTAGTGATTAAGAATTTTTGAAGAAATTAAAAATAAACAGGCCTAAAGAAATTCCTCTATCTTTTTGGCGATAAGGTAGTGTTTATGGAAATCGTCTTTCATTAATTTTTCTTCTTTAGGTTCTTGGATGATGTCAATTTTCTGTTTTTGACTAACAACAAGTATTCCAATGTTATACTTTTTTGCTCTGAAAAATATTTCACCGTCATCCAGTCTAGTAAAATAATTGTATGCATCTTTAGATACAGCTATCCATCTTTCATTTGCAGGATATTTTAGAATTTGGTCTATAACAAGATGTTTTTCAAAACAAGCATTATATTGAAGTACAAACAATAACCCGATTGTAGATAAAAGAGATATAAAAAAAGCAACTACCCATTTCAGGACCCAGCTAAGGTTGAAAAAGAGAATATTTCCAAAAATTTAAGTGAAGCTACCTGAACATACTTTTCAGTTAACTTGCTCATATACCCACCTTACATCGATTTTTTTAGTTTTATTTTACATAAAAAATAAAAAGCAAACCACAATGAATCTGTTTGTTTACTCTTTCAAGCTCTCAACATATGCAGCATCTCCAGGCATAATGCCCATGGCTGGGAAATAACCTTAATGGGGGAGGTTTTATATGCATAAGCTATTGCTGATAATTATCGTTTTCTTCGTTATCCTATTTTTCCTGTACCTGCCTGACTTGTTCCCATCCTGCGAATGCTGCGGGAAAAAGAAGCCCAGACCTTTTTTCAGGATCCACAGGGTGGTCAGCCTCAGCCCGGGTTACAGGGGATGCCGTTCGGTCTGCGCCAGGTGCTGCAGGAAGTATGATCTAAAAGACTTGAAGGACCTGGACAGACTGATCCAGATAAACCGAAAGGTCAGGATAAGCCGGCTTTCGGATGATTTTTAGCAAGCATATTTACTGACTGCAATACGCATTGTTGCGCTATTTTGCAGTTTGTAGGCCTGGCAATATAACTGTCTGAAATTGTACCTTCACTGAAATGCTCAGAACCGGTCCTTAAGATCCGGTCTCTGCAGATACGATTTCCGGAAAGAGCCTGTATCCGCAGCCGATTGTCCTTGTTCATGACTTTTACGGCCGGAAATTC
>Ga0134092_1002104_pt1 | contig 15814 bp, 15 predicted proteins | sample 3_6taG_FD_94454 | JGI IMG/M metagenome (GOLD analysis project Ga0134092, IMG submission 94454) | Switchgrass degrading microbial communities from high solid loading bioreactors in New Hampshire, USA - 3_6_20_6_A3 metaG | ecosystem: Engineered > Bioreactor > Semi-continuous > Anaerobic >... | reverse complement strand
GTATTTTAGGAAATCTTTAAAACCTAGCTAATAATAGCCATTGCGTGTAATAAACTAAAATTTCATATTAAAATCTTTCCTGTGAGGTGATTCTTATCACTAACATATCATTGAACAACAATAACCAATATAATATTTTGCCTCAAGTAATAGAATATTTAATTCGTGAATTAGATCCTAATAAAATTATCCTTTTCGGTTCCTGTGCTAAAGGGATTGTAAAAGAAGATAGCGATATTGATTTATGCGTTGTATTGAAGGAGAAAATGGATAGCAAGGAGAGGGCTAATTTCAGAAGTAAGTTTTTGTTGGATATGATAGATATTACAGATTATGAAATAGACCTATTTATATGCAGCCAGGAAGAATGGGATAGAAAGCATAATGATCTAGGGACCTTCATTGGTAAAATAAACAAAGAGGGGAAGGTACTCTATGGTAGATAGCAAGAATTATGAGGAATGGATAGAGGTGGCCCAAAAGGACCTAAGGGCTGCCCGGTTGCTTTTCAAACATGAAGGCCTTGAAGAGCTGGTAGCTTTCCATTGTCAGCAAGCGGTGGAGAAGTATCTAAAGGCATTTTTGATTAAGAAAACGGGAGTGCTGCATAGTGGTCATTATCTAATTGGTCTTCTTAAGAAATGCTATCAAATAGATAAGAATTTTAAGAAGTTCATTAATCAAGTGGCCTTTCTAAACAGCTACTATATTGAGACTAGATATCCCGCAGCTGAAGGATTAATAATAGATCAAGAGGATGTCAGAAAGTGTATCGAATATGCAACCCAAATACTTGATTATAATTTCTAATTACATATTTGTTTGCAAGAAATTTGATGCACGTTGGAATGATAAGAGTGTTTATACTAAGGAAGGATTTTAGATTTTGAGAAAGTCAGAGAAACTGATAGGTTTAATAATGCAATTAGGCATATTTAGTATGGAATTGATATATGGATTAAAATAGCTCTTATGTGTACTCAAAAGGATTCAATTGATTGCAATAGAGCTATACTTATTGTTTCCAAATTCTATTATAATGGATACAATGTAAAAAACAAATTAGAGAATGGAGATATTCAAACTTAAGAAGAAATCGAAAAAGATTGTTGGTTATGTACTTTCCCAATAGAATGCAATTAATACTTTTTGAATTATTAAATGATCAAAAATATGAGAAACAGCTTATAAGTTGAGAAATAAAGATATAGGGTACTATATATCAGAAGTTAGTTTACACAAATAATATTATTATATTTTTATAAAGATAAAATGTTTATTTCGCTGATATATCATATATCAACAATTAATTCTATTCAATTTGATGTTATATCTATAAATAGAATATTTAATTGGTTAATTTAACATAAAGTGATTATTCTATATAATTTGTAAATTACTGTATTAATTTTTGAAAAGGAGAGATATATTTTGAATATTGTAATATATAAAGGACAATTTCAGTATGATGTTGTTAACTATTTTGTTAAGGAGTTAGAATTAGCCTTTAACGAAATGGGACATGCAGTTATTACTATAGATTTACTTACTACAAATCCTAATGACATAATATCTTTTTTTCTGAAAAACAGAGTAGATTTAATTCTAAGCTTTAATGGTATAAATTTTGTAGATAAAAGTATTTATGAAAAACTTAATATTCCTTTAGGAATAATTTTAGTTGATCATCCTTTTTATCATATATCTAGAATTAAGGCTTACAAAGGGAAAACTACTTTTATCTGTATGTATGATCTAGAGTATTTAGATTGCTTTGAAGAATGTATAGATAATGATATACCTATATCATGGTTGTTACATGGTGGTACCGAGGTACAGTCAGAATCGTATGTAGAAAAAGAATATGATATTATAATTCCTGCTTCCATAGGTAATTATAATTATTTCGAGCAAAAATTACTTGAATTACAAGAGGGAATAGTAAAAGAAATAGCTTTAAATTTATATGAGAGGGGAAAAACAGATTATAACCATACTTTGTATACATATTTTAAAGAAGAATTAAATAGCATGGGAATAAGCATGCAAGATTTAATGAATAATGAAGATTATCTTACTGCTTTTAGCTATATTTATATTTTGGTAGACAAAGCTTTAAGAACTAGAAATAGATATAGAACTGTAAAAAAGTTATTGGATGAGGAATTTACAATATATCATTATGGAAATTTACAAAATGACGAGTTAACAAAATATAGTAATTTTATTAGCAATGGACCATTAGATTATATAAATTTAATAAAAGAAATCAAGAAATCAAAATTGTTATTAAATGATGAGCCATATTTTCAAAATGGAAGTCATGAAAGATTATTTACTAGTATGTTAAATAAAACCTTAGTTTTAAGTAATATAAATAATTATTGTAATAATCAATATAAAGATGGGGAAAGTATAGTATTTTATGATATGAATAACCTAGATACACTTGTTGACAAAATACATTATTATTTAGAGAATGAAGATGATAGGAAATGTATAGAAGAAAAAGCATATAAAATTACAAAACGTTTTAATACATGGAGAAATAGGGCAGAAGAAATAATAAATATATATAGTAATTTTATAGAATTAAAAAATAGTTCTTTACCAACTGGCATTGGTGAAAAATAAAACAAATAAAGGCCTAGGATTGTACTGAACGTATGAATCCTAGGCCTTTAATGTATTAGATTCAGTACTCATTATTACAAATCCTTATTTCTTTATCTATATTTTCCCAAAACAAGAAGGATTTCTGAAGTAATTGTCGAAAAATATAATTATATTCATTTTCAAATGGGGGAGATTTAAGTTGAGTATAATTGCATATATCATAAACAAATTCGTTTATATCGTAGAAGGTATAGTTAGCTTTAATGATGTTTTTTGTACCTTTATAATTTTATTAGCTGTATTTTCTTTTAAAATGTTTCATAAAGATGTCCAAAAAAATGTAAGAGATATACAGAGTTTTATTCATAAATCAGAAAATATTACAGGAGACCTGCCTAATAGGTTAAAGATAGTTAAGGATGAGGATTTCTTTAATGGAAATGAGTTTTTAACAAATGAATGGGATAGCTATATAAGTTATGCAAGAAACAATACAATATCAGGTAAAATACCAGGAATATCACAGCATTTTAGTAAATTTAATATAATCGATATGCCTGGTAAAAGAAAAATAGCTGAGCTTATACCTGGCACATTAACTGCACTAGGGATTTTAGGTACTTTTTTAGGTTTACAAGGTGGGGTTAGCAATATAGACGTGGAGACTACAGAAAGATTAAAAGATAGCATTGTATTGCTTACATCAGGTATGTCTTTAGCTTTTATTACATCTATAGTGGGGATAATTGCATCAATGATATGGTCTTATTTAGATAGAAAGAAATATAAATATTATTTGCAGGTACTAGATCAGTTTTATAATGTATTTAATACTAGATATCCAGTATATAATTCTTCATCTTTTTACGCTGAAATTCTTGAATTGCAGAGAGAATCAACTAATTCCATTAAACAACTTGCAACAGATTTGTCCTTAGAATTTTCAAAAGTGTTAACAAATAGTATAAATCAATTCATACTTCCTAATATTGATGAAACCCTAAATAGAATAGTTCAACGAGATATAAAACCTAATATTGAAACGATGAGTGATATGATAGATAATTTCACAGCAAACACTTCAGATAGACAAGCAGGTGCTTTAAATGCAATGGTTAACGATTTTATCAATAAACTAAATGACACTGTACAACTTCAGTTTGATGGACTAGAGAGGGCTATTGTTGATTTTACTGAGTGGCATAAAGAAACTAAAGCTAGTCTAGAAGAACTAGTTCAAGAAATGAAGGAAAGTACATTAAATCAACAGGAGATTAATACGAGTGCAGAAGAAGTAATAACTAAGTATACTAATTTATTTGATAGATTTAATTTAATAAATACACAAGTTGCAGAAGAAATTGAAAAGATTGAAGGAGTTATTTATGAATTAAATGGTATAGCTAAATATAATGGTGAAACTTTGGAAAATTTAAATGGGATTTATGAAAATATAAATAAATCGTATGGATACATAGAAAATAGTTTAAGTCAATTGATAAAAAGTGTAGATAACTCAATGAATAGCTTAAAATCTGTTAAAGAAGAATTGGAAAATTCATCAAAGATTTTTACTCATAATTTAGGGGAGGGACTTAATGCTACCTTCAATGTATTCGATAATAGCCTATCGGAGATATCAAAAAGGTTAAGTGGTACTATATTAGAGGTACAGCGAACAGTAGATGATTTGCCAGGAGCTATATCTATGTTAATTGAAGAGCTTAGGAATAATATTAATAAATTATCTACAGCTGTAGATGAGATAAACGGTATCTATAAAGATATAAATATAATGCTAAGTGAGGATAGAAAAGAGGTAGTATCATGATAGATAAGAAAGACTTGTTAGATGACATAGAGGAAAATCCACCTGAATACTGGTCTTCTTTTTCTGACATGATGTCTGGCCTTTTAATGATATTCATATTATTTTTGACTATGACAATTTTGCAATTAAATATACAAGAGGATCTACTACATGATAAAGAAGGCTTATTGCAGGAGAAGGAAGATGAAGTAAATAGAATTCTAGGTGTAAGAAAGATGATAGTAGAAGAGTTAAAAAAAGAATTTGAAGATTCAAATTTACAATTAAATATAGATCCTGAATCAGGTTCAATAACCTTTAGTGAAGGAGTTTTTTTCGATTATGATAAATATGAAATAAAAGAAACTGGAAAAGAATACTTGAAATCTTTTATACCTAAGTATATCGAAGTATTGTTGAATGATAACAATAGGGAATATATATCAGAAATAATAATTGAAGGTCATACGGATAATAATGGGTCGTATATGTATAATCTAGAGCTATCACAGAAAAGAGCTTTCGAAGTATCTAAGTACATATTAAGTAATGAATTTGGACAGCTAACTGAAGAAGAAAATATCAGGCTTAAGTCCATACTTACTGCTAATGGAAGATCGTTTAGCAACCCAATATTAGATGAAAATGGAAGTATTCATAAGGAGAAATCAAGAAGGGTAGAGTTTAAATTTAGATTAAAGGATGAGGAAATGATATATCAGATGCAGGAGCTATTAGGTGATGAAAATGTTAACTAATTTTAGATTTATATTTACACCTAGAAAAATAGTAGAGGTAGAGGAATATATTAAGGAGAGACATATAAGCATCAATGAGAGATATACAAATTTGTCTATAGATGATGAGTGCTTAATAGAATTGCTGAAGACTATAAATGGACTAGATAATACAGAGCTTGTAAGTTTTTCATATAGATTAAGAACTGAAGACTTATTTCTTTTAGCCAATTACATGCCTAGAAATGAGTATAATGTAGACCTAAAGAAAATCTATATAATATTAAAAACTAGATTTAGAGGCGAATTTATAGGAGTTCTATTTGAAAGGTTTAAGGATAATTATGATAACAAGGAGTTCAATGAATATTTCATAGAGCTCTTAAACTTTTGTAAAAATTCTCATGAGATTTTGAACATGAGTAAAGATACTCTTGAAATTATAAAGAAGTGGTTAAGAGAAGACAATTTGGTTTCATCTATAGTCCAATCCTGTTTAGCCATAAAAAAAGACTTTAATTCTTTTATGTTAGCCTTTAAGTTTGAAGAAGATACTTTAATATATAAGGAATGCCAAAAATACTTGTATATCATTTGCAATAAAGACTACTACCTATTTGGAAATATAGATGAAATTTTAAATGTATTTAAAACCTATACTTTAAATGAAAAATTAGCATTTATGAATAACTATTTATCCCTTTTAGAGATAGAAGAATTCCAAGAACCAATATTAAGCCACATATATTGTAGCTACGGCGATCCTAGTAAAGGTCTTTATGATAACATATGGGAGAATATTAATCATGATGCAGTTGAAAAGTATAAGATGTGGCTTGCACAAAAACTAATGAGAGATTTTTTCGGAGAAGATGAAAGGTATGTTTTTTGGTATAGTTATATTAAAAATTTACAAGCTACACTGTTGCACGTAAATGAAAGGCAACTATTTATAGATTTTGGAGAATTTGTAGTAATTGAGTTTAGACATATAGGCAATGCAGCTTATATGTACAAGAAATCTGATTTTGATAAATACTTTAGGAGGTTCATAAATAGACCAGCAGTATATAGCGATGGCAATTTTAAATATAAGGAAATTGCATTGAATCGAATAATTCACAGTGGGGAATGGCAATATAGGACAAGCAATTTAATCAGAGGTGGTATAAATCGTGTTCAACGCTACTAAGCAAATAAAGGTCAGTTTTTCTTACAAAGAAGAAGGAATTATAGTAAATATTTTCCATAATAAAGGAAGATATAGTGAAAGAATTGAATTTCCAGTAAATAAAAATAGAGAAATAATAGGATGCATTTTTAATTCTGACGAATGTAATAAACTATTGATATTGGAAGAACTTTGGATAGAGGATATATTGGAAACTTCAGGAGATAATTATATTATTAAGAGAAACAATATATATGATTTAGAAAGAGAAACGTTAAAAGAATTAGGATTACCCTATTATAATGATATCAATATTAAAGTTAAATCAAAAAATTATGTAGGCAGTAAAAACTTTACTATAGAATATAGCTTAATGAGTAGAGAATATGGCCTTTTAGATGGCTTTTATGAAAGATATGGTAGCGTTATAATTTTTGACAATGTGAAAATGTTGCTTTCTAAAGAGCAACTTGCATTACTAGAGCAGATAGACAACTATTTGTTGACAGACAATATTAATGAACAAGCGATACATTTAGCCAAGGTAAAAAGAAAAGCAGAAAAAGCTAATGCTGAAGTAGATGAATATATAAAAAATGAACAGTACTTTTTTCCTGAAAAACTTGATGTTGAATTAATAAAACATGACGATACATTAATCGAATTAGTGCCCTATTTAGAAGAATTAGATGAGGATATAAATGAAAAGTTAATTAACGCGGGTAATCTATCTAGTATTAATTCCTTTGGATATGGGAATAAGAGAAAAAGAATTTTTTTAGAGGAGTCTCTTGTAAGAAACTATAATAATATTAAAAAGAATAGGAAAATAAATGGCAGCCAAGTACCTCGTTTTGTGAAAAAGCCAAGTGAGTTTTTACCTGATGGAATTGATATAGATAATTTTAGTGCCAGAGTTAAGGGGTTGAAGATAAGAACTTATAAAGTTAGACCCTTTATAGACTGCAATAAGGATTCCAGTACAGGCTGGTTTGAATTCAACACGGAAATAAGATTAGAAGAAGAACTGAATGTCAGTTTAAATATAGATGATGAACTTGGGACCAGTGAAGATAATAAAGATATTGTTAATTTGCAGGAATATAAGGAAATGATAGAAGTTGCTAAAAGAAATGGAGAAGATTATATTTATTATAATGGTAAATGGATAGAAGTTGATCCTGATATAGGGGAAAAGTTTCTACGGGCTCAGGATGAAATTAACAGTAGGTTCAAAGGTGGGAAAGTAGACCTTAAGAACTTGCATTATATACTGGATATATATGATAATATCGAAAAACTAGAATACAGCAACAGCTTTATAAAGCTTAAAGAGAAATTTTTGACTGATGATTTCTTCAGTTATAAAAAGCCTAAATATCTTAATGCAGATTTATATCCATATCAAAAAGAGGGTTTCAATTGGTTAAAGCTATTGAAACATGAGAGATTAGGTGGATTATTAGCTGACGATATGGGTCTAGGTAAGACTTTACAAATAATAGCTTTTATGGCTTATTTGAAAGAAAATAATGAGCTAAAACCATCCCTTATTGTAGTTCCAGCAACATTAATAGATAATTGGGTACAGGAAATTGAAAGATTTACTTCAGAATTAGGTACAATCTATATTCACAGAGGAAGCGACAGAATTAGAGATCATCAGATTATAAGTAGTTTTGATATTGTAATTACTACTTATGAAACATTAATTAGAGACCAAATATTGATGGGAAAAATAGATTGGAATCTTTTAGCTGTGGATGAAGCACAGAAAATAAAAAATGCTACTACTCTAATTGCTTCATCTGTGAAAGCTTTAAAATGTAAAATTCCTGTTGCAATAACAGGCACTCCAGTAGAGAATAGTTTAAGTGAATTGTGGTCAATTGTAGATTTTGTGCAACCCGGATTATTAAGAAGCTATTCTTGGTTTAAGAAAGAATTTCAAGAACCTATTGAAAAAAATATAAATGATAATGGAATAGTTGAAAGCAAGAGCAGTAAATTAATAAATACTATAGAGCCGATTTTTTTGAGAAGAATTAAAGAAGACAAGCTGGATAATCTTCCAGCTATTGAAGAAGAATTTATATTCAGTAGCTTATCTGAATATCAAGAACAACTTTACATAGATATTATTAATAAAATTAAACATGGAGATTCTAAAAGGTTTATATTGCCTTACTTACAGAAATTAATTCAAATATGTAGCCATCCAAAGATATCAGAAGGGAACTTAAATGTTGAAACTAAAATACTAATTAATGAAAGCAATAAGTTAAAAGATACTCTACAGTTGTTAAATGATATTAAGAAGAAAGGTGAAAAGGCTGTTATATTTACAAGATATAGAAATATGCAGCAGATATTGAGAAAAGTTATATTTGATGAATTTGGAATGTGGTGCAATATTATAAATGGAGAAATAAGTAATAATAGGCTTAAATTAATTTCAGATTTTGAAGAAAAAGAAGGCTTTAATGTACTAATATTATCGCCAAAAGCAGCAGGAGTAGGCTTAAATATTGTAGGAGCTAATCATGTAATTTACTATACTAGAGAATGGAATCCAGCCGTTGAAAAACAAGCTATTGATAGGGTTTATAGAATAGGACAGAAAAAGGATGTAAAAGTTTATTATCTAATAAGTACTAGCAATAAAGGGATTACAGTAGAAGAAAAACTAAATGAATTGTTGAATAAAAAGAAGAAATTATTTAACAGCGTAATAATTCCTATGGACAAGTTAAAAGTAACCCAGGATGAATTGTTAGATGGGATTATTTAGTTATAATATTTAAAATAAACAACATCTATACCCACCCAAACATTTATTATCAGATTTAATACTAAATCCAACATATTCAAAATAAACCCTGCGTATATATTTAAAAAAGTGAAAAAGGGTGGGATGATTTGAGTAAAGTCTATTTAGCTGGAGACAAATGAATACATAAATAAAAGAGGGGAGGCTCCCCTCTACATTTTTAACGTGGATGAGGTGATTGACTAACTATTACACTTTTTACAGATACCGTAGAAAAATACATCTTTATTGTTAATAACAAAATCCTTCAACTCATCTTTGGTAGGAAAGTTAATTGTAACAGGAAAGTCGTATATGTTCCCGCACTTATCACATTTAAAATGTCCGTGAAAACTTGTATTTGTGTCGTATCTCAATTCCTTTTGATCGAGAGATAATCCATTGACAATTCCTTTTTCAAGAAATAGATTTATAGTGTTATATATGCTCGTTTTTGAAAGGGTAGGTATTTCTTCAATCAAGCTATTGTAAATATCATCTGCAGTAGGGTGAGTTTGGCTCATTAATAGAAATTTCAATACTCTAATTCTAATATTAGATGGTTTTATTTGGCATTTCTTTAAGTATTCGATTAATTCCTCATTGGTGTAGTTCATGGACGCTCATTCCCGAAGATTATTTTGCAGCATAGTAGCATCTCTTTGGTGATTCGATTAGATCTTCTTTTTTTAATTCCTTAATTGCTTTATCCACTTCTTTTTTATCGATATTAGCTTTTTCAGCAATTTCTCCTGGCCTTAATGGTCCAGATTCCTTCAATACCTTTAATACCAATTCCTTTGTATCCATAAACTTTCCTCCTTATCTATATTGTAACTAATACAAAATTGTATTCATTACAATTTTATTGTAATTGGTATAATAAGGCTTGTCAACATATATTTTCATAAAAGATAAATAATGGGGAATTTATATGGTATTATATAAATAACAGGAGGTGATATTATGTTTAAACCTCACGATTATGCATATCAAATAGAAGTAACTTTAAAGGCCTTATTTAAAAGGGATAAATATGAAATTGGTGGCATAGTAGATGCTAATTTCATAGAAAAGAATCCTTTTGTCGCTATGGCTTTTGCACTGGGCAATTTCTACAATAAAGCAGATACCAGCTTTAAATACAAAATAGATGAATTCTTTGAAGTGTATTATTCGGAAATGGGAAAGAGCATGGAGGAAATAGGAGAGGAGAAGATTAAAAACATAGTAAAGGATTTTAAAGATATTATAGCAACAATATAAGAAAAAGTGGGCAAGAGATATTGCCCACTTATTTAATATCCATGTTCCATTTCAGCTTCTTCCTTAGTCCTGTGGATTGTACCATGAGGATGTTCTGGAGGTGCATATATGGAATAAAGTTTAATAGGCACATTACCTGTATTTATTAGATTATGCCATGTGCCTGCGGGGACAAATATTACATATCCATCTCTAACTTTTCTTCTAAAGGTTAGATTATCCTTTCTATCTCCCATCAAGACAATTCCTTGGCCTTGTTCAATGCGGAGAAACTGGTCCACATCAGGATGCATTTCTAATCCTATGTCACCGCCAACATTAATGCTCATTAAGGTAAGCTGAAGATAGGGTCCTGTCCATAAAGCAAGGCGGTAGTAGTTGTTCTGTCTTGCGGCTTCTTCAATATTGATTACAAAAGGATTTGGACCATAATCTCTCAAAGGCATATGATAAGGCCAATCAGGTTGGTCATACCAATAGGGACAGGGATAAGGTCTGTATCTGTAATCATAATACATATAAATCCCTCCTCTCTTTAATAATATATTGTTATATGTTCAATTTGGTGATTATGATTTACTGATAAATGGAAGGAGAGATTAATTAATTGAAATGGGTAAAATAATAATATAAATACTTAGAGGTGATAGAATATGTACAAAAAGCCAAGCAAAGAAGAATTGAAGAAAAAGCTTACGCCAATCCAGTATAAGGTTACTCAGGAAAACGCAACAGAAAGACCTTTTTATAACGAATACTGGGATCATGAAGAAGAGGGAATATATGTGGATGTGGTTACAGGAGAGCCTTTATTTTCCTCAAAGGATAAATACGATGCTGGCTGTGGCTGGCCTAGTTTTACAAAGCCTATAGATAAGGAATTTGTGAAGGAAAAGTTAGATTTAAGCCATGGCATGGTTAGGACAGAGGTAAGGAGTAAATACGGAGATTCCCATTTAGGCCATGTATTTACTGATGGTCCAAAGGATAAAGGAGGCCTTAGATACTGTATCAACAGTGCAGCATTGAGGTTTATCAAAAAAGAGGATATGGAAAAGGAAGGCTATGGAGAGTATTTGAAGCTGTTTGAAGAAGATTAATTTAAAGAGAATTGCCTTTTAGGTAATTCTCTTTTTATGTATATGTCCATTAACTTTTATTCTTTATAGCATGAAGGATTTAATTAATAAATGTAGAAATGGTTATTTAATGGCTATGATTAAATATAATTGCAGAAAATTTATTATGTTTTACTATATATGAATTAGTATATAGGTGTAAAGGAATACTGAATGAAAAGCATAAATCTACTGAACATAATGTTGGTATAAATTAAAGTGATAGTTAGACTATATTGTACTTTCATGTACATTTGATTCTTAGATATGATAAGGTGTAAAGGAACCAAGGAGAAAAATAAGAAGCATTAAATCATAACTTGTATCATTATTTTAACCAAAGCCATGTCTTATGCACAAAAATTGAATAATTTTTGCAAAAAAGATTAATAAGATTGAAAAATGGGCATAATTATATTACAATAATATTAAAATACAAAAGGGATGATTAATGATGTTAGTGGGATTTAGTTTTAAAAATTTTGCATCATTTTATAATGAGGCAATATTTACAATGATGGCTTCCAAAAAAGATGAATTTAGGGATTTCAATACTTTTAGTACAAGTCATGGAGACCTTCTCAAGAGTGCCCTAATATATGGACCAAATGGAAGTGGAAAAACAAATTGGATTAAAGCATTGTATTTTATGAAAAGAATGGTTATTGGTAGTATTAGTGGTAATAAATTGATTAATATGTGTGAAAATTTTAAATTCCAGGAAAAAGCTTACTCTGAACCTACATCTTTTGAAATCTCTTTTATAAAAGATGATATATTATTTGACTATGGATTTGAAGTTTTAAACAACCAAATAAATAGAGAATGGCTATATAAAAAGAAAAAAAGGAAAATTCCTATATTTACTAGAGAAGGTTCTGATTGGAAAGAAATAAAATTATATAGTGATATGAAGAAAGCAGAAAAGATAAAAAATTTTACTAGAAAAGACGCTTTATTTCTAACAGCAGCTGCTATGTTTAATATCGGTATGGCGAAGGATATACAGGATTGGTTTGAGAACTTAAGTATTTTTATGGGGGATCATACTTCTCCTGTATTAACAGCTAATTATATAAGTAATAGTAAAATAAATAAGGAGAAAGCTTTACGCTATTTAAACATAGCGGATATTGGGATTGAAGATTTTGAAATTTTAGTTGAGGAAGTAGATATAGAGGATATAGTTAGTATAGGTGATAGCATAAAAGAAAATATATCAAGGGGAGAATTGAAGATTAATAATAAACCTAAGCTTAATGCTAAGATAAGAGAGTATGACTTAGTAACTAAGCATAATATATATAACGAGCATGGGGAAGTTGTTGGTGATACAGAATTATCATTTGTAGAATATCAATCGCAAGGAACTATTAAGTTTTTTGAACTATTAGGTCCAATCTTAGAAGCTCTAGAAAAGGGGAAAGTAGTAGTAATTGATGAGGTTGACGCGAGACTTCATTGTGCTATTGTTGCTTATTTAATTAGTCTATTCAATTCAATTGATAAAAATCCTGGAAATGGGCAATTAATTTGCAATACGCACAATGTTCTATTGCTAGAAGAGAATATTCGACGAGATCAGATCTGGTTTGTACAGAAAGATAAATACATGGGAAGCGAATTATATTGTTTAGATGATTTTAAGGAAGTAAGAAAAAATGATCCTAAACTTAAAAAATATCTATTAGGAGTCTATGGTGCAATACCCAAAATGGACGGAAGTGATTTTTTTGAGTAAAAAAGAATCAAAGTATAGTAGAAAAGGGAGAAAAAGCAGGATAGAGAATAATACAATACTAATTGTATGTGGAGGAAAAACGGAAGAAAAGTATTTTAAACAATGGAATATAGATTTAGGTAAAATTAAGGTAAAACCAGTGACTCAGCCTAAAAATCCGATGAATATTGTAGAACATGCTATAAAAATGAGATCCTTAGAAAATTACAGACAGGTTTGGTGTGTTTTTGATAAGGACGAATTTGAGGATTTTGATGAAGCAATTTTTTATGCTTATAAAAATGGAATTAATACTGCTTTTTCTAATAAAGCATTTGAGTATTGGTTTTTAATTCATTATGAGAAAACTTATAGGTCCATGAATATAAAAGATTTAATTGAAAAACTCTCTTCTTATATCGGTGAAAAATACAAAAAAGGTGGACAAGATATGTACAATTTATTAAAAGATAAGATAGATATAGCCATTCAGAATGCTAAATGGGGCCATCAGTTACATAAAAAAGAGGGTGGGAAGCCTTCCGTTTGGGAATCTTGTACTACTGTATATGAATTAGTTGAAGAATTGAAAAAGTGGAAAATCGCAGAATAATATTATTAAATAGTTATTGTTTCTATTACAAAAACTATATTGGTTGTTATATACATATAACAACAGCCATTATCTCTAGGATAATGGCTGTTATTCTAATAAGATAATATTTACAGTTCATCCATTATTACATCTATATATTTCTTTACTATGTCCTCCCTAACATATTTCTTAGACTCCTCAAAGGCTCCGTCGGAATACTTCTTAAAGGTTTCTTCATCCTTAAGTATTTCTTCTATGGCGTTGATTACTCCGTCTAAATCCCCATAGGGAACTAATTTTCCTGCATTGGGTGTTACTATGGATCTTGCTGCAGGATAGGAGTCGTATACTATTACTGGCATGCCAACGGAGTAGGCTTCTACTATTACATTGCCAAAGCCTTCGTAGTTGGAAAGAAGAAGCAGTATGCTGTTTTTATGGGCTACTTCTGAAATGTCCTTTATATATCCTTCCACATTTACTTTAGATAGCTCCAAAAGTATTTTGCTTATTCCATCTCCATAGGCATTAACCCTGTATTTTGGATATATTCTGTCTGCTAGTTTTATATATTCTCTAATGTTTTTCTGCATTATATCAAACCTGCCCATATACATTACATTGTTTGTATATTTGCATATTTGATTTCTAGGAGTCTTTGATGGATTAGGTACTATATAGGATTTGAAGTTGTATTCCACATTTGAGTTATCCAGTATTTTCAGTATTTCTTTTTTGTCTTCTTCAGTGTAGAAGAGGAACTTATCTATGTATTTTATCTTGTCTTCTAGTATGAAGGGTACCTTTTCTCCATCTTTTATGCCAAAGGTTATATCTGGCCTATTGGATTGGAATATTATCACTTCATTTCTTGCTAGATCTTTTTTGGAGAGCAAAGCCAATTTTTGAACTCCAAACACTACTATTTTTGAATTTGGTATTATGGCTACTTCTCTTAACTCATCGTCTTGTTCAAATATGTTTATATACTGTTTAATCTTTTCGCTTTTGTTTAAAGCAAGGCTGTATATTTCTGCATTAGGTACCTTATCCAGTTTTATGTCCTTTTTGCTGTATATTAACGGGATTTCAATGAATTTCTGATCTGGTAATGATTCTTCTATAAGTCTTATTATGGTTTGAACCCCACCAAGAGTTTGAGAACATCTATTGCTTATGAAGTATATCAAGTTGTTTTTCATGTCATATTTACCTTTTTGTTTATATTTTCTATTGCTTTTCTTAGCAAACGAGAGTACGATTGGGATTAAACCCCCTTTCTAGTTTACTCCAAATCTATTTTAGCATTAGGCTAGAGGATAGTAAAGGAGTTCACTTCATGTTTTTCCTTTTGTTAGTGTCATATATAAACATGGAAGCCAAGGTACCGTTTATTTCTCCCCCTAATACTATCATTATGCTGGTTATGTATAGCCACACAAGCAGCACTATAACTCCTCCAAGGCTACCATAGGTTTTAGAGTAGTTGGCAAAGTTGTTTACGTAATAGGAGAATAGGTAGGAGGCTATTATCCAGCCTACTGTTGTAAACACAGCCCCTGGTAGAGTATGTATGAGTCTTAGCCCATTCCTTTCTTTGGGAACAATGCTGTATTTATATAACAGTGCAAATATGATAATCATGGATATGAGGGGGATTATCTTCCTTACCAACTCCCATATTTCATAGAATATATAGGTAGCCCCTATGTATGAAAATATAGCATTGCCTATTAATTCACCAAATACCAATGTGAGAAGTACAACTATTAAGAGGACTACTAGGGCGATGGCAAAAATGATGGATACTATTTTTTGCCTTATATAGCTTCTTCCTCTATTAATGTTATATGCTTTATTTATGGCTCTTATTATTGCAGATATTCCTAAAGATCCAGACCAAAGGGATAAAAGGATGCTGAAAGACATCAACTTATCAGTGCTGTCTCTAGTTATTTCCTTTATGATGTTT
>Ga0134092_1002101_pt1 | contig 15819 bp, 9 predicted proteins | sample 3_6taG_FD_94454 | JGI IMG/M metagenome (GOLD analysis project Ga0134092, IMG submission 94454) | Switchgrass degrading microbial communities from high solid loading bioreactors in New Hampshire, USA - 3_6_20_6_A3 metaG | ecosystem: Engineered > Bioreactor > Semi-continuous > Anaerobic > Digestate... | reverse complement strand
CATCGAAAAAAATCTCGGTGCCGGTAAGACTGTCGGCCTCTACCAGATAATGGTCGTCAAACATTGTGATACTGGCGCCAAGGGCTTTCAGACCCTTGAGGTGCTGATCTATGGGACGCGATACAAAATTATCGCCTCCGGGATAGCCTATGGATACAGCGCCATGTTTTGCCAGCAGCGCGCCGATGAAGTAATATGCAGCGCGAAACGACGATGAAAGGCCGGGATCGATCATGGCAGTATGTATGCTGCGCGGGTCTATCGTATATGATCCGCCTTCCTGCGTAACAACGGCACCGATACTGGTCAGTATCTTAACTACAACTCTTATATCTGAAATATCCGGAACGTTCGATATATGTACAGGCTCGTCTGCCAGACAGCTGGCGGCCATAAGCGCAAGAGAGCTGTTCTTGGAACCAGGAGCCTTGATTTTTCCATTCAGCGGTTTGGAGCTGTTTACTTCAAGCCATCTCATTTGTTTTCCTGCTTTCTTTTATCTTAGTGTTTGTTCAAATCTATTATACCCGCAAATATAGAAAATGTTAAACAGTTTTTTGGCATAGAATCCAAATATCTGCCGAAAACGATATGAAATTTATGGCAAGCTGTCAACATGTCCACTCCTTCTGAAAAACATTGTAAAATAGCTTGTTGTATATTCATAACCACTGCCGGCTATATATGATGAGTTGCTGTGTCCTGTTACTTCCATATTTTCAGCACCGGCAGCCTTCATCGCGGTCATTAGTGTCAATAAAGACGGAACCGAGTCCAGATTGTCATTTCTCATCAGTCTGATACCTTCAAAATCCCATGATTCTATTGCATCCAGCGTGATTTTGTCCATCTCGTCAGCCTTTGCAGCATCCAGATAGTGTGAAAAATCTATTGATGCAACAATGACGACGCCGGGCTTGCTGTTGATGATATCAGCCAGCAGAGTACCGAGTTTTTCGGGCCGGTCTGCCGTAAAGCTGCCGTGGATGAGCAGCGGGACGATTTTCGCATCCGGCATGTAATACCTGACATATGGCACAAGTGATGCAACGGAGTGTTCATTTTCCATCAGGGTATTGTTTTCTGCTGCTCCGGCTTCTTTGATGAACAACTCTGCCAGATCCTTATCGGATTCCAGAATACCGAAGGGCGTTCCCCAGTCGGCTGTCGATGTGTGAAGCTCATGGACTCCTGTAAGCTTATGATTTGGCCCCAGGACTATCACAGTCTCGGGAGAAGCCTTTGAAAGATCTGTAAAGAAAGCTGCGATCATATCGGATGCCAGCAGGTGGTGGGGAACGATGCCGCCCTGTATGGTTTCGGCGGAAGCGTTTGTTTCGCCCGAAGCCGCTTTGTTCACTGACCTCATAAAATCTTTTTTATTATAATGCAGGCATCTCAGAACAGAAGCCGTTTTTTGCGCATGCACTGCGTCCTGCAGCTGCTGAACGGCGGCGCCGGCTGTAGCCTCAGTCTCATTGGACGTATCAGTGTCCGTACTGCTTATGCTGCTCTGTGTGACGCTGTTTTGTGAAATGCCTGGATTTTCCTGGACGAGCATGTCATTGCTGCTGCGGCTCCCGGATAAAAAAAGACAAAGCACGGCCGAGGAGAGAATGAATATTGTAACGAAGCCGTGCTTATGCATCTTATAACCTCCATTCATATCAAATGACTGCTTCCAAATAATCAGGTTGTCAGTTTGAGCCGTTGCTTATCGTTATGTGCGCTTTATCCGAAAAGCCTGCAATGTCACTGTCAGTATGACGTACTGCAGCACTGTCTGCAGTGAATGAACCCGGCGAAACGGCCTTTGCATAGTAGATGATACTATCGTATTGATTCTTGTTGTATCTGCTGTAATAATAACCGAATACCACTTTCTGACCGGTCACCTCGAACGGGTAATTCGCCCTGATGTCGTTATATGCAGGCTGGATGTATCTGAATCCGGCCGGAAGGATGTCAGTTATTTCATAATATCCGTCAGGAGCATTTTCACTTAAGTTCAGCTTCAGCTCTATCCTGATGGTATCGGATCGTTTAAAAGCGGTCACAGGGCTTTCATTGCCGGCGGTCCTGTAGCTTCTGCTTACCGATACGATATCTCCCGGGGTTCTCATGGTTTCGCTGACAGGTGCCGTATAAGACCGGGCTGCAATTATGTTTCCGCTGATATTGCTGAAAGTTATGGAATTCAGCTTTTCCGGCGTCAGTACCAGCCTGAAGCAGCTTCCTTTTTCAAGAACCACATGCTTTTTGACGCCATCCAGCTCATAGGTGAAGCTGTTTACCAGTTCCGTGTCCTTTACATAGCTCGTGGCGAATATCATACGTTCCAGATTTACCAGCAGAGTTGCTGTGGAGTTGGATGTTATATACCTGTACAGCTTCATTTTTTCAGGCGCATTGGTTTTCATTGCGATCAGCGAGCACAGTGCCGTGGCATCTACACTGTCGTCCCTGTTCTCGGTGCCTATCCAGGCCAATGTATCGGTGATGGTTCCGTAGTGTTCCATTGCTTCTTTGTATATTTCATATGCACCCTGATGATCTCCTGCTTCTGCCAGCGCCGCGCCAAGCACTAGCCTTGTTTTGAGGTCCAGGCCGTCCCTGGCCAGAAGGGCGCGGATGTCAAGCAGGACAGGCTCTTTAAGTGCAGCCAGACCCCAATATGCATATATTGCATCTTCATCAACAGTGTTTTCATTCTCCAGCATACGGTAGAAATAGTAGGCAAGAGCGCTCTTGTCTATGCCTTCAGCCGCAAGGGAGCACATTTTTGCTGACAGTTCGGGACTGCTGCTGTCATAGGGGAGAAGTGCAAGGCCACCGTCGTCATTCTGGTATTTTTTGATGTCGAACTCTTCTTTGCCGTATATTTCTTCATTGAAGTAGTTTTGCAGCAGTTTGCCGGCAACCTTTCTGGCAAGCACCTGATCGAGCCGTGAACCCCAGCTGTAGTAAAGGGAGCGAAGACTGTTATACAGGGTGGAGGAGTCTTCGTTATAAAAAGTGAGAGTGGTAAGTCCCTTTACGCCGTTTGAGAGGGAAATGCCCTCCTGCAGCGGTATGATGTCTGTAACTGTTGTTTCAAGAAGACTGTCGGCAACTTTGAATTTGCGCTCTATGGCATCCTTCAGTTTTCCGGCGGAGCCTTCGATCCTGACGGTGTAATCTCCTGCAGTCAGTGCGTCCAGCTGTACTTCGCGGGGCAGATTTGCCGTTCCTTTTGCAGCATAGGACTTCGAGTATCCGTTTTGCCCTTGGACTGTTACTTTAAAGTCTACTTCGGCTCCTGAAGCCAGTTCCTCGCCATTGGCCCTGACCAGGATCGAAGGAGTATCCGAAGCCATGAAAGTGTCATTGAATATTGAGTCTACAAAGAACGGAAGCTTTGAGGATACATTCATGATGGTGCTGCCGGCCTTGAGATCGCTGGATACTGCCTGGCAGGTGATTCTCCATGAAGTAAGGTTATCCGGCATTTTGAACTTTGCTTCCGCCTTACCTCCGGCATCTGTTGAGACAGTGACAAACAGTGCATTGTCCCTGAAGTCTTTGCGGATATTTTCGCCGCCGCCTTCACCGCCGCCTTCTGCCATACCGGGTCCCAGATCTCCGACAGGATCAAAGGAGAGGTATTCGGAGAGGAATCCGGATGAAACCGGCATGCTGTACAGTGAATCCAGGGTATCAACGTACTGCGGGTATAATGCGAAAAAGGCTTCATCCACTACGCTTATATTGACCTCCGAGCTTACAGGTGCTCCGTTCGCATCCCTGACTTCCACAGACAGCCTGACATTCTCTCCGGGCTTGTAGCTTTCCTTGTCCGTACGTACTTTTACATCGAGCTTCTTCTCACTGCTGTCATATCTGTATTGTATGATACCGGCATCATATATGCCGGTGCCGTCAAAGCACAAAGCCTTAACATACATGTTCGGTATGAACCGGCTTTCGTAAGGGAAGCTGTATACGGCGTTTTCGGAAACGGTACAGTCGATGACACCGTTTTGCATCCTGATGAAAAGATATCTTCTGCTTTCACCGGAAAAAGGCTCATCACTGTTATACAGGACCTCTGCAGTGACCAGGTCTCCTGTTTTGTATTTATTGAGCGAATTGTTCTGAGAGAGTTTGTATGTGCCGGTATACGGGTCGTAGCTGTCCCAGTTGTACACATAAGCTGTTTCTTTTACAGGTCTGCCTCCGGAATCGGATGCATAGGCTTCGACAACATACCGTTTGTCTTTATCCGCTGCGAATTTTATTTCATGTTTGCCATTCTTGGTTGTGAATTTGTATTCCTGTACCAGGTTCTGAACTTCATAATATTTGTAAATGTCCCTTCTTATTTTGTTTATATGATCATAGTAATCTCCGATTTTCTGCTTCTCGTAATGCCTTTCGTAAAGCTTGACTGTGACAGGTATGTCGACGCTGTCTCCTCTGTATTCATCCGGCCCAATATAATCCGAATCACTGTCAAGACCGGAAATGTCTATCCTGCTGGTTGTGACGGAGATGGTACCGGTACCGTTTTTATTGCCAGTTTCCACTTCGACCATTGTATCTTTGGGGAACACGTCGATATAACAGTATTGACTGACTTCCTGCTCTTCAGCATCACTGTTCCTTACAGAAAACGAAAGAGTGACGGGCCTCCAGCCCTGTTCAGCTGTCTCAGGCCTGACGGACAGACTTGACAAACCCTGTCTGTCGCTGATCAGTGTGCCGTTTTTACTGCCGGTGCCGCTTATCCATGTGGTGTAGTCCAGTTTCATGCCTGAGGCAGGGGTGCCTTCAAAAAACGAAGAGGTTACATTAAAATTGATTGTTTCCCATGCGTAGACAAACTTTCGGTCGGGCTCGATCTCTATTTTATATACGGGTTTTGTGTACTGCATTACCGTCAGATAGCGGGAGAGCATGACTTTGTCTCCGACTTTGACACGGACCTCATACGATCCGGGGTTGTAATTTGCTATCTTCAGGCTTCCTGTAAATGTGCCGTCGGGTGTAAGAGTAATGTTTTTTGAACTTAAAACCGAAGCGCTGTCACTGTCTGACAGGTACCAGTTATAGCTTACCAGTTCGAGCACTGCTTCGGTTTCGGCGGCCGCGCCGTTTCTCGGCCTGAGGATGCCCCATACATTGACGGTGTCCTGCGGCAGATATACGCCTTTGTCCAGATAAATATATGTCCAGTAATTATCTGTGACATCGGAATTATAATAGCTGTACCACGGACTGTAGGTATGGTTGGGGACACATGCCACAAAGGGAAGACCTCCGTTTGGCTTTATAAGGAAAAAGTGCGCAGCTTCATCCGAATCGCTCAGGGAAACCGGAAGGACTGCAAGCCCGTTTTCATTTGTCTTTGCTGACATACCTGTGTCGAGTGCGAACTCTGCGCCCGATACAGGCTGCCCGGTCGTTGTGTCATTGACCCATGCCAGACATTCATTAGTTGCCTTCATGATATATACGGATGTTTTGCTTATCTGCAGCGGAGCATAGTATTTATCACCGACATCTGCGACCGCGACATAATATCCTTCGGGCAGTGATGAAGGGAGCACAAGGTAGTATCTGTTCCAGTAATCATAGTTGTATTTGACTACACTGGCATTTACGGCTGCAACCTTTTGCAGTTTTGACACGTCATAGCTGTCAACGTTGCTGTCAACAGTCCAATATGGTTCAGAATAGTTCTTCCTGATATCTTTCAGGAAGCTTTCGGCATCAGGATAACTGTAAATTTCAACAGCAACCTCACGGCCTGCTGTATCTTCGCTTGTATACACTTCCAGTGCGGGTACTGCGTCGGGTGTAAAATTATATATGTCATTCGTGAATGTGAAATATTTTTTCGATGTGGATGGCGCCTCTGTCTGGAACTTAAAGGTATAATCATTCTGCAGCGTATCACTGCTGCCCTCCGAATGAATGCCCTTTTTGACTGTAACGGTATAGACTGTATTCTGCTCCAGCCTTTCAGGTACAAAAACGAGGGTCTTTTTGTTCCACTCAAAGCGCCCTGCCACCGCAGGAGTTATTTCGATGTACTTTTCCGGATCCTTGATGCCTGCATGGCTGAAGGTAATCTCGATACCGGTATTGACCGGTACGTTTACCGATTTGTCGGCAGGCAGCGTGCGTATCACATTGAATGCCTTTTTCGTCTGAAACGCCCAGGACTTGCGGGCGCCGGTATTTTTATCGCTGAATATGAGGTTGTATATGCTGTCCGACTGCAAAGGCCTGTCAAATTCAACTCTGTACTCTTTGCCGGACAGTTTGCTGATGGTGAAGGATTGCTGTGGCTCAACGCTCAGTGATGACAGTATCGTTTCTTCGTCTGTATCTGAACTGAACAGCAGCCTGAAGGCCGACGAGGTGCTCACGCCGAGGGAATCCGACTCTTCAGGCGATACGTCTGCTACTTTGTCCAGCAGTCCTGTCCCGGAAATGACGTTTTTACCGGCAGTATCCCTTGGTGGATCTCCTGCAGCTGTGCGGCTGCCGCTGAAAACGCCCGTCAGTGCTGCTGTGATCAGTGCTGCGGCAAGAACAGCAATAACTGCCGTAGTGATCAACACAGGCTTTCTTTTGAATATGCTTATGATGCTTCTGTTCATGACCAACCTTACCTTTCATTCCGGCTGTACCGTTCATACTTTTTGTCGGCGCCATCCGCACCCGCATTGCCCGGAAGGCTAGCGGTTCTGTCCTGTCGGATGGTGTAACCAGTTGATATGACGTAAAAAGATATGATTTTGTTTCTGAATATTTAAAAATTTTCCTGTGCGGTGTGTTAAAATATGTATTACCGTAAAGGAAGCCAAATATCCAGGATGAAATATAAACAGCCAGGGTATGGCTGCAAGCGGCTCCGTGCCTATGCAGGAAAGCATGTATAACATGTATTGGAGGAAGATATGTATAGCATAGATCCGCCGGAGGGAGTGAAAACCATACTCCGGGTATTGGAGAACGATGGATTCAGGGCTTATACCGTAGGCGGCTGCATACGTGATTCTGTCATGGGGAGAAAGCCCAAGGACTGGGATATTGCAACCAATGCGCATCCTGATGATGTCAGGAGACTTTTCGGGAAGACTGTGGATACCGGGATCGCGCATGGTACAGTGTCTGTAATACTTGATGGTATCAGTTATGAAGTCACGACTTTTCGAATCGACGGCAGATATAAAGATGGAAGGCATCCGGAGACAGTGGTATTTACCACGAATATCGAGGATGATCTGCGCCGCAGGGACTTTACCATAAACGCCATGGCATGGAATCCGTCAGAAGGAATCATTGATCCTTTTGGAGGCATCAGTGATATAGCCTGCAGGACCATACGCACTGTAGACGATCCGAAAGAACGGTTCAGGGAGGATGCACTGCGCATGCTCAGGGCAGTGAGGTTTGCGTCTGTGCTCGGATTTGAGATAGAGGAGCGAACCTACACCGGTATAAGGGAAAACAGCAGCCTGATATCAAGGATCAGTGCCGAGAGAATAAGGGAAGAGCTGAACGGCATACTTGTCTCTGATGATCCGGGAAAATTCATTATCCTGAAGGATACGGGACTCCTGCGCTTAATCATCCCAGAACTGGACGCATGCTTTGGCGGAGATAACGGCTTGGATCTGGCGGAGCACTGCCTGATGTCGGTATCGGCTGTTGAAGCTGATCCATGCCTCAGATGGACCATGCTGCTGCATGGCCTGTACGGATGTCCGGGCGGCAAAACAGACGGCACCGCAGAAAATGCTCCGGATATTTTGGACAGAGGATATGTGGAAGAGATCGTTGAGGAGGCCGGTTTGATACTGAGCCGTTTAAAATTTGACAACAAAAGCAAAAATAAAATACTGCGTTTGATAAGGCATTTGTGGATCCGGCCGGGGACTGACCGGAGATCGGTGGCCAGGGCTGTCATCGAGGTTGGCGGTGATTTGTTTGCCGACCTGCTGAAGGCGAAAAAGGCTCACATCACCGCAGAGCTTATTGCAGCAGGGAATCATGGGACAGGCCGGACGCTGCGGCCAGACACAGCCAATGATAACACGATTTGGGACAGTGTGGTTCAAAATCGGACAGGGGAAGATGCATTTTGCGGTTGTGAAAGCACCAAGAACGAACTGTGTGAACTGGAAATGACGGAGAAAGCTTTTGCATCCATGCTCAATGGCAGGTACTGCCTTGGACTGAAGGATCTGGCCTTAAACGGCAACGACCTTAAAAGACTGGGCTTCCGTGAGGGCAGCATCATTGGCAGGACGCTGGAATTTCTGCTGGACAGGGTCATCGATGAGCCGGATCTGAATAATAAAGAGGCCCTTGAAAAAATTGCACTGGGATTTCTGAAGAAAAATGAAGGAGAAATGGCACAGGATGCCTGCAGTTTTGGACAGCGCTGTTGAAATCAACCGGATTTGCGGGTAATATATAGCAGATATCGTGAAGATATATGATAAAGTTTCTATAAGAGAGGTGGTTAAGTTGGGAAATCTGCTGAAGGATAAAAACATAATAATAATGGGTGTAAGGAACAAATGGAGCATTGCATGGGCAATAGCGGAAGCGGCTCACAGAGAGGGGGCATCACTGGTATTCACATATCAGGGAGAGCGTGAGAAAAATGATGTGGCCGGTCTTGCAAATGAGCTGGGCGGTGTTGATATTTTTCAACTGGATGTAACATCGGATGATGATATCGATAGGTTCTTTGAGGAGGTCAAAGCCAGGTATGGCGTTATCCATGGCCTTGTCCATGCCATAGCATACGCACGTGCCGAAGATTTGAGGGACAGTTTTATCAATACATCAAGGGAAGGCTTCGCACTTGCCATGGATATCAGTGTTTACTCCCTTGTTGCTGCCGGCAGAAAGGCTGCCGAACTGATGACAGAGGGGGGCAGCATTGTAACGCTGACATATATGGGCTCAGAAAAGGTTATGCCCGGATATAATGTGATGGGGCTGGCGAAGGCTGCTCTTGAAGCCGGTGTCAGGTATATGGCAAATGATCTGGGGCCTTCCGGGGTAAGGGTCAATGCCATTTCAGCGGGAGCGGTCAAGACGCTGTCTGCAAAAGGCATCAAGGATTTCGGGAGTATCCTCAGACATACAAAGGAAAATGCACCGCTGAGAAAAAATATCGAACCGAAGGAGATAGGAGATACGGCTGTTTTCCTTCTGAGCGATATGTCAGGCGGGATTACCGGGGAGATACTGCATGCGGATTGCGGAATAAACATAATGGGTGTATAGAAAAAGGCTGTCTTAACAGACAGCCTTTTTTAGTGCAGTTGGCAATATAAGCTTTCATTTTGACCGCTGAAATGAAATCAGCCTGCAGATGTCCCGAGCTTTTCAAATACTCTGCGGAAGGCTTCAAGCGCATAATCGAGCTGTTCCTTCGTATGGGTCGCAGTGTAGCTGGTCCTGATCCTGCACAGCCCCGGCTTGACAGCAGGTGATACGACAGGATTGACATATACTCCTTCTTCGCGGAGCATCTTGGTAACGACCAGTGTCGGCTCATTTTCGTATGTCATGACCGGAACGATCGGTGTTATGTCACTGTTAGCTTCGTATATCGGAATACCCAGCTTCTTGAATCCTTCCCTCATATATTTGGATATGTCTCTGAGCTTCTGTATGCGTTCAGGCTCAGACTTGATGATATCCAGTGCTGCAATGGCAGCTGCCGCATTGGCAGGCGGGATTGAGGCCGAGAATATGAATGGCCTTGAAGTATGCTTTATGTAATCTATTACATCCTGGCTTGCCGCGACGAAGCCGCCAAGACTTGCCAGAGATTTGCTGAAGGTGCTCATTATGATGTCTACTTCGTCTTCAAGGCCAAAATGCTCTGCCGTACCTCTGCCGTGTTCACCGAGCACGCCGAAGGAATGAGCATCATCTACCATGACTCTTGCACCGTATTTTCTTGCCAGCTTTACTATTGACGGCAGGTCTGCGATATCTCCTTCCATGCTGAAGATACCGTCGACTACGATGAGTTTTCCATGCTTGTCGTCTATCTTGGAAAGAAGCCTTTCCAGGTCTTCCATATTGTTGTGCTCGAATTTGAGCGTTTTGGCAAAACTGAGCCTGCATGCATCGATTATGCTTGCATGGTTTTCGCTGTCGCACAGGACGTAATCATTTCTTCCTGCTATGGCGGTAATGATGCCGAGGTTTGTCTGGAAACCTGTGCTGAATGTTAAAGCAGCGTCTTTTCTCACAAATTCAGCAATCTTTTTCTCCAGCTCCAGATGGAGAGTGAGGGTACCGTTAAGGAACCTGGAACCGGAACATCCGGAACCGAACTCTTTTACGGCATCGATCGCAGCCTGCTTTACTCTTGGGTCTGATGTCAGTCCGAGGTAATTGTTGGAGCCTACCATTACGGTCTTTATTCCTTCTATGATAACTTCAGTATCCTGTCCTGTTTCGAGAGCATGAAAATAAGGATAAAGGCCTGCCGCCAGAACTTCTTTGTAGTCGGTGTAGTTATAACATTTTTCAAAGATATCCATAACCAAACAATCTCTCCTTCATGATTGATGTAACAATAGTTAAACCAGACTGCAATCATTTTACCACATAATGTACAATAAGTATATACCGGCAGTTTGAGCTGGTTCTGACAAAGGCGGCTCTGTGGCGCCCGTACAACGCTTGCCCGCCGGGCTGACAGGGTCATTTTTTTATTTTCATTTCCCGTTAGATTTTACATACAGATGGCGCATGTTTACATAAGCTCTATATCGTTTTAATCGGGGCTGCTTTGTGATAGAATGGTTCCGGTGACATGTTCTTGTATTACTTTGTAAGCATCAGGATCGGAGGATTCGTCATGAAAAAGCATTATGGAGATGTAGTTCTGGTAACAGGTGCTTCTTCGGGCATCGGAAAAGCGTGTGCTGAGTATCTGGCACAGATGGGCTACAAGGTTTACGGCACTTCCAGAAAAGCACCGGATGTGACCGAAACAGGCAAAAAATCAGGACAGGCGGCAAATGATGGTGAAAAGCCGGAAATAACCATGATCAGGATGGATGTATGTGATGATGAGTCTGTCAAAGCAGCCGTCAACAGAATCATTGAGCTTGAGGGGGAGATAGGCATAGTAGTCAACAATGCCGGTATGGGCATTGCAGGCTCTGTAGAGGATACGTCTCCCGATGAAGTGTTTTTGCAGATGGATACAAATTTCTTCGGGATGCACAGGGTGATCAGGCAGGTACTGCCTTATATGAGACAGAAGGGCAGAGGGCTGATAATAAATATTTCTTCGGTGGGACCTCTGTTCCCTATCCCTTATCAGTCGATGTATGTCGCATCCAAGGCGGCAGTGGAGGGTATGACCGGCTCACTGCGCAATGAATTGAGGCCATTCGGCATCAAAGCTGCTTATGTGGAGCCCGGCGACACAAAGACAGGGTTCACGGGAAACAGGCTGTTTGTAAAGGACGGCGGTGAGAGTTCTGCATACTGGCAGTACAGCAAAAGATCTGTTGCTGTAATGGAGAAGGATGAAATGAACGGGCCGAATCCGATTACAGTTGCCAGGGCGGTGGCTAAGCTGACCAGGCGCAAAAACCCTCCGGTATGTGTGACTGTCGGTCTGAAATACAAGCTGCTTGTATTCCTTAAAAGGTTTGTCCCCAAATCGCTGGAATCCTTTATCGTTTCGAAAATGTACGGATGCTGATGCTCATTCTACCTTAAAAGCGGTGAATAATGCCTTTCCATCTTTCCGGTGGCAAGGACCTCAGCGATTTTGGCAGCACCGAGCTTTCTGGCGTACAGGAAGCCGTCCCAGGCTGCAAGTGACAGCTTTCCGTCATGCAGGTAGTCCATGATCCATTCCGAACAGTATCGCGGGTCGGACTGATGGACTCCGGCTCCAAGGTCCCTGAGCCAGCGCTGGTTATAAACCTCATGGGGGCCTATAGGCGGAGCGATTATGATGGGTATCCCAAGGCCGCAGTAGAATGACATTTCAGAAGGCTTTGTCCACAGAACGTCGGTATTGCGGAGAATAATGTTAAAGCGGCGAAAGTATTCATTTTTATCAGGGTCATACAGTATCTGCACTCCGTCTGAATTTTCAAGGCCGCACTTTTTGATCAGCTTCTCGAAATAGTTCTTTACTTCCAGTCTGTGTGCCGCCACAAGGTTTAGCCTGATCTTTCCTTTCTTTATCATGCCGGAGAGGCTGCTGACGGCGGCGCCTGCGATCTCTGCCTGTGCTCCTGCGCCTCCGACGGTGAATGTTATCGTCAATGGGCCTCCGGCTGCATCCGGATCCCAGCTGTCACCAAGGTAGAATCTGGCTTCTTCTCCGTGTATGATCCTGAAGCGCCTTGTGGGATCCAGACGGATGAGTCTTTTGGAAAGGTCGCTGCGCAGGATTTCCATATTTTTGCCTATGTTTTCTTCGGGAAGCGGGAATCCTGTGAGAAAGATCCTCTCATCGGGCACTCCGTATTCCTTGAGCCGTCTTACGGCGTTGCCGCAGGGAGCAAAGTATACGATCCTGCTTTGCTGTGGTTTTTCTGCGACCCATACGCGGTTGATGTCGGAATCACAGATGATGCAGTAGACGGGAAGGTCTGTAAGCTCTTCCGCTGCTATGGCAGCGGCATAAAACGATGTAATGACCGGCAGCTTGGCGGTACGGAGCTTTTCACTCATTCCCTTGCCCATGCCGCGTTTTATTAACGAATACAGGTATTTTACCTGAAATGACGGACCAGATTGATCCCGTCTGGGGTAATAAGGCGATATGTTCTGTATTTTTTCAAGCAGACTGAACAGATAAGACCCTATAAGCGGTATCTGCCCTGTCCTTGATAATGTTTCATACGAATTTTTCATTATTCTCCATTGTCTTTTTTCTTTTTTCAGGCACGTTTCATCTTCGCAAAACAGCAGAATGCCGTCATGTGCCAGACCCCTCAGCGGATAAGTAGCCCTCTGGTGTCCCAAGCCCATATTTGCCGATATTATCCAGGCTTTGTTTTCCATTGTCTGTCCTCCGTGTCCAAGTAAATCCAGAACAATTTTACCAAATAATGAGGCGGCATTACAGATAAATTTAAAAAACTCCATGTTCAGATATATTGCAGGACAAGTTATTAATGTGCCGGAATTCAAATGAGAGCAGGCGAATGCAGGAAAAAACGGCATAGCCTGTATATGGCTATGCCGGCTTCAAAGGGAAAGTGGATTTACCGGAAGGGTGTCTTTCGGAGGCTGTATTACCAGTTGTCATATCCACATCTGCTTCTGCGGGGGATGGCGATCCATGCGACTATATATGCCAGCAGACCAAATCCGTCAAGAAAGATGAAAACGAGCCACAATATCCTGACGAGGACCGGGTCGATCCCGAAGTATTCACCGATTCCTCCGCATACTCCTGCGATCTTTCTGTTAGTATCAGACAAGTATATTTTTCTGTCCATATCCGTACACTCCTTTAGGATGTATTTACCGGTTTGACCTTTCAATAAAGCATACGTAAGAAGTGTACCCGTGTCTGAAAGTTAATTCGTAAGTAAAAAGTTTTAACCAACTGCAGAAATATAGTCAGCAGCAAAAATGATGTTAATCCGGATGAAGCAGGCAGACTTATGGCTCGGTACGGATGAGACCGGTTACTTTATTTTCCTGCAGTATTTTTGCGAAACTGCCGGGGCCGATCCTATCCTTTATCAGGATGCCGCCCCTTGCAACATCCTCGGGACGATGGAAATCAGATCCCGAAATCATAAGCAGCCCGTTTTCACTGGCATAGCTATGTGCCAGACAGTTTGCAGAATCGTGTCTCGGATTGCCGTTATAGACCTCGATGCCGTTGATCAATTTCGGGTCTGCGGGTATCATTCCGGGCCTGAAGGGATGCGCCTGCACAGTCACGATGCCGGTACCGGCAGTGAGTTCTCTGAACTTTTTCAGACCAAGTTTGTAGAGTTCACTGTTCTTGAAAAGGAAATCCTCATCGAATCCATATACCAGATAATCGTTTAGATTTTCGTCAAAACGCAGTTCCATGCCCAGATGGATGTCTATACCCATCTTACTGCCAGCTTCCAGGGCATGACGATAACCTCTCAGAAAGGCATCCATCCTGTTCTCCCAACTGCTGCCCAACTGTCTGTCAAAAAAGCTCCTGCAATAATGGTCTGTTACAACGATGCCGGTAAAACCTGCTTCACTGTACATTTTTACGCCCTCTGCAGCCGGTACCTTGCCGCAGGGGCTAGTTTCGGATGTATGGAAATGTGTTTCGTATTTCAGACTGTTCATGTTACTCTCTCTTCCTATTTGGATTTTTAAACATTATAGCATTATTTGCAACGTAAAATATATATTTATCTGGCAACATGTGATAATATTATATTAATAGAATTTTTTACTTTTAAGGGGGCATGTGTGATACATGAGTAAAGCAGCTTGCATCCTGATGGCTGCAATGATGCTGATTATGTCCGTATCTTGCGGTTCGCATGACAGAGGGACGACAGATGAATCGGCTTTCAGTGTATCCCCAGGGAAGAGCGGTCAGGAAAGCCAATCAGACAGTATCAGCACAACCGTCGTGAAGCAGATTGATATCTACCCGGCCAAAGACAACTTTTTCAGTGATTCAAAATGGGGATATATAGACAGTGCCGGCATGTTCGTCATACAGCCTTCCTTTTCACAGGCTTTCAGATTTCAGAAGAACGGGAGAGCTGTGGCTGGGAAAGGTGACAGCGTTGGTATCATAGACCGGAGCGGCAGTTTTATAACCGAACCGGTATATACACATATAAGCCCGTATACCGAAGGACTTGCTGTTGCAGCGGATACTGATGGTTATGTGGTGCTTGATGAGGACGGCAGGGTCATTTCTGACAAATATCAGTTTATTGGCAGCTATAAAAGCGGCAGGGCTGTGTATTATAAGCAGACCAGTGACGGTTCACTGTTTTACGGTTATCTTGATGAAAGCGGGAAACCGGTCATACAGCCTATCTATATATATGCGACCGATTTTGAAGGCAACAGGGCTGTTGTCAAACTGGGCGAAGGTTTGCATGCAATTATAGACAGGACGGGCACTGTTATAAAGACGATGGAATATTGGGAGGTTTCCGGGCTTTCTGACGGGAAGGCTGCTTTCAGGATATATGCGGGAGGAAAGTACGGATATGTTGACAGCAACGGGAATGAAATAATCAATCCGTCCTTTGTATATGCAGGCGAATTCAGAGACAACAGGGCTGTAGTATCTGTTCCCGGGGGACCTTCGAGGCTGGTCTCGGGAGTGATCGATGAGAAGGGCAGGTTCGTAATCAATCCGGAGTTCGACGAGATACACTTTCTTGGAGAAAACAGGGTAGCTCTGGGAACGGCAAGAGATCCGAACAATACTGCTGCCGGTTCAAAATTCGCACTGGCAGATACAGATGGAAATCTGCTGACGGATTTCGTGTTTTACAGCATCGAGCCCTTCAACAACGGCATCGCATCTGTTACAGACAACACATCCACATTTTTCATCAACACCTCAGGCAAAAAGATGCAAGCCCTCCCTGCGATGGAAGGAGCCGGGCAGATGGAAATGCTCGACGGGCTTATTTATGCAAACATCGATCAGAGGATGGTTTACTTAAATCAACAGGGCCATGTGGTATACAGGCCTGCGGATTCCATTACGACCAGCACCGGTGTGAGGTTATCTGAGGAGAAATTTAAGCCGAATATCAACTATCTTGTTTATTTTCCGGTTCT
>Ga0134092_1002095_pt1 | contig 15833 bp, 13 predicted proteins | sample 3_6taG_FD_94454 | JGI IMG/M metagenome (GOLD analysis project Ga0134092, IMG submission 94454) | Switchgrass degrading microbial communities from high solid loading bioreactors in New Hampshire, USA - 3_6_20_6_A3 metaG | ecosystem: Engineered > Bioreactor > Semi-continuous > Anaerobic >... | reverse complement strand
TCGGTGCCTTCCGGCAGAGTAATTACACCAGTTACGTCGGTTGTTCTGAAGTAGAATTGTGGACGGTAATTGGTGAAGAACGGTTTATGTCTGCCGCCTTCATCTTTGGTCAGAACGTATACTTCACACTCAAACTTGGTATGAGGTGTGATTGAACCAGGTTTAGCCACAACCTGACCTCTTTCAACATCTTCACGGTCAATACCGCGGAGCAGTACACCAATGTTGTCACCAGCTTCTGCCTGGTCAAGCAGCTTGCGGAACATTTCTACACCAGTTGCTACTGACTTGAGAGTTTCTTCTCTCAAACCTACGATTTCAACTGGGTCGTTTACTTTAATAGTACCGCGCTCTACTCTACCTGTAACTACTGTACCGCGTCCAGTAATGGTGAATACGTCTTCAATTGGCATCAAGAAAGGTTTGTCCACTTCACGTTGCGGAGTTGGAACATACTCGTCAACAGCATTGAGCAGTTCTTTCAACTTACCGCACCATTCGCCAGGTGCACCAGCTTCCAGCTCTTCCAATGCCTTGAGAGCACTACCGCGGATAACTGGAATCTCGTCGCCTGGGAAATCATATTCGCTGAGTAGATCTCTGATTTCCATTTCAACTAATTCTAACAGTTCTTCATCATCAACCATATCGCACTTGTTCATCCATACAACAATGTATGGTACGCCTACCTGGCGAGCCAACAGAATGTGCTCACGAGTTTGGGGCATTGGACCGTCTGCTGCGGATACAACCAGGATTGCACCGTCCATTTGAGCTGCACCGGTAATCATGTTCTTAACGTAGTCAGCGTGTCCGGGGCAGTCGACGTGAGCATAGTGGCGTTTATCAGTTTCGTACTCAACGTGCGAAGTATTAATGGTAATACCGCGTTCTCTTTCTTCTGGAGCATTGTCGATTTCTTCAAATTTCTTAATTTGGGCTTTGTTTTCCCGAGCTAATAATGCAGTGATAGCTGCAGTAGTAGTTGTCTTACCATGGTCTACGTGACCGATAGTTCCCACATTCACGTGTGGCTTAGTTCTTTCAAACTTTTGCTTTGCCATTGTTCTCCCCCTTAATCATTAAGCGTTTTTGTTCATAATTGCTTCGCCAATACTTGCAGGTACTGGTTCGTAATGACCAAACACCATTGTATAATTAGCTCTTCCCTGTGTAGCACTACGCAGGTCAGTCGCATAACCAAACATTTCAGCTAACGGTACATAGGCACGGACTATTTGGGTATTGCCACGTTGTTCCAAACCTTCAATGCGGCCGCGGCGTGAATTCAAGTCACCTATAACATCACCTACATACTCTTCTGGTGTTGTCACTTCTACTTTCATAATTGGTTCCAAAATAATTGGGGCTGCTTTTTGTGCTCCTTCTTTAAAACCGATTGAACCGGCAACCTTGAATGCCATTTCTGATGAGTCAACTTCATGATAGGAACCATCAACTAGTGTCACGCGCACATCCACCATTGGATATCCCGCAATTACGCCACCGAGCATTGCTTCTTTTACACCGGCTTCAACAGCAGGAATATACTCTTTCGGTACTACTCCGCCGACAATCTTATTGACAAATTCAAATCCTTGACCTCGCTCTAATGGTTCAATTTCCAGGACTACATGGCCATATTGACCGCGCCCACCGCTTTGTCTGATAAACTTACCTTCGCTACGTACTGCTTTGGTAATTGTTTCACGGTAAGCAACTTGTGGTTTACCTATGTTTGCTTCAACTTTAAACTCCCGCAGCAACCGGTCAACAATGATCTCCAAGTGCAATTCGCCCATACCTGAAATAATGGTTTGTCCTGTCTCTTCATCGGTATATACCCGGAATGTCGGATCTTCTTCAGCTAACCGCTGCAAAGCGATGCCTAGTTTATCCTGATCATTCTTGGTCTTTGGTTCAACTGCTTGATTAATAACCGGTTCTGGGAACTCTAACTGTTCAAGCACAATCGGTGCATCTTCTGCGCACAATGTATCGCCTGTGGTTGTATCACGTAAACCTACTACTGCGATGATATCTCCTGAGTACGCTTCTTTTACTTCTTCACGATGATTAGCGTGCATACGCAGAATCCGTCCGATACGCTCTTTTCTGCCTTTAGTCGCGTTGTAAACGTAGCTTCCTGCCTGTAAAACTCCTGAGTAGATCCGCACATATATTAACTTACCGACATATGGATCACTCATAACCTTAAAAGCTAAAGCGGAAAACGGATTATCATCGTCTAATTGACGATATTCTTCAGCGTCTGTCTCAGGATTAATCCCACGCACTGGAGGTAAATCGATTGGCGATGGCAAATAATCCACAATGGCATCCAATAGCAGCTGCACACCCTTATTCTTAAATGATGAACCACATAAAACGGGAGTCAGTTTAACTGCTAACACACCTCTGCGAATGGCTTTTTTCAGTTCCTGCGCAGATATGTCTTCCCCTTCTAAGTACTTCATCATAATTTCTTCATCTACATCAGCAATGGCCTCGATCATTGCTTCCCGTGCAGCTTTAACTTCATCTGCTATGTCTTCAGGAATGTCTGCTTCCTCATCGATGGTGCCTAAGTCGTCTTTAAAGATGTGAGCTCTCATCGTAATTAAGTCTACCATTCCACGGAATGAATCTTCTACACCAATAGGCCACTGAATTGGAACGGCATTCGCTCCTAATCTTTCTTTGATCATTCTAACTACTCGAGAAAAATCGGCACCGACACGATCCATTTTGTTGACATATGCAATGCGTGGAACCTGATATTTATCCGCTTGACGCCAAACTGTTTCTGATTGGGGTTCAACGCCACCAACCGAACAGAATACCGCAACCGCTCCGTCAAGAACTCTCAAAGAACGTTCTACTTCTACAGTGAAGTCCACGTGTCCGGGCGTATCAATTACGTTTATACGATGACCACGCCAAAAAGCTGTAGTTGATGCTGATGTAATCGTAATTCCACGCTCACGCTCCTGGACCATCCAGTCCATTGTAGCGGCTCCGTCGTGCACTTCACCAATCTTGTGAACCTTCCCGGTGTAAAAGAGGATTCTTTCAGTGGTTGTAGTTTTTCCTGCGTCGATATGTGCCATGATGCCAATGTTACGTGTTTTATCAATTGCATACTCTCTTCCCACTAATTACTCCCCCTAGCCGAGTATAAAAATACCAACCCCAAACCTACCACCGGTAATGAGCAAAGGCTTTGTTTGCTTCTGCCATCCGATGTGTATCTTCCTTCTTCTTTACTGCTCCACCTTGATTGTTGACAGCATCCAAAATTTCTGCAGCCAATCTTTCAACCATGGTATGTTCACCACGTTCGCGTGCATAAGCTACAATCCACCGAATAGCCAACGCAACCCGGCGTTCAGAACGAACCTCAACAGGTACCTGATAAGTAGCTCCACCTACACGACGCGGCTTAACTTCCAAAACAGGCATGACATTTTCCATAGCTTGATTTAATACTTCCAACGGATCCTTACCTGTTTTTTCAGCAATTATATCAAATGCTCCATACATGATCGACTCAGCAATACCTCTTTTGCCATCAAGCATTAGAGCATTAATAAATTGCGAAACCAATTTACTGTTGTAAACCGGATCCGGTAGTACATCTCTCTTAGGTACTGAACCTCTTCTAGGCATTTATCCTTTTCACCCCTTTGCTCTAGCAATCACCTATCACCAATTATTACTTGGGACGTTTTGCGCCATACTTGGAACGGCCTTGACGTCTATCCTGCACACCCGAGGCATCTAATGTACCACGGATAATATGATAACGTACACCAGGCAAGTCCTTCACTCTGCCTCCACGAATTAAAACTACACTGTGCTCTTGTAAGTTATGACCTTCACCAGGGATATAGCATGTTACTTCCATTCCATTGGTCAATCTCACACGAGCAATCTTCCGCAGAGCCGAATTTGGTTTCTTTGGTGAAGTAGTGCTTACTTTGGTACATACACCGCGCTTTTGCGGAGCATTGGCACCATATTCGACTGTACCTTTTAGTGTGTTTTGTGTATAGCGTAAAGCTGGTGCTACACTCTTGGATTTTTGACTTACGCGACCTTTTCTCACAAGCTGACTAATTGTTGGCACAAGTATAACCTCCCTTCGCTAAATACTCATTTTTTGAGCAAACAGGCTACAGCAGCACCTACATCAATACCGCAGGCACGGCCTAGTTCTGCCATAGTCTCGACATATTCGATCTCTATACCCATCTGTTTGCAGCGTTCGATAACCGGTTCTGTTATTCTTGTATCTGCGTCTTTCGCTAGATACACTAACTTGACCTCGCCAGCCTCCAATGCCTTCAATGTTTGCTTAGTCCCGACAATCCTGTCAGTTCGCAGCAATTTCGTAGGCATTTTCGTCTCCCCTTCTCCCCTGACCCTTTACTGAAACATCCCGCAGGATATAATATCCTGCGGGCCAACACACTAATTTATTGTATCATCAAGTACCTTTTGTGTCAATATTTCCATGCGATTTACCGATTAATTCGTCAAGGAATTGCTGGCTACTTCTGCATTGTCTGCAACTGTCTCGTTATCTGGAGTCTCTGTTTCGACCACACTATTTTGATCGTCAGCACTCACCTCTAAGTTACGGTAACGCGACATACCAGTACCTGCTGGGATCAGTTTACCGATAATCACATTTTCTTTCAATCCCAGCAACCGATCTGTTTTGCCCTTGATCGATGCATCGGTCAATACGCGAGTGGTTTCTTGGAACGATGCAGCGGACAAGAAACTCTCCGTTGCCAAAGCAGCTTTTGTGATACCAAGCAATGCAGGTTTACCTTCAGCTGGTTTTCCTCCTTTGGCAGTTACTTTGCCATTCTCATCAGCGAAATCGAATGCATCTACTAAGCTGCCTGGTAGCATGGTTGTATCGCCTGGATCCTCAACCTTCACTTTACGCATCATCTGTCTGACAATCACTTCAATGTGTTTGTCATTAATGAATACACCTTGTGAACGGTACACTTCCTGAACCTCTTGTACCAAGTACTGCTGTACACCAGCAATGCCTTTAACAGCCAGTATGTCATGGGGATTCACTGAGCCTTCGGTCAAGCGATCGCCAGCTTCAACATGCGAACCATCTTTAACCCGTAAACGCGCACCATAGGGTATAGCATAGGTGCGGCTATCTTCATCATTAGTCACAATGACTTTCCGACTACCTTTGTTTTCCATTACTTCTACTACGCCGTCAATCTCTGTGATTACCGCTTGCCCTTTGGGTTTGCGTGCTTCAAACAGTTCCTCTACCCGAGGCAAACCGGCGGTGATGTCATCGCCAGCTACACCACCAGTGTGGAATGTTCTCATGGTCAACTGAGTACCAGGTTCACCAATGGATTGCGCAGCAATGATACCTACTGCTTCACCCACATCCACAATCTCATTATTGGCCAGGCTTCGGCCATAACATTTCACGCAGACGCCATACCGGCTGTGACAGGTAAGCACCGAACGGATCTTCACTTTCTCAATACCAGCTTTTTCAATCGCTGCAGCCTGCTGATTGCTGATCATTTCGTCCTTTTTCACAATCAATTCATGGGTCACGGGATGATAGATATCTTCAAGCGAGATCCGTCCAGCAATCCGTTCACTGAGCGATTCAATCACATGTTCCATCTCACCAGAAATCTCTTTAATCGCGCCGACGGTAATACCCTCTTGTGTACCACAGTCATACTCACGAACGATCACATCCTGGCTAACGTCTACCAGACGGCGAGTTAAATATCCAGAGTCAGCTGTCCGCAGCGCAGTATCTGCAAGACCCTTTCTAGTTCCGTGGCTGGAGATGAAGTATTCCAACACTGTCAAACCTTCCCGGAAGTTTGCCTTAATAGGAATCTCAATTGTCTTTCCGGTTGGATCTGCTACCAATCCACGCATACCTGCTAGCTGACTGATCTGCGAGGTATTACCACGAGCTCCGGAAATGGCCATCATATACACTGGGTTGAACTTGCTGAAGTTGTTCAGCATTTCCCGGGTAACTTCTTCTTTGGTCCGAGTCCAGATATCGCAGATCCGTTGATACCGCTCCTCAGAGGTTAATAAGCCGCGGCGGTGCTGCATCTCGATAAGATCTACTTCTTTTTCGGCCTGCGCCACCAATCTCTTCTTAGCTTCTGGTACTACGATATCAGCTACCGAAACAGTGGTACCCGAGCGAGTACCATATTGATAACCAAGTGATTTGATCTTGTCGAGCACCTCAGCAGTATGCTCAGCACCCACCATATTATATAACTGTTTGACCAAGTCACCTAATTTTGTCTTATCCAATTCAGTATTATAATATTCCATTCCCTCAGGGAGGACAGAGTTAAAGATCAGCCGTCCCAAAGTGGTGACTAACCGCTGGCCCTTATACCGCACGTGGATCTTAGCGTGCAGATCAATTTCACCATTGAAGTAAGCCAGATAAGCTTCATCCATTGAGCCAAAATAACGGTTTTCACCTTTGGCGCCTTCTTTATCAATCGTTAAATAGTAAATACCAATAACCATATCTTGAGTTGGAGTTACGATTGGATTACCACTCGAAGGCACCAGAATATTATTGGTTGAAAGCATCAGCAAGCGTGCTTCAGCTTGAGCTTCGGCAGAAAGAGGTACGTGTACCGCCATTTGGTCACCGTCAAAGTCGGCATTGTACGCAGTACATACCAATGGATGGATCTGAATGGCTCTACCTTCAACCAGAATCGGTTCAAAAGCTTGAATACCAAGCCGGTGCAGTGTTGGTGCCCGGTTGAGCAGTACAGGATGTTCTTTAATGACATCTTCCACTACGTCCCATACTTCTGGTCTGGCTCTCTCTACCATCCGCTTGGCGCTCTTGATATTATGAGCAAGACCTCTGGCTACCAACTCTTTCATAACAAAGGGCTTAAACAGTTCCAAAGCCATTTCCTTAGGCAGACCACATTGGTGCATCTTCAAAGTTGGCCCGACCACAATTACCGAACGGCCAGAGTAATCGACACGCTTACCCAACAAGTTCTGACGGAAACGCCCTTGTTTACCCTTCAACATGTCGCTGAGGGATTTTAGCGGACGGTTACCTGGACCTGTTACTGGCCGTCCACGGCGACCATTATCGATAAGAGCATCTACAGCTTCCTGAAGCATGCGTTTTTCATTGCGGACAATAATGTCCGGCGCACCAAGTTCCAACAACCGTTTCAGCCGATTATTGCGGTTAATTACCCGGCGGTACAAATCGTTAAGATCAGAAGTGGCAAAACGGCCGCCATCCAGCTGAACCATAGGCCGCAGCTCCGGTGGAATGACCGGAATGACATCCAAAATCATCCACTCTGGACGATTGCCTGACAAGCGGAATGATTCAACAACCTCTAAACGCCTGACGGCACGGATACGCCGTTGACCAGTGGTATTGCGGATTTCATTACGCAGTTCCTCTGCTAATTCGTCAAGGTCGATTTCCTCTAGCAGCCGCTTAATAGCTTCCGCACCCATGCCTGCCACAAATTGGTTGCCATACTTCTCGCGATATTCACGATACTCAGTATCACTGAGCAGTTGATACTTCGCTAAAGGAGTCTCACCAGGATCAATAACGACATATGAAGCAAAATAAATGATTTTTTCCAAATTCCGTGGCGACATGTCGAGCATTAAGCCCATACGGCTGGGAATTCCTTTAAAGAACCAAATGTGAGACACGGGGGCGGCTAACTCAATGTGACCCATCCGCTCCCTGCGCACTTTGGCACGTGTGACTTCCACACCACAGCGATCACAGACAATACCTTTATACCGCACGCGTTTATACTTACCGCAATGACACTCCCAATCACGCGTTGGTCCAAAGATCTTTTCACAGAACAAACCTTCCCGCTCTGGTTTGAGGGTACGGTAATTAATCGTCTCCGGCTTCTTAACCTCGCCACTAGACCAAGCACGAATTTGTTCAGGTGACGCTAAGCCTATACGAATTCGATCAAAATTATTGACATCCAGCAAGGACAGTCCCTCCTTTTGGTCCTGCAACCACTTACACAGCGCTAAAAGTTATCATCATCGTCCAAGTCATCATCAAAATCCGCAAAGTCATCGAATCCCAAATCCTCATCGAGATCAATATCTAGACTATCATCATCGTCAACAAATACAGGTTCGATATCAGTATCCACGTCCTCACCTGAGTCAGCATCATCATATACGTCTGGTTCGCTGGCTTCGTCAATATCTTCTTCATCAGCTAATGGCTCAATGTCTTGATCTGGTTCATCTGGTTGTGAACGTTTCTTACCCTGATCTGGTGTTTGTACATCGAGACCGAGTTCTTTAGCCATTTCACCGACATCATCATCTTCATCTTTAATCTCGATTTCTGTTTCATCCTCATTGAGCACGCGCACATCCAGGCACAAGCTCTGGAGTTCTTTGATCAACACTTTGAAGGATTCTGGCACTCCAGGTTCGGGTATATTCTCGCCTTTGACAATGGCCTCGTAAGTTTTTACACGTCCTACTACATCGTCGGATTTTACAGTTAGGATCTCTTGTAATGTATAAGCCGCACCATATGCTTCCAAAGCCCATACTTCCATTTCACCAAACCGTTGCCCACCAAACTGGGCTTTACCGCCTAGTGGCTGTTGAGTCACAAGTGAATAGGGGCCTGTGGAACGAGCATGAATCTTATCATCAACCAGGTGGGCCAGCTTAATCATATAAATAACACCGACAGTTACTGGATTGTCGAAAGGCTCGCCTGTGCGTCCATCATAGAGAATGGTTTTGCCATCGCGTGACATTCCTGCCTTTTCCATTGTGTCCATAACCTCAATTTCGGTAGCACCATCAAAGACAGGTGTAGCCACATGTATACCTAATAACCGAGCTGCCATGCCTAAGTGGGTTTCCAGGACTTGACCAATGTTCATCCGTGACGGAACTCCTAATGGATTTAAGACAATCTGCACTGGTGTTCCATCAGGCAAAAATGGCATATCTTCTTTTGGCATAATCCGGGAAATAACACCTTTATTTCCATGGCGACCAGCCATTTTGTCACCAACAGAGATCTTGCGTTTTTGTGCTACATAAACTCGTACCAAACGGTTAACACCTGGGGCTAATTCATCGCCATTCTCACGAGAAAAGATTTTAACATCAACAACGATGCCGCCTTCACCGTGAGGTACCCGTAGCGATGTATCACGGACTTCACGCGCTTTCTCGCCAAATATCGCCCGCAGCAAACGCTCCTCTGCGGTGAGTTCAGTTTCCCCTTTAGGTGTAACTTTGCCTACTAAAATGTCACCTGGCTTCACTTCGGCACCAATACGGATAATTCCGTTTTCATCTAAATCTCTAAGGCTTTCCTCGCCAACATTAGGAATATCTCTGGTAATTTCTTCTGGGCCAAGTTTAGTATCCCGGGCTTGAGCTTCGTACTCTTCAATGTGAATAGAGGTAAAGACATCTTCACGCACTAATTCTTCACTAAGTAGAATCGCGTCTTCATAGTTGTATCCTTCCCAGGGCATGAAGGCTACCAATACGTTACGCCCTAAAGCTAGTTCACCACGATCAGTGGAAGGCCCATCAGCCAAAACTGTCCCTGGTTCCACTCTTTGACCTACAGTGACGATTGGTTTTTGATTCATACAAGTTCCTTGGTTGGAACGCTGGAACTTATGCACTTTATATGTGCGCCTGTTGCCATTATCAGAACGGACAACAATGCGGTTAGCGGAAACATACTCGACGACACCTGATTCTTTAGCCAGGATGCAGGCGCCAGAATCGACTGCTGCTTTGTATTCCATACCTGTACCTACTAGTGGAGCTTCAGGTCGAAGTAATGGCACAGCTTGCCGCTGCATGTTGGCACCCATCAAAGCACGAGCAGCGTCGTCATTTTCCAAAAATGGAATTAAGGCTGTCGCAATACTGACGATTTGCTTTGGCGACACATCAACATAATCCACCATCGAAGGCGGCACAATCCGAATTTCATCACGATCGCGCACAGTTACCCGATCATTGATGAAGTTACCGTTTTCATCAGTCGGTTCATTAGCCTGCGCAATGATATAATTATCTTCCTCATCGGCTGTTAAGTAGACGATCTCATCAAGCACCCTGCCGTTTTCCACTTTGCGGTAGGGAGTTTCGATAAAACCATATTCATTAATGCGGGCATAGGTACACAAAGATCCAATCAGACCGATGTTTGGACCTTCTGGTGTTTCAATTGGGCACATTCTCCCGTAGTGAGAATGGTGAACGTCGCGCACTTCAAATCCAGCACGATCCCGTGACAATCCACCAGGACCAAGTGCACTAAGACGCCGTTTATGAGTTAGTTCAGCTAATGGATTGGTTTGATCCATGAACTGGGATAACTGGCTGGAACCAAAAAATTCCTTAATAGCGGCAACTACCGGACGGATATTAATTAATGCCTGCGGGGTAATAATATCGACATCTTGAATGGTCATCCGCTCCCGCACTACTCGTTCCATACGGCTTAAACCAATTCTAAACTGGTTCTGTAAAAGCTCGCCTACGGATTTTAAACGCCGGTTGCCTAAATGGTCTATGTCATCAGTAAAGCCTATACCATTCGGTAAGTAAATTAAATAGTTGATGGTGGCGATGATATCTTCCCGAGTAATGGTTTTAACATCCTCATCTGGTTGTCCATTACTGACAATTTTACATTCATCGCCTTCTTTTGTCTTGATCACTACACTGTTAATTCCTGCTTTTTGAATAGCTTCAGCTATTTTTCGATCGATCTTCTGATTTTGCTCAACAATGACTTCACCGGTCTCCGGATCAAAGACTGGTTCAGCAGTTATACGTGCAATTAAACGTTCAGTGATTCTCAGCTTCTTATTGATCTTGTACCGCCCAACACCACCCAAATCATAGCGTTTGGGTTCGTAAAAGAGTGTTTTAAACAAGCTCCTCGCACTCTCTTCTGTGGGAGGTTCACCTGGACGTAGCCGTTTATAGATTTCAATTAATGCCTCTGCTTCTGATTCAGTATTATCGCGTTCGAGGGTAGCTTTAATGGCTGGAGCATCGTGGAACAAATCTAGAATCTTCGCATTCGTGCCTATACCTAGAGCACGAATTAAAACAGTAGCCGGAACTTTGCGTGTACGATCAACTCTAACTGATATCACATTATTGGTATCCATTTCAAATTCCAGCCAAGCACCGCGATTTGGTATAATGCTCGCTGTATATAATGGTTTACCTGAAGCATCGACAGTGAAATCAAAATAAACACCAGGAGAACGAACTAACTGACTGACGACAACACGCTCAGCTCCATTGATAATGAACGTTCCGTCTTCAGTCATTAACGGGAAATCACCCATAAAAACTTCTTGCTCTTTGACTTCACCAGTTTCTTTATTAATAAGTCTGACTTTAACTTTTAAGGGAGCGGCGTAAGTGACGTCACGCTCTTTACATTCGTCAACATCCCACTTTGGTTCACCAAGGGTATAGTCGACGAACTCAAGCACTAAATTTCCTGTAAAGTCCTGGATAGGCGATATGTCCCGAAAGGTTTCAAGTAGGCCTTCATTTAAGAACCACTCAAACGACTTTCTTTGAATTTCGATCAGGTTAGGCATTTCCATGACTTCTTTGATTTTCCCGAAACTAACACGTTCCCTTTTCCCTTGAACGGCTACTGTCAATGGTCTTCACCTCTCCTTTAATTAATGCAATACATGAGTGCATGACGAAAAGCAAGGGGGAGTCCCTCGCTTGTTATACAGTTATAGATACTAAGATAGTCTTCGCCAACGGCTTGAAAAATATTCATTATTTTCCTCCAAAAATATTCCTTGATAAGCAGGAATAACATGGATGTATGTTGTATTAAGAAGTAGTAGGAGATTTAGTGTTTAAATTTCGGTGGATACTAAGTAATTGTAGCACAGTGCTTGTATGTTGTCAAGCAAGTATTCCCATGCTTGGATTTATTTAAAATCATTTCATAAAAAAGGACGTCTTCTTCAGAAGACGTCCTTGATTTTTATCTCGCTTACTTCAGCTCGACAGTAGCACCAGCTTCTTCTAGTTTAGCTTTGATCTCTTCAGCTTCTTTCTTGCTGATTCCTTCTTTAACCGGCTTTGGAGCGCTATCTACTAAGTCTTTAGCTTCTTTGAGTCCTAAAGCAGTAATTTCGCGGACAACTTTAATGACGTTTACTTTCTTGTCGCCTGCGTTAACCAGGATAACATCGAACTCTGTTTTTTCTTCAGCAGGAGCTGCAGCAGCACCGCCAGCAACAGGCATAGCCATAGCAACAGGAGCAGCAGCGCTCACACCGAATTTTTCTTCCATAGCTTTAACAAGTTCAGCTAATTCCAATACAGTCATATTCTCAATCGCTTGTAAGATTTCTTCTCTTGTCATGAGTAAATTAACCTCCTTAGATTAAGTAACAAAATTGAAGATAAATTATTAAGCACCAGCTTCTTCTTTCTTTCTACGCACTGCATCCAATGCGTAAACAAAGTTGCGGATAGTACCTTGTAATACATTGACCAAACCAGCGATTGGTGCTTGCATACCCCGGAGCACCTGACTGAGGAGTTCTTCCCGTGAAGGCAGGTTAGCGAGTGCTTTAACTCCTTCAACATCCAGCACTTTGCCTTCCAGCAGGCCGCCCTTGATTTCCAAAGCCTGATTGGTCTTTGCAAATTCACTGATTACCTTTGCAGGGGCCACAGGGTCATTATATCCAAAAGCTATAGCAGTTGGCCCGTTCAGTAAAGAAATCATATCATCTAAACCGCATTCTTTCGCAGCGATGGTCGTCAGAGTATTCTTGACAACCTTGTATTCCACGCCAGCTTCCCTTAACTTTTTCCTTAACTCAGTAGCCTGAGCAACATTCAAACCGCGGAAGTCAGTGATAACCAAGCTTTTCGCTGTGCTCAGCTTGTCTTTTATCTCAGCAACGGCAGCAACTTTTTCCGGTCTTGCCACATTTTCACCTCCCATGGTTTTCCGCATCAAAAAAGGACCTCCAGCGACAGTCGGAGATCCCAAACAGGCATAATAAGACTCTATCATTTTACCTGCTGTAACCTCGGTTGGCAAGACTACGCTTCTTAGGCCTTTGGGCACCAACTGTCTCTGGTTAACTATGAATTTATTCTAGCTAATTGTAGCACTTGATCACCAATTCGTCAACGTGATCTTACCGGACGTTTGCAATAACATCCTGAGGATTTACTTTAATTCCAGGACCCATTGACGAGGAAACTGCTACTTTACGTAAATAGGTTCCTTTAGAAGCTTGTGGCTTTGCTTTGATAATCGCACCGAGCAATGCGTAGAAATTATCTACGAGCTTTTCTTGCTCAAATGACACTTTACCAATTGGCACATGAACTCCAGCTTCTTTATTGACACGGAACTCAACTTTACCGGCTTTTGAATCTCTGATAGCATCAGCAACTTCAAAAGTCACGGTGCCGGTCTTTGGATTTGGCATTAACCCTCTTGGTCCTAAGATGCGACCTAGCTTACCAACAACACCCATCATATCGGGGGTGGCAATAGCTACATCAAAATCAAGCCATCCATTTTGGATTTTTTCTGCCAACTCTTCCGCGCCTACGTAATCTGCACCAGCTGCCTCGGCTTCCTTAGCTTTTTCACCCTTGGCAAACACTAACACGGTTACACTCTTTCCGGTACCATGGGGTAACACGACTGTGCCTCTGACTTGCTGATCCGCATGACGTGGATCAACACCTAGTTTCAATGCGACTTCAACGGTCTCATCAAATTTAGCAGTAGCACATTTCTTCACCAGTGCAAGTGCTTCATCAACTGAATAAAACTTTTTTGGATCTACCAACTTGGCAACTTCTGTATAACGCTTGCCATGTTTAGCCATAACAATATCCTCCTTTGTGGTACAAGCGGACTATGCCTCCCACAATAATCCTTGGTAATTAATCTTCAACGACAATACCCATACTCCGAGCGGTACCTTCGATCATCCGCATTGCTGCTTCAATATCTGCAGCATTCAAATCAACCATTTTTATTTCGGCAATCTCGCGGATCTTCGAACGTTTGATTGTACCTACTTTTTCACGGTTAGGCACACCAGAACCCTTTTCTACATTCAGTGCCTTCTTCAACAGAACAGCTGCCGGTGGAGTCTTAGTCACAAAGGTAAAGGACCGGTCTTCATAAATGGTCACCACAACAGGAATAACCATTCCCACCTGATTGGCGGTCCTTTCATTAAACTGCTTGCAGAACTCCATCAGCGCGATACCATGTTGACCAAGCGCCGGGCCTACCGGAGGAGCTGGAGTAGCTTTTCCTGCATTAAGCTGTATTTTGACAACTGCACTGACCTTTTTTGCCATGGCGCATACACCCCCTTATCTATTGTGGTCTTGGCGGACTTAACGTCCTCCCACTGTAAACAAACTCCCTAAAGCTTGGCAATCTGATTGAAGTCTAACTCAACAGGAGTTTCACGCCCAAACATTGAGACTTTAACAGTCAATTTGCCTTTATCCAGATTGACACTTTCTACTTCGCCGGAGAAATTGACAAATGGACCGGAAATGATCTTCACTGTTTCACCAATCTCAAACTTCATCCGTTGTTTCGGTTCTTCGATGCCCATAGTATGCAAAATATCCGCAACTTCTGCCTCTGTCAAAGGGACTGGTTTCACACCAGAACCGACAAAACCTGTAACGCCAGGTGTGTTGCGAACTACATACCAGGAATCGTCAGTAACGATCATTTCTACCAAGACATAGCCAGGAAACACCTTTTTTTGCGTAACCTTTTTCTTGCCGTCTTTGTAGCCGACAACCTCCTCCATGGGTACTACAATGCGAAAGATCTTGTCCTCCATCCCCATGGATTGAATTCGTTTTTCAAGATTGGTTTTTACTTTATTTTCATAACCTGAATAAGTGTGGATCACATACCATTGTCTTTCCGGTGTCAACTTCTCACTCATTTCTGAAGGGACCTGAATAGGCCCTTCACCCCCCTATGCGGCTTAATAGATTTAAGATACTGGATACTCCTAAGTCAACAACTCCGATGAAAACAGCAACGATAAACACCACAAACAACACTAGCAAAGTGTTATTCACCAATTCTTTGCGGTTTGGCCATGCTACTTTGCGTAACTCCGATCTGACTTCACGAAAATATTTAGTCAAACGAAACCAAACGCTAGGTTTGGCTTTTCCAGTTACAGCTGACAAGGTACGTCACATCCTTTATCCAACCCTATTAGCGGGTTTCTCTGTGAATCGTATGTGTTTTACAAGTCTTACAGTATTTTTTCAGCTCAATGCGATCAGGATCATTACGCTTATTCTTGTTAGTCCGATAGTTGCGATTCTTGCATTGAGTGCATTCAAGGGTTATGCCAACTCGCACAGCCGCCACCTCCAAATTCTTGAAATACCTTTAGACTTTATCATATTTTAGAGAAGCTGTCAACTATTTCAAGATTTTGGTGACAACGCCGGCGCCAACTGTATGGCCACCTTCGCGGATAGCGAAACGCAAGCCTTCTTCCATAGCAATCGGAGTAATCAACTCGACAGTCAAGCGCACATTGTCGCCTGGCATAACCATTTCGGTGCCTTCCGGCAGAGTAATTACACCAGTTACGTCGGTTGTTCTGAAGTAGAATTGTGGACGGTAATTGGTGAAGAACGGTTTATGTCTGCCGCCTTCATCTTTGGTCAGAACGTATACT
>Ga0134092_1002093_pt1 | contig 15839 bp, 12 predicted proteins | sample 3_6taG_FD_94454 | JGI IMG/M metagenome (GOLD analysis project Ga0134092, IMG submission 94454) | Switchgrass degrading microbial communities from high solid loading bioreactors in New Hampshire, USA - 3_6_20_6_A3 metaG | ecosystem: Engineered > Bioreactor > Semi-continuous > Anaerobic >... | reverse complement strand
CCTTGCAGAGATGACAGGCCTCGGACTTCCGGTGCCAAGAGGGTTTACAGTGACAACGGAAGCCTGCACCAGATATTACAACGACGGACAGGTGATCGCGAAGGAGATCGAGGACCAGATCTATGATGCCCTGGCCAGAATGGAAAAGATCGTCGAAAAGAAATTCGGGGACCCGTCCAATCCGCTGCTCGTATCGGTAAGATCCGGAGCCAGGGTCTCGATGCCCGGCATGATGGACACCATCCTGAACCTGGGCCTCAATGACGAGGTCGTCGTAGGACTTGCAAAGCTCACCAATAACGAAAGGTTCGCTTATGACAGCTACAGAAGGTTCATCCAGATGTTCAGCGACGTCGTAATGGAGATCGAGAAATCGAAATTCGAGGATATCCTCGACGAAGTCAAGGAAGCCAAGAACGCGAAACTCGACACTGATCTGGATGCTGAAGACCTGAAAGAGGTAGTCAGGAGATACAAGGAACTGTACAAAAAGGAAAAGGGAACAGACTTCCCGCAGGATCCCAAAGCTCAGCTCATGGAAGCTGTCAAGGCTGTTTTCCGTTCGTGGAACAACCCCAGGGCCATCGTTTACAGAAGGCTCAATGACATCCCGGGCGACTGGGGCACAGCCGTAAACGTACAGGAAATGGTTTACGGAAACATGGGCAACGATTCGGGTACCGGCGTAGCATTTACGAGGAACCCGGCCACAGGTGAAAAGAAACTGTACGGCGAATTCCTGATGAATGCGCAGGGCGAGGACGTCGTTGCCGGAATAAGGACTCCCGAGCCCATCGATGTGCTCAGGGAGATCAACCCGGATGTTTACAACCAGTTTGCAAAGATTGCTGAGACTCTTGAGAAGCACTATAAAGACATGCAGGACATGGAGTTCACCATCGAGAGAGGTAAACTTTTCATGCTCCAGACCAGGAACGGCAAGAGGACTGCTGCAGCCGCTCTGAAGATAGCTGTCGACCTGGTGAATGAAGGAATGATCACAAAGGAAGAGGCTATCCTGAAGGTAGATGCGAAGCAGCTCGATACACTGCTGCATCCGGCATTCGACCAGAAGGCACTGAAGGCTGCAAGACCGATCGCAAAAGGTCTTCCTGCATCGCCCGGTGCAGCTACCGGCAAGATATATTTCACAGCTGAAGATGCAGTGAACGCATACAACAACGGAGAGAAGAAAGTAATACTCGTCAGGCTTGAGACCTCGCCTGAAGATATCGAGGGCATGCATGTTTCACAGGGTATCCTGACAGGCCGCGGCGGTATGACATCCCATGCGGCGGTCGTCGCACGCGGAATGGGCAGATGCTGTGTCGCTGGCTGCAGCGAGATCAAGATCAACGAGCATGAGAAATATTTCGTTGACAAGAACGGCAAGAAGTATGTCGAAGGTGACTGGATCTCACTGGACGGCTCCACCGGAAATGTATACGGTGAACAGCTCCCGACAGTCGAGCCCGAGATGGCCGGTGACTTCGCAACGCTCATGTCATGGGCTGACGAGATCAGGGCACTGAAGGTCAGGACCAACGCCGATACACCTAAAGATGCCGATGTGGCAGTCAGGTTCGGAGCTGAAGGAATAGGCCTGTGCCGTACTGAGCACATGTTCTTCGAATCCGACAGGATATTCGCATTCAGGCAGATGATCGTCGCCAATAATGTCGAACAGAGAAAGAAAGCCCTTGAAAAGATCCTGCCGATGCAGAGAAGCGATTTTGAAGCGCTCTTTACAGTAATGAAAGGCCATCCTGTGACCATAAGGCTGCTGGATCCGCCGCTGCATGAGTTCCTGCCGCAGGACGAGGACGAGATCAGGGAACTGGCAGACGAACTCGGCATGCCTGCTGCTGAACTGAAGAACGTCATCAAGAACCTGCATGAACTCAACCCGATGATGGGCCACAGGGGCTGCCGTCTGGCCGTTTCATATCCTGAGATCGCCGAGATTCAGACCAGGGCGATCATCGAGGCTGCAATAAATGTCAATAAGAAGGGCATGAATGTGATTCCTGAGATCATGATCCCGCTGGTTTGCGACGTCAAGGAACTGAAATTCGTCAAGGACGTCATCGTCAGGACTGCTGACGCTATCATAAAGGAAGCTGGAGTCAGCCTGGAATACAAGGTAGGTACCATGATCGAGATCCCGAGGGCTGCGCTGCTGGCCGATGAGATCGCAAAAGAGGCAGAGTTCTTCTCCTTCGGTACCAACGACCTGACGCAGATGACCTACGGCCTGAGCCGCGACGACGCCGGAAGGATCCTTGAGGACTACTACCAGGCAAAGATATTCGAATTCGACCCGACAGCAAGGCTCGACCAGAATGGCGTAGGCAAGCTGATGAAGATAGCTGTCGAGGGCGGAAAGGCAACAAGGCCCGATATCAAGCTTGGTATCTGCGGAGAGCACGGCGGAGATCCGTCATCAGTCGAGTTCTGCCATAACATCGGACTTGACTATGTATCATGCTCGCCGTTCCGTGTGCCGATAGCAAGGCTTGCTGCCGCACAGGCACAGGTCAGGAACCCGAGGGCAAAAAAATAGGGATTATATAACCCGGTAAAGTCCTGTTTGACAATGACCTGAGATAACAGGTGAGAAGACATGAGACCCTGATACTGGCTTCGAAGCAATATCAGGGTCTCATTTTTATACTTTTTCGCAAAAAGCAGTATCGCAGTTTTCCATCTGCTTTTCAAACCATCCGGCAAGTATTCCGAAATGTTCCGCAGCCTGATCCTTTAGGCTGAGATCGGGGTAATGTATACACAGTTCAGAATAATGCCTCTTATTGCAAGGATCAGGTGCCTGACGGTCAAACGGCTGACAGGTATCTTTTAAGCTCCGGTTTAGCCCCGGTACACAGGCCTGTTCAAATAAGAACCTGTCGTGCAGAGGTTCTTATTAGAAATATAGCTCCGTTCAGGAAAAGTTTTGCTCCGATACCTGGATACGTTATAGTTCAGGCCGGATGAAAACCTGTCAGATAGTCCACTGGTTGTGGATGACGCCTGACAGTTTCCAGTCTCCTTTATATTCTTCGAACACCAGCCTGAGGCTTTGCCAGTCCATGCCCTCGTATTTGGGATCGAACCCTGAGAAGTAGTATTCCACGATGATAGCGCCGGGGTAAGCCTCGAACTGGTTTTCGACTGCGTTCCCGTAACTTAATATTTCATTGTACCCGATCTTTTCAGCATTGGCGAAGTCTTTCGAGTAAACGAAAACGTCGTAGTATTCAGCCGGCGTCAGGATGATCTCATCGCCGATTCCGTCGTAATATCCCCACATGTATTTCTTTTTGTCATTGAAGAAGTTTTTGACTTCTTCTGCAGTGAATACCAGGTCCTGCTTCAGATCTACGGAAGTGTAGGGGGTGAATCTCACCCCTTTTTCAGGATGTACAAAGTCTGAGATGGCCTGCGCGTCTTTGTCCTTAAGGGCCCGGATCACTTTATCGGAGGTTTCCTTTATGAGCTTTTCGGCATATTCAGGTTTGATTATGCCGTTTTCATCATAAAGCAGTTCCTTGTCTATCCCGCCGGACGGAGTTCCATCCTTTTTATCTTCCATCTCTCCGGTGTTATCGCCGGTCTTGTCAGTGCCGTTTTCGTCCGTGGTACTGCCTGTCTGATTTTCGACGTCATTTGCCTGGCCATTATCCTTCTGTTCCTGCGGGGCAGGTTCCCGGTCCGATACCCGGTCTCTGCCGTGTACGTACCGGTCGTATATCAGCAGTGCCGCACAGACGACGACAGCGCATATGACCAATGTTGCGATGATGTTTTTCAATGTATTGTTCATGTAAGCCATACCTCCCGGTTTCTTCTGACAGTATATAGACGGAAGCTGCCGGATATTGTTCCTTATGTCTGTATATCATTCGATGCCATATAATATAAATTATAAATCAGATACTCTGCAATTATCCGGTTTATTCCATAATGCTTTAACTACCTCAATTATTTGTCGTTTTCATGAAGGATATTGATATAATTTGTTGAATAATTAAATATGATTTTTTTGCTGTAACTGGAGAATCATTGTAATATTTCAACGAAAGCAGAGAGAATCGTGATGTTGCACGGGACAAGACCGGTTAAAAGATATAACCTGAGCAGGCACATCATTGCGGTAACAGCGATGCGCGTCTTGCTCCCTGCGCTGCTGCTGTGTTTTGTCATGGTGATGTCCTGTACTTCAGCGGCATCGGCAGAGGGTACGCACAGTATACTGGTCATCCATTCATACGACCAGGGACTTGCATGGACAAACAGGCAGAATGAAGGCATACTCAATACTTTTGCTGATGCCGGGGGAAACTGCAGCGTACATGTGGAATACATGGACTACAGAAACTATCCGGACAGCGGGAATCTTGAGCAGTTCCGGGAGTACTGCCGCTACAAGTATTCAGCCAGAAAAACAGATGTCATCATAACTACTGATGAAGTTGCGCTCAGGTTTGCTTTGGACAACCGTGCCGAGCTGTTTTCGGATGCACCTGTCGTTTTTTCGGGTGTAAGCGAAGCTGCGGCAAAGGAGATAATCGGCCAAAGGACGAATGTGACAGGCGTCGTTGAGGAGATCGACCCTGTCGGCACTGTCAGGGCAGCTTTCGCGATAAATCCCGGCATAAGAAAAATATACGTTGTCACCAATGGCAGTTCCAGCGACATCAGGCAGGGTGAATCGGCCATCGGGTCCATCAGAGGATATGCACCGGAGGCCGAAGTGATCGCACTCGACAGCAGTGATCCGGCAAATGTTTTAGATACTGTCAGCAAAGCGGAGGATGACAGTATTGTTGTCTGTTCGGCGCTTATTGCCGGCGATGGTGATCAATTGCCGGGATACGAGCATTTTTGCTCCGTTTTGAACCGGGAGAGCAGGGTTCCCGTCTACCATCTGTATGATATAGGATTCGGGAACGGCGGGATAGGCGGAAGCATGGTCCTGGGCACTCTGCATGGCGAAGAAGCTGCAAGGATTGCCCTGAGGGTACTTGAAGGCGAAGATATATCGGGTATACCTTTCGTTAAGAAGAACACTACCCGGTATGTGTTCGACTACAAGGTGCTGCAGCGTTTTGGCATCGATACGGACCTGCTCCCTGCGGGCAGCGAAATCATAAACAAACCCGGTTCATTTCTTGAGGATCACAGGGACGTGGTCCTTGCTGCTGTTGTCGTCATAGTGATGCTGCTTATCCTTATCACCGTCCTTCTGTTTTACCTGAAAAAGCTGCAGGCGATGAAAAAACAGCTGTCACAGAGCAACATGAAACTGAGCGGGCTGTATGAGGACCTGTCCCTTGCAAGCAGGAAACTCAAAAAGCAGTATGATGAGCTCGTAGCGGTACAGAAGGATCTGAGCATAAGCGAATATAAGTTTGAATTGCTCTTTGAAAAAATGATGAACGGGTTTTTCGTGTTTGAACCGGTGTTCAATTCCATGGGCAAAATCATCGACATCAGGTTCCTGATGGTGAACCCGGGGTTTTTCCGGAATATAGGGATGGAAAAGACAGTGGTTGTCGGCAGGACATGGCTGGAGGTCTTCGGGAGCCCGAACAGGGACCTGGCGCGTTACCAGAACCTGCTTGATACGGGAAGGTCGGAGCGGTTCGAGTCATATGATCCCCAGAGGAAGCAGTACTATCTCGTCGAACCGTTTTTGATCGGAAACAACCAGATCGGAGTGATCTTCGAGAATATCACGGAGTACAAAAAAGCGCTGAAGGAGGTCAGGCAGTTAAACGCTGAACTGGAAAAACGCGTGGCCGACAGGACGGCTAAGCTGAGGGAGGCTGTGGCCGAACTGGAATCATTTGCCTATACGGTATCGCATGATATGAAATCCCCGATGCGGGCTGTCGACGGATATGTGCAGATACTGCTCGAGGATTTCGGCGACAAGCTGGACAGCGATGCGGTCCAGATGCTGAACAACATTCGTACCATAAGCAGGAAATCCATTGATATGATCAATATGATACTGCAGTATTCGAAAACTTCAGCGGCGGTCCTGAACAAGGAACCGGTGGACATGGAGACGCTGGTGACGGAAGTGTTCAACGAACTGAAACTGGGATACCCGGACAGGGACATCAGGCTCGGCATCGAGACCAGCCTGCCGTGTGTGAGCGTGGACCGTATCTTGTTCAGGCAGCTTCTGCAGAATGTAATATCGAATTCAATGAAGTTCACCGGCATCAGGGAGAAGGCGCTCATAACCGTTGGATGCACCATTACCCAGGACCATTACGTTTTCTATATCAGGGACAATGGAATAGGTTTCGACATGAAATATTCGGGCAAGCTGTTCGGATTGTTCCAGAGACTGCATACGTCCGATGAGTTCGAAGGAAGCGGGATCGGGCTGGTTACCGTAAAGAAGATCATAGAAAAGCATGACGGAAAGGTTTGGATAGAGGGAAAGGTCGATGAAGGAGCGACTGTGTACTTTACACTGCCGCTGGAGGATCCGGCCGGGTGACCGGCAGAGCCGCGAAGGCTGGTACCGGCTGCAGGGTGATTTTGCGTGGCTTTACGTGCAGAGCCCGCAGCAGTCTGCCCTGAGAGAGGTCAGCATAGAGAGGGGAGAAAGGATGGTCGCGATCTGTGATGAATGACAGAAGAAAAACAGCGCTGAAGACTGCGTTGATCTATATGGTTGCAGGCGTTATCTGGATAGTAGCGACTGACAGCCTGCTAAGCCTTTTTACAGACGGAAGCAGATGGGTCAGCATTGTAAAAGGCCTGGTTTTTGTCGCCGTGTCAGCAGCCATAGTATATGTGCTGGTGCAGAATCTGCTCAGAAGGCTGATGGAACTGGAGTTTGAACTGCTCCAGGCAAGCAGTGAGATGGAAGGTTCGAAGAAGGAGGCTGCTACCTCGTACGAGCAACTGACAGCATTGAAAAAGAAACTGTACGACATGGCATATTTCGACCAGCTGACAGGCCTTCGCAACCAGATGTCGCTCCAGGAGGATATCGGCAGGATAACCGGCACTGGCAGCAAATTCGCACTGCTTTTTCTGGATATAGACAATTTTAAATATGTGAATGACACACTCGGGCACTCTTTCGGAAACCTGATACTGAAGGAGATAAGCTTCAAGCTGGCCGGCCTGATGGAAGAGAACTGTGACCTGTACAGGCTGGCGGGGGACAAGTTCATCGTCATTTACAGGGATATCAGAGGGGTCCTGGATATAGAGCAGTTTGCGCTGAAGATACTGAAGAGCTTCAAGGAAGCAGTCGTCGTTGAGGACAAGTCATTCTTCCATTCCGTGAGCATAGGCGTTTCCATGTATCCTGACCACGGAGGAACGATGAACGACCTGCTGAAATGCGCAGAGATAGCTCTTTTCAAGGCAAAAGAGTCCGGCAAGAACAGGATCGTCATTTATCGCGAATCCATGGTTTCCACGATCCATGAATGGGTGGACACCGAGAGGTACCTGAGGAACGCTTTGGAGAAGAGCGAGTTCGAGCTTTACTTCCAGCCGCAATACAGCGTTGAGAAGGACAGGATCTCGGGATTTGAGGCGCTTATCAGGTGGAGGAACGACGAGATGGGCTTCGTGATGCCCGGAAAGTTCCTGAAAGTGGCCGAAGATACCAACATGATCGTTTCGATAGGGGAGTGGGTGCTGAGAAACGCATGCATATTCCTGAAAAGGCTGCAGCAGGAAGGCTTTGGCGACAGGACCGTCTCGGTCAATGTGTCGAAGATGCAGATCCTGCAGGACGGTTTTGCGGACTCGGCCCTGGAAATAATCGAAATCGCCGATATCGACCCGCATAACCTTGAGCTCGAAGTGCCGGAGAGCATCCTGATCGAATATTACGACCTGGTGACGGAGAAGCTGAACATCCTCAGGAATCACGGCGTCAGGATCGTGCTTGACAATTTCGGAAGAGGGTACTCGGCGCTGAATTACCTGCGCAAGCTGCCCATTACGTCGGTAAAACTGGACAAGACCTTTGCTGATATAATAACGATCAGCGAAGACAGCCAAATATTGACGGATTTCATGATCAAGATCGCCAGGAGTGCACAACTGCATATCATCGGCGATGGAGTTGAGAACAGGGATCAGTACGATTACCTTATCCGTAACGGGTGCCACAGACTGCAGGGATATTACATAAGCAGGCCGCTGCCTGAAAGGGAGGCATTGAGGAAACTGCGGGAGTCTGCATCAGGGAAATCCAGTGATGCCGGCACGGGCAATACCGGACAGTAAACACAGGCACCGCAGCTGAAATGCAGTTACACATGCCTGTGCGCGGTTTCAGATGCGGTGGCCTGACATACTTATCCGGCTGTAGCCGGGATCAACTGTTTACTTTACCGGCAATTCCCCGAAATTCTTTCCTTCACGGATCTTGGAGCCTATCTGGGCTTTTTCTACTACCATATCGATCAGTATGTTCCTGATTTCTGCCGGAGATTCTTCCAGTTCGAAGTATTTTTTCAGATCTTCCAGGTATGACTGGTTTTCGAGTTCTTCTATATCGACGTGCCTGGACTTGTCCCCGCTGCTGAGTATGAACTGGCCTTTGAAAATATAGCCGTCTTCCGTAATGTCGAGACTTGACATCAGCAGTTGGTCTGTTCTCATATAATGATACCCCCTTTATCACAGTGTATTAGGATTGTGGGTCAGATATACCGCCAGTCATGTGGAAGCATATCATGATGAAACAGGAAGTGCGTGTAAAATGCACGGTTATGATATTTATTGTACCACCTTTCCTGCCGTTTGAAAACGCAAAACATGTGAACTTCCCTGTATTGACTTTTAGGGGTTTTATCCTTATAATATAGCTGTTGCGCGTAATGTCAACGGAGACAGAAACAAGGACGGAACTGGAAAGGTTCTTTTTATTTGTCAGCCTTTGACAAAAAAATAACGTATTTGAGAAACGCAATATCCAGCAATATATACAATAATGAGATAGTAGGGGAGGGTGCAAAATGTCATTTTTTGAAAGCGTGATTGTCGGTGCTGTCTGCATGGCGATCGTATTTATAGTTTTGGCTGCTTTATTTACGCTTATTCAGGTGCTTTCACGTGTTTTGGGTTCCGCCGGAAAAAGCGAAAGCAGTGTGGCTAATACGGCATCTGCCGCAGGCGTTCCCGCACAGCAGAACAGTGCTGCACATGCCGCACAGGAACAGGCTGCAGCGGCACGCGATTCGCAGATAAGCACATCTGTACAGACAAGCAGTCTGAAACTCAACAACGTAGATGAAAGGACAGCGGCCATGATCATGGCGGTCGTGAGCCATGAGACCGGGATACCTCTGAATGAGCTGGTATTCAGGTCCATCAGCCTGTCGAAATAATTCGTAATAAAGCGTAGCGGAGGTCAATATGAGATATTACGTTACAATCAATAATGTAGAATATGAAGTCGAAGTAGACCATGGAAAAGTCGGTATCATGAGCACAAAGGAAGTTCAGGGGAATACTGCGGCAACGGCATCCGCGCCTGCAGCAGAGGCAAAGGCACAGCCTGCAGCGCAGCAGGCGGCACCGGCCAATGTGAGCGGCGGCGAAGCCGTAAAGGCTCCTATGCCCGGAACGATACTCGACGTGAAGGTCAATGTTGGTGACGCTGTAAAAAGAGGACAGGTAATACTGATCCTTGAAGCAATGAAAATGGAAAACGAGATAGTTGCACCTGCAGATGGAACAGTAGTACAGATCCAGGCAGTCAAGGGATCATCCGTAAATGCCGGGGATGTTCTTGCAGTGCTCAGGTAGAGAGGTGATAATATGTTTCTTGACGCAATAAAAACAATATTCCAGGATTCCGGATTCGCTGCACTTACCTGGCAGCATTGCGTAATGATCGTTTTGGCATGTGTTCTCGTATACCTGGCGATAGTAAAGAAGTTTGAGCCGCTTCTGCTGCTGCCGATAGCTTTTGGAATGCTGCTGGCAAACCTGCCCCTGGCAGGGCTGATGGCAGGACCGCAGGAGGGTTCGGATGGGCCTGGAGGCCTGTTGTACTATCTGTACCAGGGAGTCAAGCTTGGAATATACCCGTCGCTGATTTTCCTCGGTATCGGGGCAATGACGGATTTCGGACCGCTGATCGCAAGGCCGTCCAGCCTTTTCATGGGCGCAGGAGCACAGTTCGGAATCGTGGCGGCGTTCATGATCGCGCTGGCAACGGGCCTCTTTACGCCCCAGGAAGCAGCTTCCATAGGAATAATCGGAGGTGCTGACGGTCCTACCGCCATTTACCTGACGACCAGGCTTGCACCTGACCTTTTGCCGGCAATAGCGATCGCAGCGTATTCCTACATGGCGCTTATACCGATGATCCAGCCGCCGATAATGAGGCTGCTTACCACGAAGAAGGAAAGAGAAATAAAGATGGAGCAGCTGCGCGATGTTTCGAAGCTTGAAAGGATAATATTCCCGATAGCTGTCACCATATTCTGCGTATTGCTGCTGCCTTCTGTCGCTCCGCTTATTGGTATGCTGATGCTCGGCAACCTGTTCAGGGAGTCAGGAGTCGTTGAAAGACTGTCGAATACGGCGCAGAACGCGTTGATCAATATCGTTACGATTTTCCTGGGAGTAACTGTCGGCGCCACTGCTAACGGAGAGAACTTCCTGAGACTCGAGACGATAGGGATAATCTGCCTCGGACTGGTGGCATTCATGTTCAGCACAGTTGGCGGACTGCTTATAGGTAAGCTCATGTGCTGGCTCTCAGGCGGAAAGATAAACCCGCTGATCGGATCGGCAGGCGTTTCTGCCGTGCCTATGGCTGCGAGGGTTTCGCAGATCGAAGGACAGAAGGCGAATCCGACCAACTACCTCCTGATGCATGCCATGGGCCCGAACGTTGCCGGCGTTATAGGCTCTGCTGTCGCAGCAGGCGTCCTGCTGGCGCTGTTCGGCTGATAAAGAACTTTGCACCACAAACCTGACATTTTCGATAAAAAGGACGGCTATGCCGTCCTTTTTAGTTTTGCAGGGGACAGTTCTCCAGAAGTGACAGAAAGGGACAGCCCTTGAGAAGTTGGGGACAGTTCTGCTTTGTCCTGGAATGATATGTCATGGGACGGACTCAAGAGATACGTCATGAGGGCGTTAAGAAATTGAGGGACGGTTCTTCGCATATGATAAGTTCACAGTAAAGAACCGGATCATCAAGATGAGACACATAGGTGACAGTAGCTTAATACTATTTATCAGGTATCAGATATCAGATATCAGTTATCGGATATCCATTACAAGTTATCAATTATTAGTCTGTCAGTCTTTCACTTTATCAGTTATCATCTGAGTGAACGGCGGTCTGCTGCAAAAGTTCCATATGGGTTGGAAAACTGAATCGCAGGCTGTATAAGATGAACAGACTGGATAAAACGAAAGGATACGCAGTCCTGCGTATCCTTTCGTTTGTGAGTTTTAGTTGGCTGCGGGAGAAGGATTCGAACCCTCACAGACTGATCCAGAGTCAGTAGTGCTACCATTACACAATCCCGCAACGCTTGCGACAGTGGTTATTATAGCACAATGTCCATGGAGAATGCAATAGTTTTTTTAAAACTATTTTGCCTTGACACCGCGATTTGAAAAATCCCTGAAAAGTAATATAGAGCCCCTTACGGGCCCCATACTCACAAAACAATATTGATCCGGGTAAAACAAAAGAGAGTCGTTTCGTAAACGAGTAGTTACATTATACTAGTACAAATTTCCTATGTCAATAAGAATAAAGACCTATTTTCCCCTGAAAAAAGGAAGGTGTTGAATCCATATTGCAAGAAGTATTTTGCAAATAATGCATACAGTGCTATAATAGGTAAAGTGGTGGCAGAGCGGCACATTTCGGCGCATGGACTACTGCGGCTGAAAAACCTGTATATATTGCACGATGAATTGTTGAAAATATTCATAATGGTGGAATCATTTATATAGGCAAAGAGCTATTACGGAGGTTATATCGTGACAAAAAGCAAACAAAAGCTGAAAGTGATCCCCCTTGGAGGATTGCAGGAAATAGGCAAGAACATGACGGTTTTCGAATACGGGGACGAAATACTTGTGGTCGACTGCGGCCTTTCGTTTCCTGAAGATGATATGCTGGGTATAGATCATGTCATACCGGACATATCTTACCTTACAAAGAATAAGGAAAAAGTCCTGGGTATAGTACTTACACACGGCCATGAAGACCATATCGGCGCAGTGCCGTATTTCCTCAAGGAAATAAACGTGCCTGTATATGGCACAAGGCTGACGCTCGGACTGCTGAAGTACAAGCTGGAGGAGCACGGGATCCTGTCGTCGGCAAAGCTGATCGGCGTGGAGCCAGGCGATACCATACGGCTTGGATCCTTCAAGGTGGAATTCATAAGGACTACCCACAGCATTGCCGATTCGGTCGCCCTGGCGCTGCATACGCCTGTTGGCGTCATTGTCCATACGTCTGACTTCAAGATCGACTACACGCCAATACAAGGCAAAACAACGGATCTGGCGAGGCTTGCCGACCTCGGCAGGAAAGGCGTGCTGCTCCTCATGTGCGACAGCACCAACGCGGAGCGTCCGGGTTATACTATGTCCGAGAGGACAGTCGGCGAAACGTTCGAAGATATTTTCATGGATGCAAGGAGCAGGATCATCGTTGCAAGTTTCGCATCCAATGTCCACAGGCTGCAGCAGGCTATAGACGCCGCTTATAAATTCAACCGGAAGGTCACAGTAGTAGGCAGGAGCATGATGAACGTCGTCAATGTGGCAATGGAACTGGGGTACCTCAACGTGCCGGACGGAATGATGGTAGACGTGGACATGATAGACAAGTATCCGCCTGAAAAAATGGTCATATTGACGACCGGCAGCCAGGGAGAGCCGATGGCCGCATTGTCGAGGATCGCGGTGAACGAACACAAGAAAGTGGAGATCGAGCCTGGCGATCTTGTCATAATTTCCGCATCGCCGATACCTGGCAATGAGAAGTCCATATTCAAAGTCATAAACGAACTGTTCAAAAAGGGTGCTGATGTGATATATGAATCGCTGGCGGACGTGCATGTGTCAGGGCATGCCTGCCAGGAGGAACTGAAGCTGATGCACAGCCTGGTCAGACCCAAATTCTTCATGCCGGTACATGGTGAATACAGGCACCTGAAACAGCATGCAAACCTGGCGGCAAAAATGGGGATGCCGCCTGAAAACATCTTCGTGATGGAAATAGGCCAGGTACTTGAACTTACGCCGGATTCAGCGAAAATCAACGGCAGTGTCACATCTGGCAGGATACTCGTTGACGGCCTGGGAGTAGGCGATGTCGGCAGCATAGTGCTGAGGGACAGGAAACTGCTTTCGCAGGACGGACTGATCGTCGTGGTCATAACGACTGAAAAGGAATCCGGTCAGATCATTGCAGGTCCCGATATCATTTCCAGGGGGTTCGTGTATGTCAGGGAATCGGAAGACCTGATGGAAAATGCGCGTGAGATCATCAAGCAGACCCTGTCGAAGCTGGAAGGGAAGAGGGCCAACGACTGGGCCGCCAAGAAGAATGTCATAAAGAACGATCTCAGGGAATACCTGTATGAGAAAACAAAGCGCAAACCGATGATATTGCCAATTATAATGGAGATATAAAAGGTAAGAGGAAACTCATTGAGGTAAAGGTGATACTCCTCAGCAAGGGGTATTCCTATGTGACGGAAGCGTGTCCTCTTAATTTTCCCGTTAAGAGTGTCCCTGAAAAACGAGTGACATTCCCCTGCAATAAGGAATACTTCCTGGCGGAGGAATGTCACTTTTCTTTTTCTGCGGGGAATGCCCCCATGATATTGGTGCCAGGCACCAGGTTTTACCCGGTATATACCCTGGCCGCTGCCTCTGCTGCGGATCCGGCGTCAGGCGTGTAAATATCGGCGCCTATGGATTGCCTGTATCCGTCTGTGACGGGAGCGCCGCCTATCATAACGGTGAATTTGTCCCTGAGGCCTTTTTCCTTAAGCAGTTCGACCACCTTTTTCATTTCGGGCATAGTTGTGGTGAGCAATGCTGAGCATGCTATGATACGGGCACCGTGTTCCACGGCGGCGGAAATGAACCGCTCTGCGGGCACATCGGTGCCAAGATCGATGACCTCGATGCCCTTTCCTTCCATCATCATTTTGACGAGATTTTTGCCGATGTCGTGCAGATCGCCCTTTACCGTGCCGATCACGACTTTGCCTTTGGATTTGACTCCGGCACCAGCAAGCGCCGGCCTGAGCACTTCCATTCCGGCGGTCATAGCTCTCGCAGCTATCATGACTTCCGGCACGTATATTTCATTGTTCATGAATTTCGTCCCGATTATGTCCATCCCGCTGATGAGCCCCCCTTCGAGGATCTCTTCGGCGGAGATGCCTTTGTCCAGCGCTTCCCGGACTAGTTCCTTCACGGCATTGGCTTTTCCCTTCTGAAGGTTTTCAGATATTGCAATCAGTATTTCCAATCGAGGACCTCCAATCACCAAGGTTTCATCACGAAATCACGACTTTGTGATAAGTCTTCTTGCCTTTTTTGATCAGCATCTCGCCGTTTGTGAACGCATCTTTGCTGATCATATGGTCAGCTGAAGTGACCTGACTGCCTTCGATGTATATTCCTCCCTGCTGTATGAGCCTGCGGGCCTCGCTTTTCGACGGCACGAGCCCGGTCCGGAGAAGCAGGTCAACTATGTTTATTCCGTTCTCGATTTCCTGGAGTGTGACCGGGGTCGAGGGAAGGTCGCTTGTGCTGCCTCCGCCGCCGAACAGTGCTTCTGCAAGCTGTTTTGCCTTCATCGCTTCATCTTCGCCGTGCACGAGTTTCGTGACCTCATAAGCCAGTACTTTCTTGGCTTCGTTGATCTGTTCGTCCCTCAGCTGCGCCAGCCTGTTTATTTCGTCCATAGGCAGGAACGTAAGGAGCTTAAGGCATTTTATGACGTCAGCGTCATCGACGTTCCTCCAGTACTGGTAGAAATCATACGGGGAAGTCTTTTCGGGATCCAGCCAGAGAGCGCCTTTCTCCGTTTTTCCCATCTTTTTGCCCTCGCTGGTTGTCAGAAGCGTAAACGTCATGCCGTATGCCTGTTTGCCTTCCACACGCCTTATCAGGTCGATGCCGGCAAGGATATTCGACCACTGGTCGTCTCCTCCGAGCTGCATGCAGCAGTCGTATTCCTTGTTCAATACGAGAAAATCGTAACTCTGCATGAGCATATAATTGAATTCGATGAAAGTCAGGCCCCTTTCAAGCCTCGATTTGAAGCATTCGGCGGTCAGCATCCTGTTTACCGAGAAGTGGACGCCGATTTCGCGCAGGAACGCTATATAGTTCAGGTCCAGGAGCCAGTCGGCGTTGTTGACCATGATGGCCTTGCCGTCGGAAAAATCGATGAATTTCGAGAGCTGGAGTTTGAATTTTTCAGCGTTGTGGTTTATCGTTTCCCGCGTCATCATCTTACGCATATCGGTCCGGCCTGACGGATCACCGATCATTGCCGTACCGCCGCCAATCAGGGCGATCGGCTTATGGCCTGCCCTCTGCATGTGAGCCATGACCATCAGCTGCAGGAAATGGCCTACATGCAGGCTGTCTGCGGTCGGATCGAATCCTATGTAAAATGTGACCCTGTTGTTGGTGAGAAGATCCTTTATCTCTTCTTCATGAGTCAGCTGGGCGATGAAGCCCCTTTCCTTCAAAGTATCGAATACGTTGTCTGCCATAGCTACCTTCCTTTTTATTTAAGCCTTCCTTTAGTTTTTGAGTATTTTACCATACTG
>Ga0134092_1002077_pt1 | contig 15967 bp, 7 predicted proteins | sample 3_6taG_FD_94454 | JGI IMG/M metagenome (GOLD analysis project Ga0134092, IMG submission 94454) | Switchgrass degrading microbial communities from high solid loading bioreactors in New Hampshire, USA - 3_6_20_6_A3 metaG | ecosystem: Engineered > Bioreactor > Semi-continuous > Anaerobic > Digestate... | reverse complement strand
GGCTATTGTGAAGAAAGCATTGCTGCTGTCTCTGATTGCCATGTCAAGCTCATTTCCCGTTGTATTGAGCTGTCCCTGAGAAAAGTATGTGAAAACCTCCCCGACATCACTGCCAAGCTCCATCGTTCCTATATTCCGGGTCCTGGTGGAAGTCCCGCTGCTTTCCCCTACGATTTTAGTCATAAGCTCAGGGAAGCTTTCCATTACTACTGTATCTTTTTTATAGCCACTGGTGCTGGCATTTGCCATGTTGTTGGATATAATATCCATCTTTTTTTCCAGTGCCAGCATGCTCCAGCCTGAAGTATATAAGCCGCGTACCATATTTGCTCCTTATCGGCTCCTACGTCCGGTCTTCCGCCCGCGGGCCGTCAGTATACATATTAAAATATTCGATAAGTATAGTCATATTTATTATCGGAATAACTGCCGGCTGCCTTAACACCAAATTTATCTAGCCTTCGCGGCATATTGCTTCTTTTTTCAAAAATCATTTTTCAGGAAAAAATCAAAGGCCGCTGATCATGCGGCCTTCTGTAATATTATTCCGGTTTGCTTCATCATAAGTCACATCGCAAAAAGATGTGATACGCTTTCATATATGCCTTATTTTTTATACCTGCCTTCCATAGCGGCATTGCTTTCTATCGACTCTATGTTGTTGAGAGCCTCACCTGTACCAAGCGCCACACATGATACGGCATCATCGGCTATAATGACATTGATGCCCGTCTTTTCCTGCAGCAGCTTGTCCAAACCATAAATAAGGCTGCCGCCGCCCGTCAGGACGATACCTCTGTCACTGATGTCAGCCGCCAGCTCCGGAGGTGTCTTTTCAAGCACTGAATGTACGGCCTCCACTATACTGGACATGGGTTCCTCCAGAGCCTCCATTATCTCGGATGAAGTGACCGTCAGTGTTTTCGGCAGCCCTGATATGAGGTTCCTTCCTCTGACATCCATGGTTACTTCCTGTACCCGTGGGTATACGGTACCTATGTTTATTTTCAGCTCCTCGGCCGTACGTTCACCAACCATGATATTGTGTTTTTTCCTCATATATCTTACTATCGCTTCATCAAATTTATCGCCGGCCACCTTTATAGACGAAGATACGACAATACCTCCGAGGGATATGACTGCTATATCCGTGGTACCTCCACCTATATCGACCACCATGCTGCCGCAGGCCTTCGATATGTCAATGCCCGCTCCAATGGCAGCTGCTATTGGCTCCTCTATGAGGTATGTCTTCCTGGCTCCCGCCTGGATGGTAGCATCTATGACTGCCCTCTTTTCTACCTCCGTAACGCCGCTTGGGACACAAACCATGATCCTTGGCTTGAAAATCCTGAATACCCTGCTGCCGCAAATTTTATTGATAAAATATTTGAGCATTCTTTCGGTTATGTCATAATCTGAAATGACCCCGTCCCTCAAGGGTCTTATAGCCACGATATTGCCCGGCGTCCTTCCCAGCATCCTTCGTGCTTCCTCGCCGACGGCAACAAGTTTGTTCGTATTTTTATCTATAGCCACTACGGAAGGCTCCTTCAGAACAATACCCTTCCCCTTGATATAGACCAGCACCGATGCGGTACCAAGATCTATCCCTATATCCAGTCCCAAGCTCAACGATAACACCCCTTTGCCCGTTCGATCTAAATCTTTATTATAAAAGAAAACATAGTCATCGCTAGTATTACCAAAATAATCTTATCATAATATTACAATTATGCAATATTTGTTTTCCAACATATAAATCAAGCCGGAACGGATGAAATCCGTTCCGGCCTTATCGGTATAATGTTCAGCTTTGATACAGGCTATACCGCTTTCTGATTGCTGCCCTGGTATTTGGCCTTGGTTGCTTCTCCTCCCCTGATATGCCTTTCAGCTTTATTCTCCTCTAGGATAGCCCTGACGCTCTCAGCAAGTTCGGGGTTGACTTTCTTGAGTCTTTCAGTAACATCCTTATGCACTGTGCTTTTGCTGATGCCGAATTTTTTGGCTGCTGCTCTCACTGTGGTTTTTTTATCAATAATGTAATTCGCCAGTTCAACTGCCCTTTCCTCGATATATCCCTTCAACTGCAGATACCCCCTCTTCAAGTCATACTGTGGAGAACATACAAATCACTCGTATATGAAGGCATAACGGGCCTCTTTATCTTGCCATCCGCAAAACAGGCGCTCCATTCCCTGCGATATTGCAGAAAGAATATGGGGCAACCCGCCTATGCACGGCCTGTATATCGCTGAAGCGATACAGCAGTCCTGTCTGTAAGTTATTTGCGTGTCTACAGTATATATATGCCTTGCAGAAGGCCTATATGAATTAAAGGGGTAAAAAACCGAAAAACACCAAAGCAGGGATGACTCAAACCGCATAATCGGGTCTGATATCATCCCTGACTGTCTGATATTACATTTTTTCGCTTTCGGTCATTTTATGGGCAGGTATGAGGTTGGGTCTTCATTGACATCATCCTTCAGTACCTCGAAATGGAGATGAGGCTGCTCTGAAGCTTCGTCCATTGCCGTGTTTCCTATACTGCCGATGATTTCACCCTGCTTTACCTTCTGGTTGACTGCGACTGTTTCATCAGATGCAAGGTTCCTGTATAATGTTTTCAGACCATTTTCATGATCAATGACTACCGTTATACCATAGAACTTGTCATTTTTTACATCGCAGACCACTCCATCGGCAACTGCCTTTACAGGAGTGCCCCTGTCCGCTGCGATATCAATGCCGGAGTGAGCACGCCATTCTTCAAGGGTTTTTGAATATACCAGATGGTCCATAGCATATTCAAGTGAGATTTCTCCATCAACAGGCATCTGGAAGCTCTGTTTTTCAGGTTCTTTTTTAGGCTTGTCCGGAGTTTTCTTTTCGGTTCCGGTATTGTCTTTCTTCGTTGTTTCATCCTTATCTGTCTTTTCATTTGGTTTCTCCGACTTGTCATCGTCCTTGGAAACCGATGCCGGTGTACCTATATCAGTTTCTTTGCCGGAATCCGCCGCAGGCTGATCCGCAGGATCCAGGCTGGTCAGCTTATCGGCCATGCTGCTTGCCGCATCCTCTGCCGCCAGATCTTCTGCAGGCTCATTTGACAGATCTTCTGCATTATAGTCAGGTTCTCCGTTCAAAGCGTTCCGTGTAGTGACAAAGATCGCGGTACCGGCCACAACAGCGATACAAAGCAATAAAACGATATAGAAACCTTTTTTGTCCATAAACTCCTTGAACTTCTTGCCATTTTCATCTGGAAACATCTTTTTCATATTCACAAATTCCACCTCCGTATAGTATTGTTTCCGCATATGGGAACAATATACATACGGTGTGAAATTTTTAGAGGCCGCCCGCATAACGCTTTGATCAGTTTGACCCCTTCATTGTCTGATGATCAGTAATAGATATGATATCGACTCCTGTATAGTAATGCTTCAGTATCTCCTCGAAGGTCCCGCCGGTTTTTGCCAGTGCATTCGCGCCCCACTGGCTCATACCAACACCATGTCCGTGACCGGTGGTGATGATTTCTATGGCATCACTTCCGGCAGGTCTTATACTGAAGCAGGCTGATCTTAAGCCAAGCATTGTCCTGAACTCAGTGCCCTTCATTATAATGTTTCCTACTTTTAGCGTTTTTACTCTGCCGCCTTCGGTATAGTCAAGTATTTCAATGCTGTCGAGGATATCAATTTCCGTTTCGGCATCAGGATAAGTCTGACTGAACTTTTCAGCCAGCTCGCCGGCACTTACCGTTACTGCGGTGATGTAGCCTTTGGATGCCTCATCGCCGCTGCTTTCGACACTGCGCAGATAAGGCACGCTTTTTCCCTCCCAGACATCTTCTGCATTTTCTGTCCTGCCGGGACTGCTTGCATGGAATAGGGTATTCGCAACAGTTCCGTTATAGACCACTATCAGTCCCCTGGTTTCATTAACGGCTTTTTCGATTTTCCCCCAGTACTTTGCCGCAAACAGGATACCCCATTTTTTGCTTGCATCCTCCTTGCTTATCCAGGCTTGACAATGAGACGGGTCCGTACATATATCGATGCCGTCATGGACACCCTGTTTTGACCTGTAGGTTCCCGACATACGGCCATATGCAAATGTCCTGGCAGCCACCGCCTGTGCTTTCAGAGCTTCCAGGCTGAATTCCGCAGGCATTTCAGCAGCTACGACACATTTTATGTATTCCTCCAGATCAACAAGCTCTGATGTCCCCAGATCCTTGTTATATACCTCTATTTTGTATGACTTCTCCGGTTCACTGACAATCGGCGGCGGTTCCGCCGGCGCCGCCGGGCTGCAGCTTTTCACTATGATCATTGGAAGAAGTATGACGATCACTGCCATAGTCATGGCATAGTATATCAGTTTCTTCATCCGGACCCTCATAATCTCTTTTAGATGCCTTGTAATATATATTCACATAAAAAAAAAGTATGCTGATACGCATACCTGTCCTTTGCTTTCCCGCAATGTGAATTCCGGTTTCAGAGTACTTTACTGATCTGCTTCATCATCCACCCTTTCTATGACTGCTCCCAGCCTGCGCAGTTTTTCATCTATCATGAAATATCCTCTGTCAACATGATCAATATCCAGTATCTCAGTGGTACCCTCTGCACGAAGACCCGCCAGTATCAGTGCCGCACCCGCTCTGAGATCCGTTGCCCTGACCTTGGCCCCTGTCAGTCTGGTACATCCCTCTATTATTGCGCTTCTTCCCTCGACCTTTATATTGGCACCCATCCTTTTCAGTTCGCACACATGCATGAACCTGTTTTCAAATATCGTCTCTATTACCATGCTGGTACCGCACGCAACACTCAGAAGAGATGTCATCTGAGACTGCATATCAGTTGGGAAGCCGGGATATGGATGAGTCTTGATATCGACCGCCCCGATCCGGTCCGCCCTGACTCTTATGGATGTCAGCTCTTCGGAGACCTCGACGCCTGCTTCCCTCAGCTTTGCAGTCACAGGCTTCAGATGATCCGTTACAGTATTTTCGATTATAACATCACCACCGGTTATAGCAGCTGCGACCATAAACGTGCCGGCCTCGATACGGTCGGGAATTACGGTATGGCTTGCCGCATTCAGGCTTTTCACACCGGATATCTTTATGGTGTCGGTACCGGCACCCTTGATATCTGCACCCATGGAAGTCAGATATGTGGCAAGATCCACGACCTCCGGCTCTATAGCAGCATTTTCGATGACCGTGTACCCCTCGGCAAGGGTCGCTGCCATCATAATGTTTTCTGTAGCCCCTACACTGGGAAAATCAAGGTACACCTTATTTCCCTTCAGACGCCCTTTGCAGCTTGCCTCTATATAGCCATGGCCCTGCGTTATCGAAGCTCCCAGAGCGGCGAAGCCTTTCAGATGCAGGTCCACAGGTCTCGAGCCTATCGCACATCCTCCGGGGAGAGAGATCCTGACATGCCCCGCCTTTGCCAGCAAAGGACCTGCTACGAGAAATGAAGCCCGCATTTTGTTCACGAGCTCGTATGGAGCGGTTGTATTGTTTATTGCCCTGCAGTTTATTTCAAGCCTGCTTTTGTCATCCGACAATACAACAGAAGCCCCCAGGGAATCGACAAGTTCACACATTATTTTAACATCATTCAGATATGGAATTTCTTCTATTACGCTTCTGCCGTCGGCCAACAGTGATGCCGCTATAATCGGAAGTACGGAGTTCTTGGCCCCGCTCACGCGGACTCTTCCCTTCAGCGGCTTTGACTGCGATATTATCAGTTTTGACACGTTGCTCTCCCCTTTGCCATCATATGTATTTTAGCGCTCATTCTCAGCGTACATTTGCTTCATCCCGTCAGTATTCAGTAATTATCACCGGTGTCGCCAGCCATATGTAGGTTTTGTTTTCGTAAGAGTTATACCGGGCTGCTATGTTAAGGTTCACTCTTTTCCCGTCCGCACGGATGCCTCCCGCGATTGCAGGTGAAAAGGCAGATACGCTTACAAGTCCGTTGTCACTTATTCCTTCTACTTTTTCAGCCCTTGCACTCCTGAAAACATTTTCAAACATATTATCCAGTTCAGCATCACTCAGTTTTTTTTCGATACAGCCTGTCAGCGACACATTGATCTGATACTCTGCTTTGTATTTATCAAGGACATCTGTGACAGCATCACAGTTCTTTTGCAGGTCAGGACGGCGGGAAGTGTCAATAAAGCTGATAAAGATCAGATCATGCCTGTTTTTTTCATTATCGTCTTCTGTATCATTGATTTCTTTTAATACGGTCATCCTAATGCTTTTATTTTCATCAATTATGTAGCTTATTTCCTGCCCTTCGGCCATATCAGTGTCAACTGTGTTAAAAACAGGCAGCTCATTGTCAAATAACATACCTGCTCCAGCAACAATTTCCTTCAGCAATTCAACAGGTCCGGCTGCGCCCAGTCCATGCTCTGTTCTGCCCCGTATATATATTTCAGAGGCAACAGCATCAGCTCCTGTCACATCAAAGGCTTTCAGCACAGTTTCGGCAGCTGAACCTCCATATCCGTTGTTATGCATCAATATCGCAAAAATGGAGATAACTAAAATCAAGGCAAAAAAAAGAAACAGAAACCTTTTCATGTACAGCCCCCTCCAGCACAACGGCAGCTGTCACAGCCGGGGACGCCGGTTGTTGCCGGTCCGTCCTGTTGACCATAAACACTGCCAATTTGGTTACATTAGAATTATTGCCTCTGAAAATGGGGCATATACATGAAAAATTTCTACGTCCCGCACGATTAATGGATAATGATCTTGTTTTTGCAATATTTCTTGATGTGGATCATTGCTGCTGCCGTCAGAAAATCAAACGGCAATAAAAAACACTGCCGGTTCAGCCCCCGACAGTGTCCATTTGCCAGTTTCTATATGTCCTTATGTCACTTTGTCCAACGATAATAATTATGTTGTTGAAAATTCCTTTCATGCAGGATGTATTCCTGCCCGTCAGTATTTCACGGGCAGATAATACCCGCAGCCTCTTTACAGTTCTCCGGCATAACGCAGGATCTTCTCAATCAGCACCATCGCCTCCGCGCGGGTAACCGAATCCTTTGGTCCGAGCATATCAGAGAATCTGCTGATTATCACGCCGGTACGCTGTGCGTATCGGATCCTGCCAAGCAGAGCCGGGCTGACCTGGCCGATGTCTTTGTACATGGAAAGGTCGGTATTGTCATTGCCTGCCCTTTCCGATGTCTTTAGCTCGCATACCCGGACAGCCATCGAAATAAGCTGTTCTCTGGTACAGTTTTCCCCCGCCCTGCTGATGTCTGCCGCATTTATGATGCCGGCTTTGGCTGCCACAGTCATATAATCTGCACCGTAGTCATAATCCATAATATCCAGCATGAACTTGACCGCTGCACCGACGGTCAGGTTTTTATTCGGCTCGAATTTTTTACCCGTAACGGACTTAATATTATGTCTCTTGGCAACATTCACTATGGCTGATCTTGCATAACTTGTTGATATATCAGTGTAAATATACTGTCCCAGGTCAGCAATCCCCAGCCTGCCTGGAACAGGCATTTCAAATGCCAGTGAAATACCTCCCGAATCTTCATTGTACGTTCTGGTGACAGATGATTTCTGCCAGACGGTTTTCCCTGACGGCAGATAATAACCAAAGGTCGTATCCGCAGTATATGATGCCGCAGAAGCGAAATCATACTCTGCCTTCAGGGGCTTTCCGAAGCTGTTCAGTTTACGCGTCAGGCCATCTGACACCAGTACTTCCAGTTCAGACACCTGGGTCCTGAAGGTCAGATTGCTCACATCTCCGGTAGTACCGGCATTCAAAGTTATATTGACGGTAAAGTTTATTTCCTGACCTCCGGTCCTATTGCTGCTGTTGTATGCCATCACACCCGGTCTTATTATTAAAGTGTTGTTGACAGTTTTCAATATAAGGTTTTCACCCAGCATATCAAGTGCTCTGAAAACTTTCTGTGATATCACAATCGATATACGTTTGGTCCCGCTGGGCATGCTGCTCAGATCGATACGATAGTCCAGTATATCGTCGGTCTGCACGTAGCGGATGAAGCGGTCTGCGTTAACTCCGGTTATCCTGATGGTCCATACGCCGTTGACTGCGACGGTATCCTTAACAATGAAATCGCCGCCTATAATGTCTTCAGTGTCCTCACTCGAGTCATACTCATCAGATGAACGAAGCGTTCTGACAGTAACGGTCTGTGTTGGCGCAGATGCGAGCTTCTTTTCGGGATCATAGGCATAGAGTCTGGCATAGTACCTGAAGTTGGACCTGAGATTTTGCACGGTAAACTCCGAGGCACCTTTTATATTGTACGTCTTGCTGTCCTTATAATCTATGTTCTCAGCAATCTCAAGTATATAATCAAGGCCTTCTTCCTGTATCCACTCATAGGTAATGCTGTTTTTGGTTATAGCGTCCGATGTTCCCTTTACGCCAAATCCAAGAGGTGTATCAGGAGGTATTTCCTTCTGTGTTTTTACCATGTACGAATCGCTGAAGTCCGAACGGCTTGTCTCACCTGCGTCATTCGATGCCTCCGCCTGTATCCAGAAATAGTACAGCGTGTCCGGCTTCAGACCGCTTACCCTGTAATATGTTGCATATTCCAGATCCTCCGGCTTTATCGTGATCCTGTTAGTTGCCTGGGATCTGTTGTCTTTAGTCCCGTACTCCAGGTAATACACATACCTGCTGTTGAAGTTCCATCCAAGATCAATGTAGGTGTCTCCTGCAAAATAATAGTTGAATACAGGCACTGTAGGCTTCTCGATTATCGAAGGCAGCTCAGGATCAGTCGTTATTATTATCGGCTCGGATGGTCCGGATACGAGATTAACACTGCGCCGTGCTGCTCTCACCCATATTACATAGGTTTTGTTCGGTTCGAGATCATAAAGCCTGATATCTACATTATGCCTTCGTCCGTCACGTATGGCATCTCCTGCACCGATATCCTCATCCGGGTCATTGGGTGTCACAGGGTAGCTTATGACCTTATCTGCCGGCAGATTTGCCAGGTCATTGTAGTCCATGCCGGGAGTATATTCTATACAGCCCACATCGATCGTCACTCCGCTGTCATATTCGATTTTTCTGAATTTAAGCGGATCAACCGATTCATCACCCTTCTCCAGCTTATCAGCCAGATCCTCTACAGGCGGCTCAAGCTGCATTCCCGCTTCATCGATTTCAGACGGTGTCCTGTAGTACCATGACCATTCGCCCGGATCGGAGTCGGGAGTCTTTCTGTCGGAGTATTGCTCATACCATTTATTCTGCAGGCTTATAACCACCGAAGTGCTTGTGACCATATCATTTCCGAGCTTATCCTTCTTAACCTTCAGCGGAGGCACTCCGGGAACCACAGGCTGATCGCCGGGTCCAAGGGCAGGTGTTATGAATGCTTTCACAGACGCCTCGGACTGCATCGTTATATTCTTCAGTACATTGTCCACGAAATCAACATAGTTCTTCTTTGCAACGATCCTGAAGTAATAGGTCTGATTGGGCACCAGGCCGTCGATCGTATATTTGTAGCCAAGCAGTATATTGCCACTCGTTATATAATTGCTTTGGTTCATTTTGAGATCAGATGCTATTTTATTTCCTGCCGGAGGGTTATCGATATAATTCGGATCAGTTATGAGCCATATGTCATACAGTATACTGCTGTCGACTTCTCCGTTTCCCTTCAGCGGTGCCCTCCATAAAATCGTTGCGCTCGTAGCCGTTATGACCTGCTTGACTACAGAGCTTCCATCTGAAATTTCGCTGGTTATTTCCGGGGCAGCCGGTGAAGAAGGCACCTCCGATTCCCTCACATATATCCTGGATGATGTTATGCTTACCCCCGGATATACATCCTGGCCGTTTCGTGTGACATTGGCCTTTATGATGTAATAGTAATTTTCCTCCCCGGGATTGATCGTGAGGTAGAAGGTCGTATCATCCTTCGAAGCCATATATTGCTCGATACTTCCTGATGTCCCGGTACCCCTGTATATCTGATACGTTACTTTAATATCGCTGCTGTTCAGGCCTGTGACAACGGGACTCCATTCCAGCTTCCATATCGTGCTCCCGGTAGATGTCACAGACATTTTCGTCGTCTTTGCAAGTATGAAGCTGCTGACAGTAACTACGCGGCTCTCTGCCGATCTTTTGAGCTCTGTGTCCGCAGTGTCCGGAACAATTTTTATGTAATATACCCTTCCCGGATCTCTTACCGTGTGTATATACTCAAGCTTACCCGAAGCTTCATTGACTGCCACCGGTCCATTACTTCCGATCTGTTCACTTCCTATATAAATCGGAGGAGTATTGGCAAAGGTGCTGTTTTCGGAAACATAAAGCCTGTAATCCATTCTTTTTCCGCCGATCCATACATCATCCCATTCGATTTTAATCTGGTTCGGTCCGTATGAATACGCATTTATATCTATATCTGTCATGAACTTGACAGTATTCGACGGCAGCGATTCACTGCTGGTGTATGTGCCTGCATCGGTCGTATATGTATAGTAAGCTCTGGAATAGGCATAATAAACCGTTCCTGAATTAAGCTCCTTTAGGCGTATCTTATTGTCGGAGTCAGTCGAGGCCGGAACATTGGCCTCCTTCAGTATAGTTGACCTTACAGGCTTGTAAGGCTTGCTTACTTCCTGCAGGTAGTAGTTGATGTATATTCTGGGCGACGGCACGTCCGCCGGGCGTGCGATCTTATCGCTTTTGAGGTCCGCATAGTATTTGTCGTATTCGTTATAGCCTATTGCCGCCTGATCGTCATATATGGCTTCTATCCTTAATTTTTCCGGCGCCGGCTGTGCTCCGTAGTCGGCCGCCGATACAGTCAGTGACAGGGCATACTGTATTATGATCAGCAATACTAAAACTATGCTTGTTACTCTTATCTGCTTTTTCATAGCATTCATTCCCCTTCAGCCAATTGCGTGTTTATCTGTCGTTTCGTATCTATATATCTCCTGTCAGTTCCAGAAGTCTTGCAAATGCAGCTACAACCTCCGCCCGCGTCATGCTCCCAAGAGGTCTGAAACTTCCTGATCCGTCCAGTGTCATAACCCCGGTGTCTATAACCAGTACAACGGATGAATAATACTTTCCGTCAATATCGCCTTCATCATTTATCCGTACACCGTTTGACGGCCTGATGTTTCCGTAAGTCAGCCCTTTCTTTGCAGCAAAGAGCTTTGATAATACAGCAGCCGTCTGCTGCCTGTTTACATCCTTTGCTGCAGAGTTGGGATGAATGATACTGTCCAGGCCAAGAAGCGTAAGCTTGCTTCTTATATCCAAACCCGTATTTTCAACAGACTTTCCTGCCATTTTCTCGTAAAGCAGTATTACTTCCTTGCATGTTGCCCTGCTTTCAGGCATAAAGTTGGTTCTCATTCCCGGGAAGACATCCTCGAGATCGTATTTTGCCGCTAATTTCACAATATACCCGTATGCCCAGTGGCTTTCCTGAATTCCTCCGACCGTTTTGTCCGGCGCAAGGATGACAAAGGTGCCTGTTTTCGTCATGTTGAAAACAACAACAGAACCGTTGTTTGCTGCCTGCGTCTTTTGCCAGGCGTTTGAATCCTTATACAGTACATACGCCGATACTGACCCACTGGCGCTGCTTACCTGTACTCCCACAGAAACAGGTGTGTCGAAAGATGATATGTCTTTCGCCGTATTTGTCAGCTTCGTTGTTTTTATCGTACTGTCAATATATACAGACAATTCCCTCTCGATCGTTTGTATAAGGTTCCTGGTATACTGGTCGGTAAGCTTCGCCGCATTCGTTCCGCTCCCGACATAGGTGTTCAGAAGTTTGTTGAGCGCGTCGCTGACAAGGCCGGTTTTTTCATTGTACAGCTTGTCATGGAACAGAGCGGTCATATCGCTATATGCCATGGCAAATCCCACTGCCTGCACATCCACTCTCTTCACCGATGACTGCTTTGACATACCTGCAGGAAGAGCCTTGCCTGATTGTGCATCATGCCGGAGATCAAGCTTGATATACAGTTCCCTGACCTCCTGCCTTTGCCTGATGCTTTTGACATTTTCAGCAAATGTTGCGTCGAAGGAATTGGGCCTTATAATCAGTTCAGTATCCGACGTCCTTATAACAAGGCTTTTCCTGACCTTCTTCATCACTTCTATAAGTGATGCCGGGATGTATATTTCATCTCTGCTGATATTTACAGATATCTCTGCCATATCGACCGTGAATGAGTCTCCCGAAAGATTCTGCATTGCATCGGCTATCCTGTCTCCCTTTAGCAGTATGCTTGCCGCATCATTGCTTCCTATCGCTATCCTCCAGAAATACTCCTTCTCCAGCTCCTTCATCCTGTCCAGGAATATGGCCTTCTGCTGCTCCTCACGGTCTTTGTTGTCATAATCGCTTTGACTGAACTCAGTCCTGACAGAGACCGGACCGGCATATTTGGAGTATGAAACCAGATCCAGCTCGACAGGGTCTGACTTTACGGCTCTGACCTTGATATAATAGCGGGTATTCGACTTCAGCGGCTGTTTGGTCACGATACCGCCCGGCAGTTCGACATTCACGCTCTTTATCCTTGCATAATAATACAGGCTGTCATTGTTAACAGTTCTGGCCGTTTCTTCGGTGTAGTAGGGACGGATAGAGCCGTCTTTATTGGTATAGGATTCGAGATCGGAACTGGTGAGTACAGTATATTCGGATCCGCCCTCCTCCATAATTGCTATCTCGTAACCGGCATAGTTATCCAGAGACTTGCCCATCCATCTGATCTCAAGCTCATGATAGCCGTCCCGCGTTGTGAATCCAGCCCTTTCATAAACAGTGATGCCGTTGCCTTTCGTAACCTTTACGTCATATGACGTACCGGCCTTCAGGCCTGTTATTCTCCCATAGCAGGTCCTGCCGTCTGCGTCCTTCACTATCGTAGACTGTGCCTTTGACAACTGTTTATAGGCAGTATCCGTCGGTCCTTTTATAAATATATTATAATTCTCGACAGAAGCAGCAGGATCAGGATCGGTCCAGAAGAACCCTATCTCCGCACCTGGTATGGCCTCCAGCAAAACAGGAGCCTCTATCATGGAGGTAGTAACCGGAATGGATACCCAAACACTTTCGGTCGTTTCACTGATGGGCTTCCCGTTCGCATCCAACCTTATGGCCTTAAGGCTGAAGTAATACAGCCTGTTAGGGAACATTCCCTTGTCCACTGTAAATGTGCACATGCCGGTTTTGCTGTCATATGAGAACTTTCCGGGATAGTTGTCCGCCGGATCACCTGCGGGGTCGAGATAAACTCCGCGTTCTGCGGAGGGATTGCTGCTGTCAACCGGATCATAATCATTCAGGAAGCTGATATACAGAGGATCATTCTCGTATTCGGGTGACCTGGCCGAAGGGCTTGTCCTCGTTGTAGTCCGGATAATCTGATATATCACGTCATCCTGCTGATGTGTCCATGAGAATGTCACACTGTTGTCACTCAGCAGCTGAGATCCGTCACTGTTAAGAGCTATCCCGAAGTCTGCCGGTGCCAGCGGCTTTCTCTTGCTTTCATCGGGAGATTTTACTTCCAGCTGTATGGTAGTGACAGGAAGCAGCGATGTAAACATGGACACTTTTTTAACCGTGTCCCCCGGATTTTTTTTGCTTCTGATTTCAAGCCTGGTTCTGGCGATGAAATAGTAGGTCGTATTGGGAAGCAGATTTGCTCCGAATTTATCAGCAGGATTTTTCTTAGCTTCGTCAGGCAGAATTTTTTTAAGCTTTTCGAATCCGTTATCAGTGAAATTGAATATCCTTGCTGTTATCACGGAGCTTCTCGGATCATCTGCACCGCTGAATACAGCATCGCCGTTGAGCTCCTGTGTTGATGCCACGGGAATGAAACCTCCCGCATGGGTACTGGAGTTCATGAATATATCGTAATAAACATTATATTCGTACAATGATTCGTCATATTTGCCTGCATAGTTGGTCCAGTCAATCTCCATAATCTTGCTGAAGCTCAGATCTATGTAGTTCAGAGTTTTACCGCCGGATACAAGCTTGTCGTTGCCGCTCATGCTGAAATTCACCGGCAGAGGTACATCCTTTTCGGTGCCCGCCAGTGTGGTAAAACTGACTACCACAGACCTGTCTGACATCTTCAGGGGATCTGATGTTCCCGCGTCTCCTGACTTTGTTGAGTACATCTGCAGGTAGTAAACAGTATTAGGTACAAGGAAGGTTGGGTAACCTTCATCTTCCTCACCGAGAACAGGCGGAGTATCAGGGTCGCCATCCAAATCAAACAGTTCGAATGCGTTGAGCGTAAACTCAAGTCTGTTGCCTGTGTCCTTGATCCTGTCGGAATTCGCGGCTATGTATTTGACCAGTCTGTATTTGCTTACATATCCCTCCTGCTTGCCCCACAGCTTTCCGTCCACATATACGGGCACTTTCTTCCCCGTACCTGAGTCTGTCTGGCTCGTGCTGAGCAAAAAGTGATATGTCAGGTCATCCTTTACTTCCTCCCAGTTGAGCGGTTTCTCCCAGGACAGCGTGATATCGGTGGATTTTACAGTTCTGACGGTTCCGGACGGATCGGAAACATCATCCCTGACATTAAGCGTTCTTTTAGTGACTGCAATGCCTGTCGGAAGAGGAGGTCTGTCGGTATCCGCGGTCAGTGCATACTCCAGGATCGAAGACTCCAGCCTGTCCTCTGCACCTTCAGATTTGACTACGATTTTATAGTATATGATATTGTTGGGATTTACTCCGGTAATCACCGTAATCGCAAAGTCATCACTGAAATATGAGTCATCCAGAGTTTCCTTGACAGGCCAGTCACCTGTTATTGACCCATCACTTGAGGCCTGGACTTCGTAGAAAAGTCTGGGCAGGTCAAGACTGCCCTGGTTTATCCTGTAAATCTTCGCATAGACGTTATTTGCGCTGTCCTTGGTCAACTGGAACCTTATCGGTGTGCTTACATAGGATTTATCTCCCTTGAGCAGGCTGCCGTTGTAGTCGCCCGGTCTGCCTACAGTAACAGCAGTGACATTGGCGTTGCTCTGGCTTCTGTATACAGGTCGGATGTTCATATAGTAAACGGTTCCGGGCAATATGTCATTATGTGGAAGTATATATTCAGTAAGGCTCTCATTCGGGATAACTGTTTCCTTGTCCTTTCTTCCCAGCAGCTCGAGGCTGTAGAAGCCTGAACTGTCAGGTCCTGCAACACGCGCGGTAGTACTTGCAGCCCCGGATACATATGCGGTGTAAGTCCCCGCGGCCGACTGATTTATATATACTGATGCCTGTGCTGACCCCGAATTGAGCAGATTGAACTGAGTCGAAATATTTACGGCATAATTCAGAGAAGCTATGCTCCTGTGATTGTCCGTATAAATACTGTTGTAGGTATACTCCATGTATTGAAGCGCTCTCGAGCTGCTGGCGTCAATAAAGGAACCGTTTTCAAGATCAGGATCCTCCTGGGGGTACCTGGCATTATCCGGATCCCAGTATATCTTAGGCTGCCTCCAGGTAAGCCTGAGCATCGGTGTGACTCCTGTTTCGCGCCCACCGCCGTCTACCGCCACGCTCTGCTGGTTTGGTGCTGTAGCAGCAAAGGTTATGGAGGGCAAATAATACAGCAGCCCTCTGCCGATAACTTCACCGGCTGCAGGATTCTCGCTGTCGTATACCGTAACGCTTATATCGTAAATATAATCCGATTTCAGATCCTGAATTGAGAACCTGTTTCCCGCCGTCGCGGTATGTACTGAAGAAACTGCTGTATCACCTGCTCCGGGCCTGTGGTATATGATTACCGCCGATTTCGCCCCGGGCAGTGAGCTCCAGCGAAATGTAAGGGTTCCGTCTCTGAAATCATCCACGG
>Ga0134092_1002076_pt1 | contig 15968 bp, 13 predicted proteins | sample 3_6taG_FD_94454 | JGI IMG/M metagenome (GOLD analysis project Ga0134092, IMG submission 94454) | Switchgrass degrading microbial communities from high solid loading bioreactors in New Hampshire, USA - 3_6_20_6_A3 metaG | ecosystem: Engineered > Bioreactor > Semi-continuous > Anaerobic >... | reverse complement strand
TTTCCGCTGCTGCCGAGCTCGCCGTAATCCATCACGGTCAATTTTTCCTCCGGTTTCAGCACCGAAAGCTTCTCATTTATTTCATTGAGCTTTTCATCCATCCACCTGATTAGCTCCTGCTCTTTCTCATCGGCTCCGACCACATGCGCCAGCTCAGCAATGACATCTTTCTGCTCTTCTATATTGCTGGGCGTTTTGAATGCGTATACGGTGATGCCCGCATCTCTGAGCTGCTTTATATAATTGGGATCAGCCCATGTATCAAGTATTATCAGATCAGGGTTAAGTGCGATAATTTTTTCGACCTGATCCATCGTTGTTCTTGCTCCTATGCCTTTTGCCTCCGCTGCGATGTTGGATATGCCCTCATCTTCAACATATCTGGTCAATGATGCTATTCTGCTTTTGTCCACAAGGCTGAACAGGACCTCATCCGAGCCCAGAGTAAGCGAGATGATCCTCTGCGGCGCACTTTTTATAACCATTTCATCACCGTTTCCGTCAGTAACGGTGATCGGGAATTCCGGTGTCTCTGTGGTGTCAGAAGGATCTGAAGTACCGGATGAGCCAGATGTATCCGACGCACCGCCGTTATTGGCCGGATCTGCCGTTCCGGCCGATTTTCCTGCGTCTGTGCTCTGACCTGCAGCATTTTCGTTTTCACCTGTCCGCTTCGGGCCTGAGCAGCCTGTTAGTACAGCAAACACCATTATAACGGCAATAAAAACTGCCAATGAGCGTTTTGCGGTCACATTTCTTTTTATTACGGTTTTTATATTAAATCCATCATATGTTTTATTGCTAACCATAATATCTCTCCTTTTGGGGTTAATCCCAGCAACTTTTGTTTTTGTCACGGCATTTCGGTTCAAAACTCAATGCCGCGTCTTGCCCCGACACCCTTTTGTGCCGGATGTTTGACAGCTTCAATAACGGATACATAATCAGCCAGGCTGACAAGCTCCTCCGAAGCTCCTCTTCCCGTCAGCACCAACTCCAGTTTTTCAGGCTTGTTTTTCACAAATTCCATCAGACTATCATTGTCAAGCATACCGGATGAGACTGCGCCAAGTACTTCATCCAGGATAAGCAGGTCGCATTCTCCTTTTTTTGCTGCATTCACCGCATATTCAAAGATAGCTCTCTGCTGTGCGGCTGTGCGCACCCTTTCCTCCGGATCCATTTCCCAGATGAATTTTTTTGATTCTGTTCCCCTGTGAAGTACGAAGCCCGGCTCAAGTGATTTCAAACTATACATCTCTCCTGTGGGCGTGCCCTTCAGGAACTGGACCATCAGAACCCTGAGCCCCTGACCGCATGCTCTGACTCCAAGCCCGATCGCTGCGGTCGTTTTGCCTTTTCCATCGCCGGTATAAACATGTATCAGTCCTCTCATATGCTTGTCCTTTCTATATTTCAACAATATGCTTTCACAGCTGAGAGTCAGCCCTGCACACGACTCTGCCGGCAGCAACAGGCGGTTGTTTCGCTTGTTTCGGTTGCTTCTGTTGCTTCTGTTGTTTCTGCGTTTTGCTCGGTTCTGCTGTTCAGCTGTTCCCTGATGTTTCTGATGTTCCTTGCCGTCCCATGCAGCTTATGCATTAATCCTTCGCATCAGCAGTCACTTCTGCCTGTCAGCTGCCATAATAAATAAAAGCCCCTGGTTCAAATCAGGAGGCTTTAAAATACACATAAAGATGTTCGATCGACATCCGTAAACACCCCCTATCTCTCGTAGAGTTATGGTGTTGCCGTACAGGCAGGTCTTCTGGCTCAAGCGTCATCGCTCAGCCGCTCCTTCCCAGTTTCCCAGTGGCTTGCGGCAGAACTCTTCTAATACAGCGGCGGGACCGCGTGGGATTCTAACCCACTTCCCTCTTAGAGCATAAATGCTCTTCATCGGATATGCTCCGATACCTGTACAGAAATATTAAGTTGTTTTGGTCCATACTATTAGTCTATATTATACTGTCAGTTATTTCAACAAAATATTAATTTTTTCTTACCACCTATAACAACTATCTATAACCTTCTCCGTATCAGCACAGTGCCATATGTCTCAGTCCAGTATCCTGATGACATTTACGATCTCTTTTATCGAAGAAGATTTTTTAAGTTCACCGATGCGTTCAGCAAGAGATGATTCCGTTGCCTTCACAGCAGTGAATGCCAGCTCGTCTTCAAGCCCTTTTATCGCCGGACAGAACTCTACGCTGCCAAAAACTTTTTTAATATCACTGTCGGCTTCGGATTTGTTTCTTACTGATACTCTTATGAAGCACCGTGTCTCGCTTTCATTGAACGGCATCATGTTATCTGTTTCTTTTCTGGCCCATATATTTTTGGTGCTTTCATTATGTCTTGCTATATCTATAACATCCGCAACAACAGCACTGGCTGTCGGCAGTTTGCCGGCGCCCCTTCCATAGAACATCGCATCTCCGATGGCATTGCCGCTGACCACGATGGCGTTGAATACATCCTCAACGTTGGCTAAAGGATGATCTTTGCTGATGATGGCCGGAGACACTCTTGCAAATATCCTTTCACCCTCTCTTCTGCTGAGGGCCACCAGTTTGATCACGCAATCCATCGCATCTGCGTACTGCATGTCTGCAAGACTTATTTTTGAAATGCCTTCTGTGTGTATTTTATTACAATCCACAAACTCATTGTAGGCTATCGATGACAGTATCGCGATTTTTCTGCAGGCATCGATCCCTTCTATGTCAGCAGTGGGATCTGCTTCCGCGTATCCGTTCTGCTGTGCGCTTTTCAGAGCATCATTGAAATCTCTGTTTTCTTTCCTCATCTGAGAAAGGATATAATTCGTTGTACCGTTCAATATTCCCGTAATGCCGTTAATAACATTGGCAGCGAGGCACTGGCTCAAAGGCCTTATTATCGGTATGCCTCCCCCTACGCTTGCTTCAAAAAGGTAACTTACTCCGTTGTCTGCTGCCATTTTCAGCAGTTCGGGTCCATGCGTGGCTACAAGCTCCTTGTTTGATGTCACCACATGCTTCTTTGCGGCGAATGCCCTTTTTGTATACTCATGGGCAGCTCCGACTCCTCCGATGGTTTCAGCTACCAGCCTTATCTCAGGATCATTGAAAATCTCGTCAGGATCTCTTGTGAAGAGATCACGGTCCGGGCTGTCCGGGAATTCTCTGATGTCAAGGATCTTTTTCACCCTGATCTGCTCTCCTGCCCGTTCTGCTATACTCCAGCTGTTTTTTCTTATGACTTCGGCCACTCCCGAGCCTACTACTCCATAACCCAGTATTGCTATGTCCATGCTATCTGTCCTCCTCCGGTCAGTCCCTGGCAAGTATCTCCTGCCTTCGGACACCCTCTATCTCACCAATGTTCTCCATAAGTTTGCCGATATCCATCGTCATTCCCGAGGTGGCTATCGATATGGTAACGTCAGCCAGGCCGTTTATGGGCACGTTCTGATTTATTGTTATTATATTTGCCTTTGCCTCAGCGATCTTATTAATGATACTGGACAGGATGCCCGAAAAATCCTCCACTACAAAAAACAGAGTGATGACCCTTCCCCTCGAGGTTTCATAAAACGGGAAAACATAGTCCTTATATTTATAAAAGGCACTCCTGCTCAGCCCGACTTCTCTGACCGCATCATTTATCGTCCTGGACTTTCCCGAGCTTAACAGCTTTTTGACTTCGATCACCTTAGAAAACACTTCCGGCAGTACTCTGCTGTCCACCAGAAGATAAGTAGCTCCGTTATCCATATCCACTCCTATTTGTCCACCACTCACGCACATTTGTGTGTCGTTTGTGTAATATTAGCACAAATTGAAAGGAAAATCAATATGCTTAAGAAAAAATCTCAATAAAAAAAGGAGTCCGTTCAGGGCCCCAATCCCAATATTTTTATATGGTATGCAGTCATGTTCTTATATGATGCTTTCAGCCATGTTTTAAAATTCTTGCTGATATTGTGAAGTCCTGGATCATGGCTGTTCCAGCCTGTTTCCTGGCAGCTCCTGCTGTAGTTCTCCTGCCGTTTTATCGTACCAGCACAGCCACATCAGCTGAACATAGGCTTAGTCCGCTGATTCCGCAGTAACAGTGCTTGCACCGGAGGTACCTGCAATACCAGCTGTACCTGCGCCTGCACCAGCCGTACCTGCGCTTGTCCCCGCCGATTCCGCTGAATCGGCTCCTGCACCGGCGACACCTGATGCGCCGATTGCACCGACACCCGCCATGCCAGCCACACTGGTGCCGGCTGATCCGACTGCACCGGAACTTACACCAACATTACCGGCAGCAACGGCCTCTTCTGTTTTGGCAAGTTCATTGTCAACAGTTACATATTCATTATTCTTAGTGAATGACTTTTGCCAGCTGTTAATGTAATCTCCCATTGACCATTCAGCCATGACCACAGTGCTGCCCTCCGCCATCCTTATTCTTGCCATGGGCTCGTCTGCGAGCTTCTTTCCTTCGATAGCATACAAAAGTATGTCATTACCGGTCAGCACGACTGCCAGGTCCTTATTGGGCGACGTATAGATGTCATGGGCGTTTGGCAGCTTATCCTTCATTTCCGTCCACGGGACATGCAGCACATCATATGCTACCATGTTCGACGGAGGCAGCAGATTCAGGTTAAAATCCATATACGGCAGTTGGCCCTGCCGATCCGGATCGATACGGCCTTTGAAAAACCAGTGGCCTGTTTTCCTGTACAGCGCAAAGTTTTTCTGCTGTTCTTCATCATTAATGACAGCTATACCCTCATAACCGGAGTTTTTAAGCAGTTCGGCAATAGCGCTCTCCATTGCCATAGTACCGTTCTCACCGGCCATATCCGATATCTTTATGCCGTCTATACTGGACAGATTATCAACAGGCAGCGTCCTCAGCGTCCTTTCAACTATGTCCTGACCAGTGGCTCCTTTCCCCTGTCCGTATATAATATTTTCGACGCAAACATAATCATTGCCGACATATACGACAGCTTTCCTTAATTTCGTTTCCATTTCAGAAACATCCTCAAACAGCAGTTTCGGCTGTCTCTTGTCTGCACTCGTCACCTTAAATGCAACCAGTGCATCCTCTGTTCCTTCAGGCCCGGCCTTTTTACCCACCACGAGCTTCCAGAATCCGTCCATTCTCGGCAGATATATGTTATCTGCATAAAGTACCGGACGGAGTTGATAATCTTCAATGGAAATCCAGTATGTACCGTACCTGTAATCACCAATCCCGTCTTCAGTTTTTACAGGGATCCGTACTCCCAGCAGCAATCCTGATCTGAGGGGAGTCTTAATTTCTGCCGCTTCATCGAGCCCGGCCTTCTCAGTCGCGTTTTTTATTTCCTCCTGTACGTTGCCCGGCTCATCCGACAGTTTCCTCAGACAGTAATACCTGTCATCCGCAACTGCTGTTATACCGCCTTCCGAATCCTTGATGAATTCAAACAGAAAGCTGTCGCTGGAATAAACGTTGATCACCAGTATCTCATTATTGTCATTGTTCAGCTTCTCGGGCATCCTGGTGTTTTTATGCAAAAAGTACTCATAGACATTGACGCGTTTTATCTTGTAGCTTATGTTGCTGTATACTTCGCCGGCAAAGATCAAAGTATCCTGGGAAAACCCCACCATTTGCCCTATCAGAGGATCGTTTTCACCAGACACCTCAGATATTTCGTTCGAAAGACATTTTTCAATAACCCATGTACCGGATACAGGGATCTCCATATTAGCCGGGCGGCTGATCCTCTCCGAGCTTTCCGGCACAGCCTGCGAACATCCCGTCAGAGGCAACATCACACAAACAATGACAAGCAGAAGCAATGTCCGGCGCGTCCATCCGCATTTGCCGTTCAGCCGCTGTATTTTGTACCTGCAGTTTAAGCTCAGTCTCATGCTGTTTCATCCTCCGAAGCGACAGGGATCCTGATAACGACCTTCGTGCCCCTGTTTACTGTGCTGTATATGGAAAATCTGCCATTCATCAGCTTGATTATCTCATCACATATGGAAAGGCCTATTCCGCTGCCTTGCTTGCTGTTCCTGCCCTTAAAGAATTTTTCCTTTATATACGGCAGCTCGTCCTCCGGTATACCGCAGCCCGTATCGCTTACAGTAAATATAACCTCTCCGCCGCTGGCTTCCGTCCTGAACAGGACTCTGCCCCCCGCAGGCGTGAACCTGAACGCATTGTCCAGTACGTTGATGATAACCTGCTTGAGCCTGTTGCCGTCTGTTTTGATCTCAGGCAGATCGCCTTCCGCTTCCACTCTGAAATCGAGGCCATCCCTTGCTGCCCTTGGAGCCAGCTGTCTACCGACAGTATGTACGAACTCCTCCAGCTGTACATTCTCTTTCCTGATTGTGAGCTTGCCGGACACGAGCCTCGAGAAATCCAGCAGTTCCGCTACCATTGCCGTGAGCCTGTCGCATTCCTTCTCTATGATGTCAAGACCTGTCTGCTGAAGCTCCCTGTCCTCGCCTTCCACTTCCTTCAGCGTAACAGCCCATCCCTTTATGGATGTGAGAGGTGTTCTCAGTTCATGGGAAATGGATGAAATGAATTCATTCTTCATCCTGTCCCTCTTATCAATCTCGTCAGCCAGATAATTAAGTGTATCTGACAGCTTTCCTATCTCGTCGTTGAAGGTTTTGGTGCTTCGTACGTGGATATCACCGGATGCCATTCTGGCTGCCGCATCAGTCACCTTTTTCAAAGGATCGACGATGGTCTTTGATATAAGTAAGCTCAGAATGGTAGATAAAACAGCAACGACAGCGCCGATAACGATAAATAACTTCGAAACAGACAAAACATCCTCGTCCACTTCCCTCAGCGTGCTTATGAAGCGCAGCACTCCGACGGTCTGCCCATCAACCAGCAGCGCACTGGATACAGCCATAACGCCATAATTGTCATACGGGACCTTGCCTGTCCAGGATCCCATTCCTGCCTCCAGTGCTCTCTCCACATCCGGCATCCTGGCATCTTCCTGCGGCATATAGCCTATCGAGTCCATCAAAACCCTTCCGTCTGCGTCCAGGATCTGAACCTGAGCTGTAGTCTGCTTCCAGAAAGTGTCCACATTGTTCATGACATTGTCGGTAAGCGGAGCATCAGAAAAATACCTGGAATACATCTCGCAGGAAACCTTCAGCTGGTTATAGAGATTTGCTTCCAGATTGTTATAGTAGTTGACGCGAACGATATTGATGATCAGTGCTTCCAAAACCAGTACTGTCAGTATGATGATCAATATGAAGCCAAAAGTCATTCTGCTTCTGATACCAAGAGCCATTATTTTTTCTCACCTGTCCCCGCAGGCCTCATCCGAAGGGCAGCGCGCTGTCACTTGTCGCACCACCTGTATCCATACCCCCATACAGTTTCGATATACTGGGGCTTCGACGGATCCTCCTCGATTTTTTCTCTTATCCTTCTTATATAAACATCCAGTGTTTTGAGATCACCGAAGTAATTCTTTCCCCATACGGAGTTGAACAGCTCATTCCGGCTCAATGCCCTTCCTATATTCGACATAAACATCTTCAGCACAGAAAACTCAGTGGGGGTCAATTCTATTTCAACATCATCCTTGAAAAACTTCTGGGATTTAAGATCCATTCTGAGATTTTTGTACACCAGGGGGCTGTCATCAGGCAGCTTCGTTCTTTCTACCCTTCTTAATACTGTATTTATCCTGGCTGTCAATTCTCTGGGATTAAACGGCTTGACCATATAATCGTCGGCTCCGATCTCCAGCCCTGTTATCTTGTCGATATCCTGTCCTCTTGCAGTCAGCATGATGATAATCAGCTCCGGCATTTCATCACGGAGTTTGGCACATACCTCAAATCCGTCTATCCCCGGCAGCATGACATCGAGCACCATTACTTCCGGTCTGTATGCGCGAGTCATTTCCAGAGCCTTTTCGCCGGTCTCTGCTTCCAGCACGGCAAACCCGCTTCTCTCCAGATTAATTGCAATAAATTTTCTGATCGACGCTTCATCTTCGACAACCAGTATTTTTGTTTTAGCCTCGTTCATACCCTTACCCCGTTTACAAAAATCAAAATAGATATTATAAACAAAAAAATTATAGATACTTTTATTCTACAATATTTTTGACAAAGCTTCTATGATATCGGAGAAAATCGCAATAAATGAAAAAAAGCACATGAATATGGTGTTCAGGAAATTTTCTGGGACACGCTGATCATATTGCGGCACACTTCATAGGCTGTCCTGTATATGCAGGCAAAAAGATCACCCTGCAGGGAATTTGTCGTCAGCTGCTCGAATACCTTTACAAATACATCCTGCGTAAGCTGGCATGCCTCAAACTCATTGCCGCATCTGGCCAGTATGTAATTATAAATGACAGTATGATGAGGTGCTGTCAGTTCTTCAAAAGCAGCCACCCCGCCATTACGTGCAGATTTCAGAAGTTTTCTTTCGTAATCGTTCATTACGTGCCGCCTCCAATATATATCTTATAATCCGTCGGGAAATAATAAATTAACAATTGGTTAAAATTTTCATTTATTACATTCATAGATAGGTCGTCAACAGCTTTCAGCTGGGAATCATGTGTTCTGCAAATAATTCCAATTTCCACTTCTATTCGCAAGCAATATTGTGCTATGATAGATAATAATGCAAAAACATATAAAATAATGCAAAATAATGCATCGTTTTTGTAAAAGGAGGGATAGACATGTCGGAAACAATAAATCAAATAGCAGACCGTATCCGCGAGTTAAGGGAAATTTCAGGCCTGACAGCCGATACGCTTGCACACAGACTGAACTTAACCACCCAAGAATATCTGCGTTACGAAAATGCTGAAGAAGGTGTTCCGATATCGACTTTATATCAGCTGGCCGGCATTCTGAATGTTGAGCTGACTGAATTGCTGACAGGCTCTACGCCCAGGCTGCACAACTATTGCATCGTTAAAAACGGAGAAGCACCGTATATCGAACGCTATGAGGGATACAAGTTCCAAAGTCTTGCCTACAGCTTCAGAAACAAAAAAGTAGAGCCTCTTCTGGTCACCATAGACCCGGAAGAAAATAAAAAAATGAAGCTGGTCACCCACCCGGGCCAGGAGTTCAACTACGTGCTCGAAGGCTGCATCAAGGTTATCCTGGGCGGCAAGGAAATAATTCTTGAACCCGGCGACTCACTTTATTTCGATCCCATGATACCCCACGGACAGACAGCCGCGGACGGCAAGCCCGGCAAGTTCCTTACAGTCATATTGAATGACAAAATATAAATACGGCCGGATATACGAAGCGGCTGTGGCAAAACCAAATACGAAGGAGAATGGGAGAATGCTGGAAAAATTTCTACCTAAGCAGGATTTTGAATCATATGAAGATTTTAAGCAAAACTATAAAGTCAATCTGCCGGAAAATTTCAACTTCGCTTATGATATCGTTGACGCATGGGCTGCCGAGCAGCCGGATAAAACCGCACTGGTCTGGTGCAACGACGACGGAGCTGAGCGTATATTCACATTTGGTGATATGAAAAGGCTGAGTGACAAAGCTGCCAATTTCCTTTGCGGATGCGGCATAAAAAAAGGCGATACAGTTATGCTCATGCTCAAAAGGCATTGGTCCTACTGGGTTCTGACACTGGCACTGGAAAAGGTCGGAGCCGTTTCTGTTCCGGCTACCATACAGCTGACAAAAAAGGATATCGTATATCGTAACAATAAAGCATCGATAAAAATGATCATTTCCGTGCCGGATCATGAAGTACTGTCTTTCGTTGAGCAGGCAATGGATGAGTCGCCTACCGTCAGGTGTCTGGCACTGGTGGACGGACGCCGCGAAGGATGGCTCGATTTTAATGCTGAACTGGAAAAGGCATCCGAAAACTGGACCAGGCCTTGCGGCAGCGATGCCGCAGGCGGCCGCGACAATATGCTGATGTATTTCACATCAGGCACCACCGGGATGCCGAAAATCGTCCTGCATGATTTCTACTATCCATTGGGGCATATCGTGACAGCTCATTACTGGCAGCGCCTCGGAAGCAGCGGCCTCCATCTGACCGTTTCAGAGTCCGGATGGGCCAAATGTGCCTGGGGAAAGATATATGGTCAGTGGATCTGCGGTGCCGCAGTATTTGCATATGACTTTGACAGGTTCGTTCCGGAAAGGCTCCTGCAGATGATGGAGAAATACAGGATCACTTCTTTCTGTGCACCGCCGACCATTTATCGCTTCCTGATAAAGGAGGATCTCTCCAAATACGACCTTTCCAGTATCAAAATTGCATGCACAGCCGGCGAACCGCTGAATCCGGAAGTCTTCAACCAGTTCAGGAAAGCTACGGGTCTCGAAATCATCGAAGGCTTCGGTCAGACGGAAACAACAGTGCTCTGTGCCAACTTCGAATGGATAAAGCCCAAGCCGGGATCCATGGGTAAACCGTCTCCCCTTTATGATATCGACATAGTCGACGATGAAGGCAACTCCTGCCCTGCCGGCGTCGAGGGCAGGATCGTTATAAAGAATCTCGACAAGGGTCTGCCTCCCGGACTCTTCAAGGGCTATTACAGAGATGAGGAAGCCACCTCCCGCGTCTGGAGCAATGGTGTATACGATACCGGAGACGTGGCCTGGCGCGATGAAGACGGCTATATATGGTTCGTAGGAAGATCTGACGATGTAATAAAGTGCTCCGGTTACAGGATAGGTCCCTTTGAAGTGGAAAGCGCTCTGATGGAGCATCCGTCCGTTCTGGAATGTGCTGTGACTGCAGTGCCCGATCCTGTCAGAGGCCAGGTGGTTAAAGCCACCATCGTACTGACAAAGGGCTGGACGGGCAGCGATGTGCTCGTAAAAGAACTGCAGGAGCACGTCAAGAGAATAACGGCGCCGTACAAATATCCGAGGATAATCGAGTTTGTGGACGAGCTTCCGAAAACGATAAGCGGTAAAATCAAAAGAAAAGAAATCAGGCAGAAGGATCAGGAAAAGGTTTAATCGTGTACATATCAAACACAACCAGAAAAAGGCTTGTAAAAAAATCAAAAGGAGGGCAAATGCCCTCCTTTATCATTATGTCATTGTCATTCTGTCTTGATAGCTTCCAGAGCGCTGAGCTTCATTGCACGCCTTGCGGGCATAAAGCCGGATATGATTCCTACCAGCGTTGCAAAGCCCAGTGCCAGCAGTGCAAGCCATGGCGGTATCAATGAAACGATGCTGTCGGATCCGCCGACGTAATATCCGCCTCCAAACAATCCTCCGGCATACTTGTTCAGCAGCGCTGAAGCACCGTAGCTGAACCCGAGTCCGAGCAAGCCTCCTATGAATCCTATCAGAGCAGCTTCAAACAGGAACAGGTTCCTTATGTCACTGAGCATGCATCCCAGAACCTTCATGACACCGATTTCTCTGGTTCTTTCATATATGGACATGACCATCGTGTTTGTGATACCGATTGCCGCAACGAACAGCGATATCGCACCGATACCCCCAAGGACGGTCTGCATGGTCGATGATGTCTCCTGCATGCTCTTAAGTATGTCGGTCAGGCTGTAGGTGCCGTATCCCATTTCTTTGATTTGATTCTGAACTCTTTCGACATCCTTCATGTCCTTGACCTTCACCTTGATCTGGTCATAGCTGTCCTGCTGATTGCCAAAACGTATTCCCTGAGAATTCATTGCTTTCTGATTTTCCTTTATTATCTTTTTAAGATAATCAATATGGACGTATATGGAATAGGATTTTTCATCCTGAGAAGGCTCGAGTATACCGACTCCCTTCACCTTATACAGCTTGGGCTGTCTGTAACCTGTCTGGCCTCCGCTTCCGGGCGATCTGCGTTCTCCATAGCTGTAATCGAACGTCATGACCATCTTGTCATTAAGAACATCCACATCCGGCTCCGGCCTTTCACTGCCGTCACCCCAACCGCCATAGTAGTAGTATCCTCCGTATGAGTTTGATCTCGGGTTGTAGAACTGGTATGGCGTATCGGAGCCGAAAAGGAGCGATGTCGTATCTTCATCGTTGAGCAGTCTTCCCTTGGCAACCTTAAAGTCAAATGCCTCAAGTATCTTGGGGTCGACTCCAACCAGGTTGGCATACATCACATATTTCCCGGAAACCAGTTTCAGAGTGGTTTGAAAATACGGCATTACTGCCTCGACACCTTCAATGGCCTCAAACTTGGCAACAGCCTTGTCATCGAGTACAGATTCTCTGGAGTAGCCTCCGCCCTTTCCGTCTTCTTCCCAGTACCAGCGGTTTACTTCGATGACATTAAGACTGCCCATCTTGCTGAGCTGTCTCTTAAAGCTCTCATTCATCCCGATACCAAGTGAAATCATGACAACTATGGCTGCCGTACCTATAAGAACACCAAGTATCGTAAGGATCGATCTGGTCTTCCTTCTCATGAAGTTTTTAAATGCAAGCCTTATAATGTCTCTTTTACTCATCGAGGCTCAGTTCCTTTCTCTTTATATGCCTCTTTCTCAAAATTATGAAAACTGCAACAGCTGCAACCAACACGCCTGCTCCGATGCCGATATAGACCCAGATGCTTAACTTTCCGGTTTCGCCCGGCATACCCATGTCCGGCATGCCGCCACCCATGTCGATGGGATTACCCCATTCGTCGACCATTGGATCCGGCATCCCCATTTCCATGACATTAATTTCAAACTCCTTGCGTATTTCAGTGGTCTTTCCGTTGGCATCTTCAAAGCTGAACAGAACATTGCCCTTCTGCATGCCGGGATTCATGGGCGTGAACGACACATCGAAGTAATCGGTCCTTCCCGGTTCGAAGTTGCCTACATAGTAGTTGAGGCCCTGTCCCTGGAAATCGCCTTCGATACTGACCATAAGATTGTAGAGTGTGGATTTGCCCATATTGTAAAAGTCCAGATAAAGGGATACGGGCTGGCCCACGAAGGTCTCGGTCATCATGCTGATCTGTCCGGTAACCAGTCTGGGGCTCTGCAGCACTCTTACACTCATGGTTTCTTTCGCCGTATATGCATTGCCCTTCTCATCTTCGTATTCGAAGTTAACATCAAGCACATATGATTTCTGTTCTGCATCAGGCTTCACACTCATTTTGAGTTCACGTTCGACTCTGCCCGTTCTCGGTATCTCTTCTATATAGAAAGTGTTTCCGGAATCAGTGGGTGTGAATGTACCATCAGCGGACGTTACTGATACCTTTATATTGGACACATCAATCGTTTTGCTTGTATTGAGGAATGACATATTTACATTTATTTCCTCTCCCGCATTTACCGGGAACGGATCGATTGAATAATTGTCGATGATTATCCTGGGCGTTGTTTTTCCGCTTTCCTTATCATTATTGTTTTCGACAAATACACCTGTATACTGAAGCGCATTGAATTTGTTGCCATAGGCATCTTCGTACTCGACATTCAGCGCTATGGAATAATTCTTCGTTGCGGCTTCACCACTGGTAAACATCTTGAATGTAACCTTTTCGGACTTGTTTGCTCCGATTTCGGCAAAATACACGGTGTTCATCGACTTAGGCAGAATACCGGCTTCCGGGCTCAGCGAGACCTTGATATTTTTGGCTGCCGCTCCTCCGTTGTTTTTAAGCGAGAAGCCTATTTCAAACTCGCTGCCGCTGCCGAGCACTTCCTTTGGTGTTGAAATGCCTTCGAATTCCAGGCTGGGTCTTGCCGATCCGTCACCCTCACCTGCAGGCACGAATATCTGGTTCTGATCGGAATAGGAATTGCCGGCTGCATCCTTATAATCGAATTTCACAGTCAGCTCGTTAGCGCCGGCTGCACCTGATGCAGGCGGCAGCAGTTCATAAGACACTGTTGCTGTGCCCTTGCCGCTGATAGCATCCACATATCTCACATCGGTAGTGTTATATGCGGTAAATCCGCCGCTCTTCAAGCCGCCTAGAGTGACCTTGATATCCTCAGCCTTCAGAGTACCGAGATTTTTCAGTTTCAGTTCGAGAACAACAGCCTCCGAAGATGACTTGGACTGCTTGACTGAAATGCCGTCCACTGTTATCTTCGGGCTTGTATTATTGTTGACTACCTTAATATACACAGTGTCCTGAGACGTGAAGGACTTACCCGAAGTGTTCTCATAATCGTACTTCAGATCCAGTGCGTATATACCTTCCGGTGCAGTATCATTCACTGTAATACTGAATTCTGCATCTGCTGAAGTACCGCCTCCGATAGTTGTTATGGTCTGCCTGAGATTATAATTCTGCAGAACCAGGGGAGCCTTCGAGGCATCTGCCATTTTAAGCGCTACATTCACGTTCTTGGCCTGATAATTGCTTGCGTTTTTTACAGTATACTTCAGCTTATATGTTTTCCCAGCAATTACAGTAGGCATATTGCCTGTATTGTCCGTCACCAGTTTGGGTGCCAGTTCACTGGGATCCTGTGACGGCGGTGTATTGTCGGTGGGTACGGCTTCTCTTATGTATAAAGTCTGAGTCTCAGTATAGTCCGTACTCCCGATCCTGTACTTGAATATCAGCTTCAGTGTATTGCCTGTACCTTTATAAACAAGCCTGTTTCCGCTGCTGAGCGTTACTTTTTCGGCGTTTCCGGCCAATGATGCCAGATGGTAGAAATTAGTGTAAGCTGGATCACCATAAAAATCCGAAGACTGGTCTATATCGACGTACATATTTTCCAGTGCTTCATTTGATTTATTGGTAATACTGATTGATAAAAGAACCCGATCTCCCTGAAAAATCTGGGATAAAGTGGTATACCCTTCTATCTTTATGTTGTCTCCTTCTGCACCGAATGCCGGAATCCCGCTAAACACCTGCAGGAACAGCATCAGCACCGCTAATGTTACTGTCAGCTTCTTCATTCGAAACCCCCCTGGAATTAATTATGTCAATTTTTTCTATATTACCGTCCAATATATGGACGATTCTGTCAGCATATTGAGCAATCTCCAGATCATGCGTCACTATGACCAGCGTCTGGTTGTGCTCCCTTGCCATACCTGTTATGAGCTCCATTATCTCCCTGGTCGTCCTTGAATCCAGATTCCCCGTGGGCTCATCTGCAAATACGATTTCCGGCATCCCCACAAATGCTCTGGCAATACCGACCCTCTGCTGCTGACCGCCGCTCATCTGGCTGGGCTTGTGTTTTTCATGTGTTGCAAGTCCCACTGCCTTCAGCATTTCCCTTGCTCTCTTCTCCCTTTTGGACTTCGGTACTCCCTTGAAGGTCAGCGGCATACTGACATTTTCAAGAGCAGTCAGCATAGGAAGCAGGTTGTATGACTGGAATACAAAGCCGAGATGCTCCTGCCTGAACTTAGCCAGCTTTTTTTCGCTCATTTTTTCAATAGCCTGGCCTTTGATCCGTATAGTTCCCTTCGTCGGCTTCTCAAGACCCGCCATGAGGTTGAGGAGCGTGGACTTTCCGGAACCTGACGTTCCCAAAAGGCAGCAGAACTCGCCCTTTTTGATATCCAGGCTAACATCATCCAGTGCGATGACTTTTTCATCGCCTATCCTGTACACCTTTCTGAGATTTCTCAATTCGATTATGTTTTCCAAACTGCACTCATGCTCCTTTTTTCATTCAGTATTCATACCCGTCCGGCATTCACCGATGCAGAGTGTCTGATCAACTGAACCGACCGAATAGGCTGCACCGCTGCATCAATTGCATCGGCCTGTTAAATCTGTGCATCAACACATGTGCAGCCATGAAACAAATAGTTAGACTGCACAGATTTGCATCAGGTTCCCCAATTTAATGTTTTTTTTAAATATTTACTGATTTTTAAACTGTATATCACAGAGCTGCTTGTACACACCATTATACGAAAGAAGTTCGGTATGGTTTCCTGACTCAACGATTTTTCCATCCTGTATAACAAGGATAGTATCTGCCTTTTTTACAGTAGAAAGCCTGTGTG
>Ga0134092_1002075_pt1 | contig 15981 bp, 11 predicted proteins | sample 3_6taG_FD_94454 | JGI IMG/M metagenome (GOLD analysis project Ga0134092, IMG submission 94454) | Switchgrass degrading microbial communities from high solid loading bioreactors in New Hampshire, USA - 3_6_20_6_A3 metaG | ecosystem: Engineered > Bioreactor > Semi-continuous > Anaerobic >... | reverse complement strand
TAGAGGCAGGCACAGGGATAGGAAAATCTTTGGCCTATTTAATACCTGGGTTACTCTGGGCTTTGGAGAATAGCTGTAAAGTGGTGATTGCCACCCATACTATTGCTTTACAAGAACAACTTTTTAAAAAAGATATTCCTTTTTTAGAAAGTTGCTTTCAACGAAAGCTTCCGGTAGCTTTAATCAAAGGAAGAAGTAATTATATCTGTCTACGTCGTTTTCAAATGTTAATTTCCCAGGGAGATAGATTATCCTGGGCGGAGAAGATTTTTCTGGCTCAAGTTATTAATTGGCTAGAAAATACTGCCATAGGAGATAAAGAAGAATTAAATTTAAACAAACAGGAAGACCGCTTATGGCAACAAATATCCAGCCAAACGGAAACATGTTTAGGGAATAAATGTTCATTTTATTTGGATTGCTATTTTATGAATAATCGCCGCCTAGGAGAAAAAAGCAGTTTAATAATAACTAATCATGCTTTATTGCTTCAAGATATTAAAATCGATAATAAAATTTTGCCTAAATACGATTACGTAATAATTGATGAAGCTCATAACCTGGAAGAGGAGGCTATAAAACAGTTTGCTTCTTTAATTGATTTAGAAGAAATAAATAAACTTGCCTATCAATTAGGTAAAGGGAAAAATACAGGTCTTTTAAACAGGCTTAAAATATTGATAAATGATTCCGAAAATAAAACAAATATCTTAGAGTTAGTGGAAATTATTAATGAGGATTTAACCTTAATTATAGAGAAAATTTCTGTAATTAAAGAAGAGGCTTATTCCCAAAAAGAATTAGCATTTGTTGGAGAAAAAAGAATTACGGCTAAAGAAAGAAAAGAAGATTGGTGGATAGTACTGGAAAACTTATTAATTGAACTAAGTAATTTATTATTTTCCTTAAATAATAAATTAGTAAGGCTTATCAACCAGATAGATATTTTAGACGGTCTGGAAGAAATCATGAAAGAAATTGCTTTTCGGGAAAATCAAATTTTCCAAATAAAAAATGACTTAAAAGAATTTTTAGAATTCGATAATCCAAATTATGTATACTGGTTAGAGTTAAATGATTCCTTTAAATACAAAAACTTAACATTAATCTTTGCTCCGATAGATATTAATAACTTATTAAGAGAGTATTTGTTTTCTGCAAAAAAATCCGTAATCTTAACTTCTGCTACTTTAGCCGTAAACAGGAAGCTAGAGTATACCGCTGATACTTATGGATTAGAGAAAGGAGAATACCTTACCTTTATTGCCGATTCTCCTTTTGATTACCAAAAACAAGCACTCCTTTGCGTACCTAAAGATATTCCTGATCCCAGCCAAATTAGTGATGAGGAATATGCTTGGGCCATTGCCCAAAGTATTAAGAAAATTGTACCGCATGTTACCGGAGGAATACTGGTGTTATTTACCTCTTATAAAATGTTGAATTATGTTTACTTGAAGTTAAAAAAAGAAGATAAATTGCTTAACAGAGAAGTATTAGCCCATGGTAAAGACGGCAGTAGAACAAACTTAGTTGAGGCTTTAAAAAATAATCCTAATACGATAGTCTTAGGAACTAATAGTTTCTGGGAGGGAATAGATATTAGTGGATTAGGTTTAACCACAGTAATAATAACTAAATTACCTTTCTATCCTCCTTCGCGACCGATTATTGCAGCTAAATTAGAAAAAATGGAGAGTGAGGGAAAAAATAGTTTTTATAAGTTTAGCATCCCCCAGGCCGTCTTAAGATTTCGTCAAGGATATGGCCGACTGATTAGAAGCGATAAAGATTTTGGAACGGTTATCGTTCTGGATAAACGCATAATGACTAAAAGGTATGGCCAACAGTTTATTAACTCTTTACCTACTCAATCTATTATTTATGATACAATAGATAAAATTAGTGAAGTTCTAAATCTTTGGATGCATAATAAAATAATAGCCAATTAAAAGCTTTTATTATCTTAGGATAAATGTTAAAATAATATAACAGTATTCTCCGGTAGGCAAAACCTTTTTAAGGAGGTTAAGTTATGAGTAGCAAGATCATCATTCCCCATGTAGTAACTCTGACTAATTTGCTCTTAGGAATAATATCGTTACTTTATACAATGAACCAGCAATATCAAATTGCAGCAGCAGTCATACTTATTGCTGTTATTATGGACGGGATGGATGGAAGAATTGCGAGGAAATTGGATGTTGCTTCAAGTTTTGGAAAAGAATTAGATTCTTTATGTGACTTAGTATCTTTTGGTGTGGCTCCGGCACTTTTAGTGTATAGCAGTACTTTGCACAATATGGGGAATATTGGTTTAATTATTGCTTTAACCTTTGCTATTTGTGGTGCAATCAGGTTAGCCAGATTCAATGTTTTAAACATCACTACTCATTTTGTTGGTATTCCGATAACCTTTGCCGGTACATTAATGGCTGTAGCCATTTTATTATCCCATAGATTACCCCTGGCTGTATTTCCCTTATTAACCCTTTTGCTTTCATATTTAATGGTTAGTAATTTAAAAGTTCCTAAATACTAAAAAAATGACCTAAGGTCAAGACCTTAGGTCATTTTTTTGGTTCTATTTAAGAATTTAAAGCATATTTAATATATTAAAAGACAAGCTTAAGGGAAGTTTTAGAAAATGATATATTTTTTTTCCTTTTGCTATAGTTTTATTTTTAATGACGGTCGCCTGCTTTATAAGGTGTTTGGCGGAAATTTGCAGTTTATAAAATATAGACTTGTTTTGCGGGAACTAGGACCAATTGTTTACCTAGGTTTTCTTTTATTAAATTTGAGTAAAGGGTTATTTCCCTTATTATTTGTTAATGAATATTACCTTCAAATGATTACGGCTATTTTAGTATTAGTTGGTAATTACTTAGGGGCTAAACCTGGGGTAACCGGCGGTAATGAGCTAATGATTTTATGGGGGATTTGGCTGGGAATTGATTTACAAATGGTGCAAACTCCTTTAGCCATCATGTTAGGAGTATGGGTAATTACTTTTAAATTGGAGTTAGGTTTGGTTTTAAGTTCTTTAATTATTTTGTTTAAGTTACTATATTTAAAATACTTTTTGTTGTTAATATTATCAGTAATGGTATTGGTAAACTATGGTTGGAAAGAGTATGCACAATTTTCACTCTTAGTAAATAGATTAAAGGAGAAGTTTAATTCAGTAACGGATAAAGGAGTGAAAATCTTATGAAAGTGTATTACTTACCTCTTCCTAATTTTTTAAGAAAAATATTAAAGAAAATAATTAAATAATAAAAGTCTAGGTCTTAGCCTAGACTTTATTATTAATTAGTTAAGCCAATTCCCAAAATCCCGCCTATTGCACCTCCGATCAATGTATAGAAAAGTTTTTTAAGAAACAAAAACCAGGAGAAGGGATCAGAAGCTATTAAAACACCAATCAAAAGTGTCAGTAATAAATAAAATATTCCCACACTTACTCCATGAATTAAACCTCTGTTTCCTGCAATTTTAGCAGAAAAAGTACTTCCTAAAAGGATGCTGAGAAAAAAGATTAAAGTAGCAAAAGAAGCCAGATAGGATTCAGAGAGAGGTGTGAGATATAACAATAGAGTAACTAATATAGAGAGAAAAAGAGAAATAACTAACGCCACAATCAAACCTTTGAAAATTGCCCGCCATGATAACCCTTCACTTATTGCACCGGCCATACCATCACCCCCGATTTTAAAATTAAATATGTCCTGGATTATTATTAAAAATTTATGAATAGAACATCTTAAATATGTGTGTATAAATAAAATATTTATTACCGTGAATAATGTCGTTAAAGGAATATATTTGTAATAAAAAAAGTGGAATTAATGGAAGGAAATGTAAATATATATATAGAATTTATGTTTTTAGTTGGGAATCTGTGGGAAAGGAGTAAAGGTATGGCTGTAAATTTTTACAAAAAACTTTTAAAATTAGTTTTCATTGGCACTGGCACCATCAGACATTGGCGTGGGGATTATGAGAAGGCAGTAAGAACCCTAGAACAAGCTGTACATTTAGAGCCTAATAATCCTCAGTTGCACTGGAAATTAGGTTGTATATATTTAAAATCTCAAAATATAGAAAAATCTCTTTATCATTTAGAACATGCAGTTAAATTAGGGAACAGAGATCCTCTATATGTGTTGTGGTTAAGTAATGCTCAAAATTTTTCCGGTAATATCACAGTAGCTTCCAATTTGGTTGAAGAAGTTATAGAAAAACTTCCCGATTCAGCTGAAGCCTGGTACTTGAAAGGTAAATACTTGATCGAACAGGGAGAGAAAGAAGAAGGGCTAAAATGTTTGGATAAATCTATTGAATTAGATCCTCGAAATATTGAAGTTTGGAACGAAATAGGTTGTTTTTATTTAGCCAATAATCAAACTATGCTAGCCTTGGAGAGTTTCCGGAAGGGTCTGGAAATAAAAAGTAAAGAAACCAGTTTGCTATTTAATCTAGGCTTAACTTATTTAAAATTGGAGGATTACGAACATGCTTTATTCTACCTCGAGAAAGCGAAAAAATATAATTTAAAAAATGTAAAACTTTATAATGCTTTAGGGTTATGTTATTCCAAATTGAATCGTTTAAATTTGGCTGAAGATATTTACCAGGAAACATTAAAATTGTTTCCTGAGGATGTGGAATCTCTTTCTAATTTAGCAGCTATTAAAGCACAAAAAGGATTGTATTTGCAAAGTTTAATTCTTTATGAAAAAATATTAAAAATTGATCCTTACGACTCCACAATATTAAATAATACCGCCTGGTGTTTGGAAAAATTAAATAGGTTAGATGAAGCAATCAGTTATTACTACCGGGCCTTGGCCCGAGAACCGGAAAACAGTATATTTCGCTTAAATTTAAGCGAATGTTTATATAAAAAAGGTTATTTCGGGGAAGCTATTGAACATCTTGAGAAAATTATCAGTTCAGAAAAGGAAAACAGCAAAGCATGGCAAATTTTAGGTAATATTTATGATTCGATGAAATTACATGCTAAGGCTGTTGATTGTTTTAATAAGGCTCTGGGGCTAGAGTAGAGGTAAAGAATCAACTTTGTTATAATATAAATAACTTCAATGCTTTTTAGAGGTGAATTATGGGGAAACTTGGGAAAATGATTAAAGAAGTGATTATCACTATAGTTTTAGCTATATGTATTTCTTTTATTTTACAGACTTTTGTGATACAAGCCAGATATGTTCCAACAGGTTCTATGCTTCCTACTATTGAACTTGATCAACGTATTTTAGTAAATAAATTAATCTATAAATTTAAAACTCCTGAAAGAGGCGACATTATTGTTTTTGAACCTCCAATTGAATCCGATGATAATAAGGATTATATAAAAAGAGTAATCGGTTTACCCGGTGATAAAATAGAGGTTAAAGATGGTTATGTCTATGTTAATGATACACCCTTACATGAGCCATATATTTACGAAAAGCCTAAATACCGGTTGGAACCGGTAATAGTACCTGATAATTGTCTTTTTGTTTTAGGAGATAATAGAAACCAAAGTTATGACAGTCATATTTGGGATACCTGGCTGACAATGGACCAGGTTAAAGGAAAAGCGTTTTTTACCTATTGGCCCCTGGAAAAAATGGGAGTTTTTAAAACGGAGGTTAAAAGTGCGCATACTCATAACAAATGACGACGGAATAAATGCTTGTGGAATAAAAGCACTAGTCATGGCTTTAAGTTCACTAGGTAATTTATATGTTATTGCTCCAAGCGGAGAAAGAAGTGCCTGTGGGCACGGTATTACTATTCGCGAACCGATTAAAATCAATAAATATGATTTTCCTCTTGCTTTAGAAGCCTGGTCGGTAGAAGGTACGCCTGCTGATTGTGTTAAATTAGGAATAACTACTTTATTAAAAGAAAAACCTGATCTGGTTGTTTCCGGGATTAACCAGGGTCCTAATTTGGGAACAGATATTTTTTATTCAGGGACTGTTTCTGCAGCTATTGAGGCAATTTTGTTAGGGGTACCGGCTATTGCTATTTCCTTAGCCTCTCATACTAGTCAAGACTTTTCAGTAGCTCAAAAAACAGTCAAAATTTTGAGTGAAAATATGTTAAAAAAAGAGTTAGCCCCGGATACACTCCTTAATGTTAATGTACCTGCACTTTCCTTAAAAAATATTAAAGGGTTTAAAGTGACAAAACTAGGTGAGAGAAAGTATATAAATAATTTTGAACATAAAAAAATAGGTCCTAATGGGACTGATTATTATTTATTAACCGGCCAAGCTGTTTTACCGGAGAAAAAAGAAGAGGATTTAGATGTAATTGCTGTTGAAAATGGTTATATTTCCATAACACCTATTCATTTTGATTTAACTAATTACCGAATAATGGAGCAAATAAAACAATGGGGAATTGAAAATAAGGGCTTTTAGCCCTTATTTTTATTAAAATAAGTTTTTAAATTTAATTGACCACTTATAACAATTAATCCCAAATAAACAAGGCCACTGGAAAGCAGGCTGATTACTGTGACAAGGTTAGTAGAAAAAACGGGAGATAAAATCTTGGTTTGCCAAATTATTAACCCGCCCATAATCAGAACAGCCAATAAAGGTATAATAAATTGAAGAGTTTTTAAGTAAAAACCGGTATTTTTATAAATTGCCTGTAAATTTAAAATACAGACAATAATAAAATTGAGTACAAAAGCCAGGGCTGCTCCATTAATATTTAATTCGGGAATTTTAACAAGGTAAATTATAGCCAGTAATTTTACAAAAGCCCCTACGATATTATTAATGAATATCCTGTTAACTAACCCTAGTCCTTGTAAGATTCCATTAGAAGTCTGAGCCAAGTAAAGAAAAATAGCCCCTAAAGCTAAAAACCTAATTGTTGTTCCTGTTTCAGGCAAATTGAATACTAATTGGCTTAACCCGGATGCTTTTAACAATAAAGCTGTTGCTACGGGAAGGCCGAATAAATAAGTTAATCTTAATGCTTCCATGCTTCGAAATTGTAAAGCAGTTAGTTTTCCCTGAGCTTCAGCTTCGGAAATGGCAGGTACTAAGGAAGTAGCTAAAGAAAAGGTTAAAACATTAGGGATGGTTAATAAAGCTAAAGCAACTCCTGAAAACTGTCCATACATACTGGCAGCTTGATTAATATTATAACCAATTTTTTGTAACAATAAAGGGATTAAGCTAGCTTCTAAGGTTAAAACTAAGCTAGAGGTTAATCTAGTTAAGGTTGTTGGAAATCCAAAAGATATTAAAGAGGCAATTATCCTTTTTGCAGGTAAATGAACCGATGGAGAGGCAGTGGGGTAAGAGGTTAACATAGTTTTTCTTCTTCGGATAAACAGGCTAAAGATGATTAGAAGGCTGGCTAACTCCCCTAGGATCATGCACATAGATAACCCCATAGCCAGTACTTTTATTCCATAAGGTCTTAATTTAAAAATTAGCAATAAACCTAAAGTAGTACGAACTAATTGTTCACAACATTGGGTAACGGCGGGAGGAACCATATCTTGTAGTCCTTGAAAAAAACCTCTTAAACCAGAACTTATAGGTACGATTAATAAGCCTGGAACCATAGCATAGAAACACCAGGTGACTCTGGAGTCTTGGTAAAAAATATTTAATATAAAAGGAGCGGCAAATGCTAAGATAACAGTGAAAATAATACTTAATACTATTAAAAGATATAATGATATTTTTAATATTCTCAATGCGCCGGAAGTGTTATGATGAGCCATTTGTTCGGCAACCATTTTGGATATCGCAGGAGGCAAACCGGCTGTTGTCAAAACTATTAAAGTCATATACAAGGGAAAAACCATATTATATAAGCCTATTGCTTCTGTGCCGATGTATCTGACTATAATTATTTGAAATATAAAACCTAATATTTTTACAATTAAACTTGCAGAAAATAAAATTAAAGCACCCTGGATAAAATTTCTTTTAGTCATATTTCCACTCACTTAATTATGATTCTTATTCATTTTTATGCAGGATGGTTTTTGATTATTTAAGAATCTTAATTATTTCCAAGGGTTATTAATTGTTAAAAAATGGTAATAATAAAAAATAAAATATTTCAAAAATACAATTTCTTAATCTTTTCTATATTTATTGCAGGAATTTTTAAATTTTTGGTTAATTATATACTATAAACATTAATTGAAGTAACTATTCACCTTATTATTAAACCATTAAACAAGGGAGGGGCTTCATTGAAAACATTTGCTACTAATAAAATTAAAAATGTAGGCATAGTTGCCCATGGTGGAGCTGGAAAGACTTCACTTACTGAAGCATTACTCTATAACACAGGTTATACTTCTAGACTGGGAAAAGTTGACGATGGAACGACAACAACTGATTATTTGCCAGAGGAAATCAAACGAAAAGTCACCATAACTTCAACCCTCGCCCCTATCGAGTGGAAAGAACATAAGTTAAATCTTATTGATACGCCAGGTTATGCAGATTTTATCGGTGAAGTTAAAGGAACTTTACGTGTTGTTGATAGCATCTTAATGGTCGTTTGCGGTGTTTCGGGAGTTGAAGTGCAAACAGAGGTAATCTGGGATTTTGCCCAGGAGAAACAAATGCCAAGAATAATATTTATTAATAAATTGGACCGTGAAAATGCTAATTTCCAAAAGGTAGTAGAAGAATTAAAAGAGACATTCGGGACAGGTGTTGTACCTATCCAGATTCCCATAGGCGCAGAAGCTCAGTTTAAAGGCGTTGTTGATGTATTAAGGGGTAAAGCATATGAATTTGCAAACGGTAAAATGACGGAAATCAGCATCCCCACAGAGCTGGAAGGGCAAATAGCTGAATATAGAGATTCCTTAATGGAAGCAGCGGCTGAGGGTGATGATGAACTTTTAATGAAGTATTTAGAAGGAGAAGAACTAACTGCTGAAGAAATAATTTTAGGCTTTAAAAAAGGTGTGAAAGCTGGAAAGGTTTTCCCCGTATTAGCGGGCTCTGCTCTTAATAACATTGGAATTCCCCTTTTATTAGATGCCATTGTTGACTTTTTACCATCACCTGCTGAATTAAGCGATAAAGATTTGGAAAAAGAAACTCCCGCAGCTTTAATTTTTAAAACATTATCCGACCCTTACGTGGGTAAATTAAGTTTCTTCCGTGTATTTACCGGAAAATTCACAACTAATGATAGTATCTATAATGCTAATTTAGGCAAAGAGGAAAAAATTAACAACTTCTTACTGGTTAGAGGGAAAAACCAAGAAACATTAAACGAAGTTGTTGCAGGTGACATTGCTGCTGTTGCTAAGCTGCAAGAAACCTTAACGGGACATACTTTATGTCTTAAAGGCAAACAGGTTGTTTTGGAAGGAATTGATTTTCCGGAACCTACCTTAGCTGTTGCCATAAGTCCCAAGTCACGAGGCGATGAAGATAAGGTGGGTAATGCTGTTTCCAGACTATTGGAAGAAGATCCTACTTTACGTCTCGAAAAAAATACAGAAACAAAAGAAACTATTCTTTGGGGTATGGGTGATCTTCATTTAGATATTATTGTCGAAAGAATGAAAACAAAATTCGGCGTAGATGTGGAGATGCGTACACCCAAGGTGCCATATCGTGAAACTATTAGAAAAACTGTTAAAGTCCAAGGAAAACACAAAAAGCAATCCGGGGGAGCCGGTCAATACGGTGATGTTTGGTTAAATTTAGAACCTCTTCCTGATGCTGATTTTGAATTCCATGAACAAATTTTCGGGGGAGCAGTACCTAAAAACTACTTCCCTGCCGTAGAAAAAGGGATCAGGGAGGCTATGCAGGAAGGTGTATTGGCGGGTTATCCTGTAACCAATGTAAAAGCGACTCTGGTAGATGGTTCCTATCACCCTGTGGATTCTAACGAAATATCCTTTAAGATCGCAGGTTCTTTAGCTTTCCGCAAAGGTATGGAACAGGCTAACCCTGTATTATTGGAACCCATAATGAATGTGGAAATTTTAGTCCCAGAACAGTTTATGGGAGATATTATGGGTGATTTAAACAGTAAGCGCGGTAGAATTATGGGGATGGAACCACAAGGAAAAATGCAACTTATCAAAGCTCAGGTTCCTCTGGCAGAAATGTACAGATATGCTATTGACTTGAAATCAATTACTCAGGCCCGGGGAAGCTTTAAAATGCAATTCTCTCATTATGAAGAAGTTCCCCAAAAACTGGCTGAGGAAGTGATTAAAGCTAGAAAAGAGGAAAAAACCGAATAAAAAATTAAGGGAGTCGTTGCGACTCCCTTAATTTTAAAAGTTGTAAAATTTTTAAAAGCAAAATCATAAAAAAATCTCCTATATAATAGGAGATTTTGGCAGGGGCGGCAGGACTTGAACCCGCAACCAATGGATTTGGAGTCCACTACTCTACCAATTGAGCTACACCCCTTTATGACGACAAATATAATTATAAATATTAAATTACATTTTGTCAAGAGAAGGAATAAGGAATAATTACTGGGGAAAATAAATAAATGTTAATTGATTTTCCTAAGCGGAATAATTAAAATATAAATGGTAATGTATGCCTGTTTTTTTAATTAATTTACATATAAATATTAAAATATTTGCTGCCAAAAGAAGGATATAAGAAAGATGTGTCGAAAGTATCATAATAGTTGAATACCTTAGAGTATTAAATATATTCCGAATAATTACTAAATATTATATATATAAATCTATTAAACCTTTAGTCCGTAATGATATTTTTTAGTATATTATCAAAAATCAGATTATTATCAAGATATATCAATATTTAATACAAAAAACATTTACATATCAACAAGGTTGTTTTACTATATAAATATGGATGATAAATAAATATTTATTATTGTCAGCCCTGCCCTATGGGCTAATATAAATAAATATTTAAATCCTTAAGGAGGTCCTTATAATGAGTTCTCAAGAAAAAAGCGCCCGTCAAATCTCCCTGGAAAGAGCAGCTGAGTTGAAGAAACGTATCCAACCTTATCTGGAGGCAAGAGAAAAGATTCCAACTGGTTTCGATTTTATTGATGAAATTAAAGAAAGACAGGAGAAAATTAAAAAGCTTTTTGGAGCCACTGACGATGATTGGAATGATTGGCGTTGGCAGATCAGAAACAGAATTACTGATAGTGAAACCCTTGGAAAAATAATCAACTTAACAGAAAAACAGAAAAAAGATATTGATGAAGTCGGGAAAAAATTTAGATGGGCAATTTCTCCTTATTATGCTTCCTTAATTGATCCTGAGGGTGATCACCTGAAAAACCCAATTTATTTACAATCTGTTCCTACCGGACTTGAGTTGCGGGATGAAATCGGTGATCCGGATCCTATGGGTGAAGAATTTACAAATCCAGCCGAGTGTATTACTCGTCGTTATCCAGACCGTTTAATAATTAATGTTACCAACCAATGTGCTATGTATTGTCGCCATTGTCAGAGAAGAAGAAATATTGGAGAAGTTGATACTCCACGGAAAAAAGAAGAAATCCAGGAAGCTATTGAATACATTAGAAATAATCCAGAAATAAGAGATGTTTTAATAACTGGTGGAGATCCTTTTACTTTAAGTGATGATATGATTGATTGGATTCTCACAGAATTAGACAACATTCCTCATGTGGAGTATAAACGTCTCGGTTCCCGGATGTTAGTAACTTTACCGCAAAGAGTAACTCCGGAATTTTGTGAAATGTTAAAGAAACATCATCCTGTTTATGTAAACACTCATTTTAATAATCCGCTGGAAGTTACTGAAGAATCGAAAAGAGCTTGCGAAATGTTAGCAAATGCCGGTGTGCCTCTCGGTAACCAAGCTGTATTATTAAGGGGTATCAATGATGATCCTCACGTAATGAAAAAATTATGTCATGAGTTATTGAAGATTAGAGTAAGACCTTATTATATCTTCCATGCTAAAGGCGTAATTGGTACCATGCACTTTAGGACCAGTGTTGATATTGGTATTGAAATCATGGAACATTTACGTGGATATACTTCTGGACTGGCTATTCCTACTTTCATAGTTAATGCACCTAAAGGTAAAGGTAAAACACCCATGTTACCTGAGTATCTGATTTCCCAGGGTCGCAATACGATTACAATTAGGACTTGGGAAGGTGAAATTATCAAGTACCCCAATAGGGATGCCCATGATTTAGAGGATTATATTGAATAACAACTTTGTTGATAAAAAATAGTTTTTTGTTTATATTATTTTGAAGGTTTTTTAAAATGTTTGACGAATAAATATAATGTTGCTATTTTAACTATAGGTAAAGTGAGGTGATATACTCTAAATTTTACTTTTTCCTGTATTTTAATTTTGAAAAAAGTAAAAGGGGGTTTAACATGAAGAAAAGAATTGCGCTACTATTAATTTTTGCTTTTGTATTAAGTATTGGTTTAATGGGTTGTGGACAAAAAGAGCAACCTCAACAGAGTGGTGAAGGTGAGCAACAAGAACCTGCAAAAGTTGAGAAAATGCAAATAAATATTATTACCGGGTCAACAGGTGGAACCTATTATGCTTTAGGTGGAGCAATGGCGAATGTCTGGAATAAATACTTGGATAATGTTCAAGTTACTCCTCAACCTGGCGGAGCTTCTGTAGAAAGTATTAACAGGGTAAATGCCGGAGAAGTTGAATTGGGTATGGCTATGAACAACATAGCTGATGATGCTTGGAATGGTAGAAATTCTTATAATGAACCTATTAGAAATTTCCGGGCTATTGGTGTAATTTATCCTGAGGTTTATCAAGGTGTTGCTTTAAAGGAAAGTGGAATTAAAAGTATTGAAGATATTAAAGGTAAGAGAGTAGCAGTTGGCCCTGTAGGCAGTGGTACTTTAGTATTAACTGAAGCGGTTCTAACAGAAACAGGTATGACCTTTAATGATATAAAAGCTGCTTATGATGGCTTTGGTGACGCCGCCAGTAAAATGAAAGACGGTCACCTTGATGCAGCTTTTAACGTATTGAGTGTTCCTGCAGCAGCTATTCAAGATATCCAAACCGTTCGTGAAATTGAAGTAATTGAAATTCCCAATGATATTTATGAAAAAATTAAAGCAAAATATCCTTTCTTTAGCCAGTATACAATTCCTGCCGGAACTTACGGCAATGAAGAAGATAAATTAACTGTTAACTGTCAAGCAGCTTTATACGTAAGTCCTGATTTACCTGAAGATGTTGTATATGACATAACCAAAGTATGGTTTGAACAAACAGCTGAAGTTGCACAAGCTCACGCTGCAGCACAATGGTTGGCTGATGAATTGGCCGCCGGCAAACTTGAAACTGCTTTAATGGGTATTACCACACCATTACACCCGGGTGCCTATAAATATTTTGTTGAAAAAGGTATTGAAGTACCCGATGAAATTAAACCTATTGATTAATAAATAGGGGGTGTAGGCCGGGGGGCTGATAAATCCTCGGCCTTCCTAATTTATGAAGAAAACTTTGGTAATTTTTGCAATAGCCGTTTTCTGCATAGCTACACTTTTATCACCTATCTATGTATTAGAAGTAAGAGTAGATGGCACTGAAGAACTGGTGTATCAACAAAAAGCAAAATTAGGGGAAACTTTTGATGTGGAATGGATTCATTCTGTTACCAAACAACCGGTTATAGAAACTTATCAACTTGTAGATATTGGACAGATACCTATCACCAAAATGGTCTTCGATGAATTTGGTCCAAACTTACCGGCGCGTCCTGAATTTAATCAAGAGTGGATTATTGCTGATGGTAAATTTACTGTTATAAACTATGAACGGATCTTTGAAAGAGTGCCTGTTACCATTGGGGCGGTTATTGCTAACCATACGCTGATTTATAACGGTCAAATTACCCCTCTTAAAGATGTGTTTCGCCCCGGGGGTTACGTGCATATAGGTTTAGCCAAAAAAGCTTGGGGTCAATTCTTATTTGAGGAGGTCAAGATATGGCAGAAAAGCAAAAAGAAATTGACTTAAAAAACAATATACAACAACAAATAGATGAGGAAAAAGCGCAAGAAATTTTAGCTAAATACGATCGGGAACATGCTTACCGCAGATTAGAGGGACCAGTTGCCAAGTTTATTTTTGTCTTTGCTGTTCTGTGGTCATTAGCTCAACTTTATACAGCGGCTTTTGGTGTTTTCCCTTCTACAATTCAAAGGGCTCCTCACGTTGGTGCAGCCTTAGTTTTAATTTACTTGCTCTATCCGGCTAGAAAAGGTACAAAGAGTAATAAAATTCCCTGGTACGATTATGTTTTAGCCTTTTTAGGTTTTGCTGTAGCAGCTTACCACGTAATTTATTATGAGGAACTGGTTTGGCGTGCAGGGTTATATACTACTATGGATATGATAGTAGGTATAATCGCCGTATTACTGGTAATTGAAGCTACCAGAAGATTAGCCGGACCGGTAATGATTACTTTAGCCACATTCTTTTTATTATATGCCTACTTTGGGAAATATTTCCCAAGCTTTATGGCCCATCCCGGGTTGAGCATAAAAAGAATAGCTGTTTTCCAATGGATTGGTACAGAAGGTATTTTAGGAATACCTATTCAGGTGTCTTCAACTTTTATCTTTCTGTTCATGTTATTTGCTACTTTTTTGAAGAAAAGTGGTATTGGTGATTGGTTAACGGATATTGCTATTGGAATTACCGGTTGGGCTACAGGTGGACCGGCAAAAGCAGCGGTAATTGCCAGTGCTACCCAGGGAACTGTTTCCGGTAGTTCTGTAGCCAATACGGTAAGTACAGGCTCTATAACTATTCCTTTAATGAAGAGTATTGGTTACCGTAAAGAATTTGCCGGGGCAGTAGAAGCTGCTGCTTCAACTGGTGGACAACTAATGCCACCGATTATGGGTGCCGCAGCTTTTATAATGACTGAGTTTCTAAATGTTCCTTATACTACTATTATCATTGCCGCTTGTATTCCTGCTTTATTGTATTTCTCAGGAATTTTTATTACTGTTCATTTAGAGGCTAGAAAAACCGGATTAACCGGAATGCCAAAAGAAAAATTACCAAAATGGAAAGATTTATTTGTTAAAAAATGGTTTCTAGTTACACCGATTGTAGGTATAATTTATTTGTTGGTTAAAGGATATACGCCTATGATTGCTGCCTTTTACGCTATTATTCTCTGTGTAGTAGCTGCTGCATTTTCCAAAGACACGCGGATGTCTTTAAGAGAAATTATAGAGGGCCTTGCCGAAGGGGCAAGATCTGCTCTACCGGTGGTAGCAGCTTGTGCTACTGCAGGTATTATCGTTGGGATTATTACTTTAACCGGTTTGGGTTTAAAAATGGCGGGAGGTATTGTTGCTTTAGCTCAAGGAAATATCTATTTAACTATGCTTTTCACTATGCTTTGTTCCTTAATTTTAGGTATGGGTGTACCAACTACTGCTAACTATATCATCCAGGCTACTGTTTCCGCTCCTGCTTTAATACACTTAGGTGTGGAACCTTTAGCTGCTCATTTATTTGTTTTTTATTTTGGTATAGTGGCTGACATTACTCCACCTGTTGCTTTAGCTGCTTTCGCAGGATCTGGAATTGCCGGTTCCGATCCCTTAAAAACAGGTGTAGAAGCTTTTAAGCTTGGCATGGCTGCCTATCTGGTTCCATATATTTTTGCTATGTCCCCGGTATTAATTTTAGTCAGACCTGAAGGTGTATCTACTTTTGTCTTTATTATATTGGTTATTAAGGCTGTTATTACTGCTCTTCTTGGAATGGTCGGAATTGGCGGTTCGACAACAGGTTACTTTGTTACACGAGGGCGTTGGTATGAACGTATACTTCTCTTTTTAGCAGGCATTTCTCTAATAGACCCAGGTACTACAACGGATATTTTTGGTTTCAGTTTACTGGCTATAGTCTGGTTATTACAAAAGCAACGGAAGAGACGTGAGAAAAACGC
>Ga0134092_1002073_pt1 | contig 15988 bp, 14 predicted proteins | sample 3_6taG_FD_94454 | JGI IMG/M metagenome (GOLD analysis project Ga0134092, IMG submission 94454) | Switchgrass degrading microbial communities from high solid loading bioreactors in New Hampshire, USA - 3_6_20_6_A3 metaG | ecosystem: Engineered > Bioreactor > Semi-continuous > Anaerobic >... | reverse complement strand
TGGAGATATTGTACAGGGACTGTCTGAGGACTACTTTGTACGCAAAATAATCGTAAGTGATTTCAGCCAAATAGATGAAGGCATGGAGTGGGCAGATGTATGCTGGTTCGAGTGGTGTGACGAACTTCTGATATACGGGAGCAGTTTGCCGTTAGCCGGACGGAAGAAGATAATATGCAGGCTCCATAGTTATGAAGCGTTTACTAATTATATTCAGAAAGTGGAATGGTCAAATGTTGACAAGATCATATTCGTTGCTGAACACATAAGGCAATACGTGATAAATAACAGCAATAGCTTAAAAACGAGTAAAACTGTTGTTATACCTAATGGCATAGATACGGATAAGTTTTCATTCAAAAAAAGAAATAAAGGCTTCAATATCGCATATGTGGGCTACATTAACTTCAAGAAAGGACCCATGTTATTATTGCATACCTTTAAATCGATCCACGATAAAGATAAAAGGTATAAGCTTTATATTGCAGGCAAGTACCAGGAACCCCGTTATGAGCTATATTTTAAGCAAATGGCTGAAGAGATGGGTCTGAGTGACAGCATAATATTTGAAGGTTGGCAGGATGATGTCAGCCGGTGGCTGGAGGATAAAAATTATATACTTTGTACCAGCATTCTTGAAGGAAATCCAGTTGGCCTGATGGAGGCGATGGCAAGAGGCATCAAGCCTGTGATACACAATTTTGTCGGTGCCAGAAACATGTATCCGGCAGATTATATATGGAATACAATAGACGAAGCCGTAGAAATGGTAACAACTGACATGTATAATTCGGAGGAGTATAGAAGTTATATAGAAAATAATTACTCGTTGGAGAAGCAATTGCAAAATACAAAGGCAGTAATTGATGAGCTGCTTTCATACAAAGGAGTTTTACTTAATGTCGAGAAGATGGTAAAAGGAGAAATCAAGAATGAAAATTTGCATTATGATGATCTCACTGTCCTGATACCCTGCTATAATCGTGCCAAGATACTTAAGGAGGATCTCGACAGCGGGTTGAAACTTGGCAGTCAACCAAAGGTAATAGCAGATGATAAATACACTTTCGAAACTGATCGGCTTGATAAGATTGAAGATAATAAAGACCTTTATAATGCAAAGATTATACGGAAAGAAAATAATGAAGGAGTAGCACATGCAAGATATACAGGCCTGAAAAACATTAGCACAAAGCTGACTGCTATTTTGGACGATGATGATATGCTGTTGTGTCTTAATCAGGATAGAATGCTTTTGGACGTGAGCCAGTTGTCCGAAAAAGCAGTGTTGTTGGTTCCCAGGTATGTTCTCAACTATGATGGCAACAGAATAAGTATAGGATACGACAGAGAGCGCTTTAATGAGTCAACTTCTCTGGAGGTGTTAAAATATATTTCATCTTCAGGTGAGATAATGGCACTTCTTGCCGGAGGAGCAATCGGTGAAACCGAGGAGCTTAGAAAACACTCAGATGCCAAAAAGTTCATAGTTTCTGAGGACTTTATAACGCTTACACGCATATTATCTGCAAATCCTGATAAAATGATAAGAACTACTGAGTCACTTGTATATGTTCGCAGGATTTCAGGTTCATCTCTCAGTAAGACATTAACTCCGAAAAAGCTTGCGCTTTCATTGATCGCTCAGTCGGTTGGATGTTATCACTGTGTACGTAATGAAATTGCAGATAAGTATGAAGTTATAGAGTGGATGAAAGAGAGAGCTTCGTTATTGCAGAAGCTATATGATTTTGGCGAGAGTTTTGAAGTTGAATTGATTGCATATTTAACAGGGGAGATTAGTGAGGAAGCGTTTATGCACTTTCTTGAGCTTTATGATATCAGCCTTGAAGCTTCTTTAGACGAATTGGCGCCGGAACTTAAGAGAATGAGAAACCTGTTTTTTACGGAAAGCTCAAGAATTCCATAATACTAAAAATTGCCCCATGTCAGTGTGATCATTATTACTTACGACAGGAATGAAACGTTAAAAAGAGCTGTAGATCAGGCACTTAAGTGATAAGCCTGAATCCTCATAGGAGTGTTGAGCTGCATTGATAAAGCTATCATGACCGGACTTGTCCTTCACATGTTTTATCAGTGATTCCGGCCTATCAAGCCTTGAGATGATGAACCTGGTAATTTCTATACTCGTCATCACAGACTTGCCTCTGTAAGTCTGCCTGCTGACAATACAGCCTCTGCCGGATGACTTTTATCGGTAAAATCAGCCAATTATAACTGATGTGAAAATTGCGAAAGTAACTTATCGATTTGATAATACATTATGATGTAATTTATTCATAATACCGATATATAAAACAGTACATGATAAGGCGGCGAACAGGCATGGATTATATTTACATCAAAACGACCCTAACAGATAAGATTAAAAATAAAACAGCAACCGTCGGTGTGATCGGCCTTGGTTATGTCGGGCTCCCGCTCGCGGTGGAAATGGCCCGGGCCGGATACAATGTCATCGGTCTTGACATCCAGGAGGAAAAAGTCAGGATGGTAAACGAAGGGATATGTTACCTGGGTGACATTGATCCAGCAGACCTGGAAAATTCCCTAAAGTCAGGCAGGCTGAAGGCAACCGGCGATTCCGGCCTGATCTCGGAAGCTGATTGCGTGATTATATGCGTCCCTACGCCTCTGGATGAGCATTTCCAGCCAGATATCTCATACATCGTGAACGCATCGACGGAGATAGCAAAGCACCTTCATGAAGGAATGCTGGTGATACTCGAAAGCACTACATATCCCGGCACTACAGAGGAAGTGGTGAAACCTATCCTCGAATCAACCGGCCTTGAATGCGGAAAGGAATTCTTCCTTGCATTTTCGCCCGAACGCGTGGACCCGGGAAACAAGCAGTACAAAACGAAAAATACTCCAAAGGTGGTCGGAGGAATCACGCCAGACTGTACCGAACTTGCTGCGGCGCTGTACGGCAATGTACTCGAAGGAGGGATTTTCAGGGTCTCATCGCCCAAAGTGGCGGAAATGGAGAAGATTCTTGAGAATACTTTCAGGAACGTCAATATAGCCCTGGTGAACGAAATGGCGATAATATGCGACAGGATGGGCATAGACATATGGGAGGTAATCGAGGCTGCGAAGACCAAACCATACGGCTTCATGCCATTTTACCCTGGGCCTGGAGCAGGTGGCCACTGCATAGGCGTCGATCCGTTCTACCTCACATGGAAAGCCAGGGAGTACGGTTACCATACGAAACTGATCGAAACAGCAGGGGAAATCAACAATTACATGCCCGAATTCGTACTCGAGAGGACGATGAAGATACTGAACCGTTTCGGCAAACCGCTGTATGGTTCCGAAATACTTGTACTCGGCGCGGCATACAAGCAGGATATAGATGATATCAGGGAATCGCCTGCGTTGAAAGTTATGGATCTGCTCGTTAAATATGGCGCCAGGTTGAAATACAATGATCCTTACGTGCCGGAAATCACCTGCAGGGGGAGGTCATACAAATCCGTGCCGCTTACGGCCGAAGCCCTGGAAACGGCGGATCTAGTAATTATCACTACGATGCACAGCTGCTATGATTATGAGTTTATAGAAAAACACAGCAGGTTTATTTTTGATACAAAAAATGCAATGAAAAATATAAAAAACAGGGATAAAATAGAGACTCTCTGAGAGTGTCACAGGGTAAAAAATGCATGTAAGGAAAATTGATATTCATGTTAAATACATATAAACCCTTCAATATTTTTCTCCGATAAATTAGATGTGAGATTATGTCTAATTCGGTTAGTTCACGGAGGGGTAATTATGAGGATTCAGGGCATGGATGCCGCGTTCAGCATGAGAGTAAGCAATGAACCGCAGTTCCCCGGCAACAGGGCTGTGGATGCTGTACAAATGAAATTGGGTCAGGGCGAAGCAGCACAACAGAAAAAAATCGAGGGAGCAGAATACCCGATAAATGAAAGAGTTATATCCGAAGCTGTTGAAAGAATGAACAAGATGCTCGAGGGATACAACAGGAGATTTGAGTACACGATCCATGAAGGCACAAATGATATCATGATCAGGGTCATCGACGAGACCACCAACGAGGTGATCAGGGAGATACCTCCGAAAAAGATACTGGACATGGTAGCAAGCATGCTCGAAATGGCGGGGCTTCTTGTTGACGAGAGAAGGTGATCAGTGATGAGTTACATATACACTTCATATAACACGACCACGAGGATGACGGGGTTGTCCGGTCTTGACGTGGACGGCCTGGTCTACCAGCTGATGCGGGTCGAAAGGCTCAAGGTCGATACAGTTTCGAAAAACAGGCAGTTGCTGGTATGGAAGCAGGAGCAGTACAGGGAGATCATCAGTGCGCTGCAGAGCTTCAGCAACGAGTTTTTCAACGCCCTTAAGCCTGCCACCGATATGAGGAATTCCAACGTCTACAATGCATTCGCAGCCAAATATGACGGACAGGACACGAACCCGTATTTTACGGCATCGGCAGTTTCAGGTGCGAGGGCCGGCAGTTACATCATAAAAAACATTGTGACTGCGAAAACCGCCAGGAAACTTGGCGCAGAAGTTTCAGGACATCCTGCGGGCAAGCCGCTTGAATCGATAAGCATAAGCAGTGAATTGGGCAATAATGTATTTTCCGTTGAATTCAACGGAGTAAAGAAGACCATTGCTCTGAGCGACGGCCTGACTGACATAAACGCGCTTAGGGCGGACCTGCAGGGCAAGCTGGATAGTGCATTCGGAAGCGACAAGATCAAAGTTGATATTGGCGAAGACGGGAAAAGGCTTGTATTCAGGACAGCCAACACCAATACGCTGACATTCTCCAACACCGTGAATGGCGGCTATGATGACATTTTCAACGGAAACCTCGGTTCAGGGATCAGGCTGACAGGAATCAACAACAAGTTCAGGATCACGCTCGGATCGGAAAGTAAGATTATTGAACTCCCCACGGGCGAATACAGTGATGCCGAATCCCTGGCCCAGGCAATAAAGGCCATAGTGAACGACCCGGAAAAGGGGTTCGGGAAAGTAACTGCAGGAGAAGATGGTACAGTAACAGCGGAAGAAGTTATAAAGGTTAAAGTCGAGAACAATAAAATAATCCTCGAGAGTTCAAACCCTGACGAGAAAGTCTCCGTATCCGCGGCGGAGAACAACGGGCTTGAGGCGATCGGACTTGACAGTGTAAACAATTCCAGCAAAATTAACCTCAATGCCAATATTTACGATATAAAGGACAGGTTCAAAGTACCCCTTGCGATTGATGACAACAATACCGAAATCAGTTTTGAAATAAACGGCCAGACTTTCACATTCGATGCGAGAACGACATCCCTGAACCAGGTAATGGCCGCTGTCAATTCCAACGTGGCTGCCGGCGTCAGGATGAGCTATGACAGCCTCAACAACATGTTCGTGCTGGAAACGAGGGAAACCGGTGAGACAGCCCGCATCATGGCAAATGACAAAAGCGGAGGACTGCTTACATCCCTCGGATTGACAACTGCCCAGGAAATCAGGGGCCAGGACGCACGCATAACCTACATCGATCCGACCGTAACCGATGTGAACAACCAGCCGGTTGAGCACGTGATAACGCGTTCAACCAACAGCTTCAACATCAACGGCATACTCTTCGACCTGAAAAAGGACTTTGACGGCGAGATCGAACTTTCAGTAGCTTCCGATCCGACAAAGGCTGTCGAGCTCATAAAGGGCTTTGTTGAAAAATACAATGAACTGCTGGACAAGATCAATACAAAGCTTTCCGAGAAACGGGAATACGATTACGAGCCGCTTACGGATGAGCAAAAGGAAGCGATGAAGGATAAAGATATCGAATTGTGGGAGGAAAAGGCAAAATCCGGGCTGCTCAGCGGCGACAGCATTCTTAGGTCCATCGTGACAGGACTGCGCAACGCTGTAATCGCAAGTGTCGAGGGTACCGGCCTGACGCTTTCGAACATAGGCATCAGGTCCAACAGCTGGGCGGACAAGGGCAAGCTCTACATAGATGAAACAAAGCTCAGGGAAGCCCTTGCGGCAAATCCGAACATGGTAATCGACCTGTTCACAAAGCAGTCTTCTGTTTCCTACAACTCAGCAGTGGGCAGCGCGGCAGCAAGAGAGCAGAGGTTTAAAGAATCCGGGATAATTCAAAGGATCTATGACGTGATCCAGGACAACATCCGGACTGTCACGATCAACGGGCAAAGGGGAGCCCTGCTGGAAAAAGCGGGCATGACCGGTGACAGGTCGCTGTTCAACAACACGCTGTACCAGCAGATAGCAGATTATGATAAAAAGATAGCGGAACTCAACGATGAACTCATCGCAAAAGAAAACTATTACTATGCCTTGTTTGCGCAGCTGGAAAGTCTGATTAATCAGATGAATACCCAGAGTATGTGGCTTGCGCAGCAGTTCATGCGATAGTCCAATAAAAAAGAAAGGCAGAAGGTGCAAAAATGGTTACATCGAATGCATATGACACTTACAAGCAGAACGCGATCCTTACAGCAAGTCCCGAAGAACTGACGCTCATGCTTTACAACGGGCTGATCAAATTTTTGATGGTAGCCCGGAAGGCAATAGAAGATAAGGACATACCTAAGGCCCATGAAAACATAATCAGGGCACAGGATATCCTGAATGAATTCAAGGCAACACTCAATATGCAGTATGAGATCTCACATTACCTGAACATGCTGTACGACTATTTCCTTGACAGGCTTCTCGAGGCAAACATGAAAAAGGACGTTGCGATAGTGGACGAGGTTCTCCGTTTTGTCAGGGAACTCCGCGATACATGGGCCCAGGCGATGAAGATAGCAAAACAGCAGAATAAAAAGGTTGCCGGTGCAAATGAATAACTGAGATCAAACTCCACGATAAATAAGTATTGCATATAAATGATGCGGATAAATCAAATAAAGGCATGATCAAATGCTATATTAGGTGACTTATGGTTACAGAAAGCAGGAATCACTTTGACAGGATGACCGAGCTCCTGACCAGGAAAAAGGAACTGCTGGCTGAAATGCTGGAACTGACCAGGGAGCAGACCGGCGCCATTGACGAGAAATCGCTGGACAGGCTGCAGAAGCTGATAGAAGAAAAACAGAAAAGGATAGACGAAATCGACAGGCTGGATGAGGAGTTCACAGCCTGCATGGACAAGCTGAAAATTGAAGCCGGCGTGAAAGATCTTGGTGAACTGGAGGCGTCACGTTATCCCGGCGCCAGGGAACTGAAACGTTTGACAGCAGAAGTTATATCGCTCGTCGAGCAGATCAGCGGCATTGAGAAGGTCAACAGCGCAAAGAGCAAAGAGCTGCTGGAAGAGATCGGGGCACACATCAGAAGGTTCAGCCAGGCAAAAAAGCTGAGCAATGCTTACAACCAACAGGACGTCAGCGGAGCTCCTTCGCTTTTCCTTGATAAAAAGAAATGACTAATGCTTTATGCTGAATTGCTTGGGATTTATCAGGCAGGCAACCGAAAGCGGGCCGATGAGGCCCGCTTATTCGTCATTTTGCTCCGCCAAAACCTGCATATATAATTTGCTTACAGGGCATACAGAGTCTGCCGCACATCATGAACCGGTCCCGGTTTACCGGATCAATCCTGATATACCCTGTCCAGGAAGGAGAATATTCTTTCCATATATTCATCCCTGTCTTCCATATAGCCGCTGGCATGACCTTCATACTCCGTCTGCCAGAATTCGGCGCCGGAAGCATTCAGAGCAGAATATTGCTGGTACAGTTCGATCGAATTTATGACAGGCACCAGGTCGTCATTGCGGCTGTGTATCAGCATGAGGTGGGGAAGGTTTTCCGCAGTCATGACATCGACCGGGCTTGCATCCTTAAACTTGAACCCGCCGGTCACGCTGAAGGCGAAAGCCACCGTCCTGTTGAACGGGAAAGAGGGCAGGCCTGTCCATTTGTGCAGACTGCTTAAAAAATAGCTCTTAAGGTCCGAATACGGGCTGTCGGCAATGACCGCGTCGACCATGGCTGTACCGTCCGCCAGCGTGCTTTCGGCACATGCCAGGATAGCTGCGGATGCTCCCGTTGAAAAGCCCATCAGGACAATGTCATTGTAACCCTGACTTCTTACGTATTTTATGGCGGCCTTCACGTCATCCTTTTCATAATAACCGAAAGTGCAGTCCTTTCCGCCCGACTCGCCGGAGTTCCTGAGGTCGAACGTAAATACGCTGTAGCCGTGGTTCATAAATTCCTTTATCAGATATACCGTGTCCACTCCGAACTGGAGCCTGTTCTTGCCGTGCGAATGTACTAGTATGGCTGCGCGTTTGCTGTTTCTGACCTGGAAAAGCCACCCCTTGAGGACTATTGTACTGTCCGTCCCCTTGAAGCTGATATCCCTGTACTCCGGCACTATGTTGGAAGAAAAAGCGTCTATCGGCTTTTTGTCCGGATGCAGCAACTGCCAGCTTTCGGAAACTGACAATCCGATCACGGCCGCTGCCGCGACAAAAAGAAGGACAAGTATGGCCAGTATCACATACCGGGCTCTGTGCGTTTTCCTCACTGCATATGTAACTCCGGTAATCCTCATCTTTACATAAACCTCCATACTGTTTCCCGGGTTCGACACATCCTATGTTTACCCTTATTATATTTTTTATTATGTATAAAGTAAAGGCTGACCGGCCGGGTACGAACCTGAGAGTTTACCGGAAACCGTGGATTATTTCCCGGTTTATGCACTTTCTTCCGTGCTCCATTTTCCGCTTAAAAACTACATTTGGCAATATATTACGCAATTAAGCAAGAAAATATTTACAAAAAGTATAGAATTTGGCTGTGTAATATGATAAAATCAGTCACACACATATATGTAATATTATTACATCTATGGAATATGCAGCAAACGACGGTATGATGTATCAGCAGGTGTGGGGGATCGCCATGCAAGCCGGAGATTATCTTGCTGAAAAATATCTTGTCGAGGGGATACTTGGCAGAGGCGGGATGGGGACCGTCTATCTTGCAAGGAATACGAAAACGGGAACTCACTGGGCAATCAAGGAAATAAGCAGCGAACGATCCGTGGGTGCAGGATTGCCTCCTGAAGCGGGCCTGCTGGCCAGGCTGGACCACCCTGCGCTGCCGAAGCTGTACGATATAGTGGAGCAGGATGGAAAACTGTACATGATAACTGATTTCATCGATGGCATCTCGCTTGACAAAAAGCTCGAAACTGAAGGGAAGATAGCTGAGAACACCGTCATAGACTGGGCTGTACAGCTTTGTGCCGTGCTGGACTATCTCCATTCGATAAAACCCAATCCGGTGATATACAGGGACATAAAGCCGTCCAACATCATGCTGACGGAGAAAGGCATGCTCAAACTGGTCGATTTCGGTTCTGCCCGTGAGTATAAACCCCAGTCGGATGCTGATACGGTATACATAGGCACGCGCGGATATGCGGCGCCCGAGCAGTTCGGAACCGGCCAGACCAGTGCGGTTTCCGACATCTACAGCCTTGGCGTGACGCTGCACCACCTGGTTACGGGCAAAAGCCCGGTCGAGCCGCCATTCAGGCTCGAACCCATAAGGCATTATGATGCCGGCCTGTCTCCCGAACTAGAAGCCATCATATCGAAATGCACCCGTGAATCGCCGGCAGAACGCTACCAGAGTGCGGCTGAACTTCTTGCCGATCTGGCTGCCCTGAGGGAAAGGAAAGGGGTGGTTCCGCGGCAGGATACAGGGTATGCTCAGTATCAGCAAACGGAAATTGTTTCATTACATGATGATTGGCCGATCGCCGAGAGAAGCGGATTGTGGCCTTCCGGCCGGACAGACGGCGGGGAAATCCTGTGCTGCCGGCAGGGGGGAGCATATGCGGACGGTCCTGAGGTTCAGGATACAGACCACATCCATACAGAACGCATCCCGAATGATGGACGTGGATGCAATCAGACGGTATACAGCTTCAGAAGGATGGTCATAGCGGTATGGGACAACGCCGAATTCGGATGTGAACTTGCATACACTGCGGCAAAGCTGACAGGAAGCGAGGTGCTCGTTGCAGATCTCGACCTGCTGGCACCCAGGGCGGATCTCATATTGAATGTGGCCAAATACCCTCCGCAGTTGTCAAGGCACGGCATGCCCGGGCGTTCGGGCCTTGATGCCGTCATGGACGCCGCCGCAAAAAACGCGCTTACGCCTGAATTGCTGAAAATGGCTGCCGTAACGAGAAAAGAGATGAAAAACCTGTATATAATCACCGGGAATTACCGCCTTGACAATTATGAATACTACAGCGAAGACAGTGTGATACACCTTATCGACAGGTGCTACAGGCATTTCGACATCACCGTGCTTCTTGTGAACCGTTCGATATATGACGCCTTTACTCTGGCAGCCCTTTTGAGGTCGGATATCAATATAGCGGCAGTAAAGGGAGATATCGGGCAACTTCGCGAATTCAACTCGTACATTGCGTTTCTGAGCGAAAAACAGCACCTTCCGCCTGAAAACACAAAATTCGTCCTCTTCGAATATGACGGGGCATCCGATTTGAGCAGGGCGGAAGTTGCGCAGGCAACACAGGGCAATTTGCTGGGGACTGTGCCATACAGCAGGAAACGCGTTTTATACAGGAATATGAACGGGGCATATGTGTGCCACATGGAAAAGGAAATACTGAAGGACTATTCCCGCATACACAAAAAACTCGGTTTCATGCCGTCGGCGGGTTTCATGCCGGCCCTGAAAATATTCGGGATCCTGGCCGGCGGTATGAAGAAAAAGAACAAACCTTTGGAGGGATGAAGCAATGCCTGTGGTCAGGTCGCATCACAAGCTGTTTTTCGATAAACATGACATCACTGAAAAAGCCAGCCGTGACATAAATACGATCATAACGGGCATCACCAATGACATCCTTAAGGAATGCCCTTCACTGGTGGCAGATGTGTCGGCCGGGCGCGCCCCGAGGAGCGCGCTGGAAACTGTGATCATAAAGAATATCGATATGCACAGGTACCATGCAGGTATGGACAGGGACGAACTGATAAGGAAGGTCATGGACTTCATGTTCGGATATGGCCTGCTCCAGCCGTACATAGACGATGAGGACATCACCGACATAGACGGCACTGCCTATGACCAGTTCGTCATAAAGAGGCATGGAATCCGGAGCAAGATACCTGTAAATTTCGGGAGTGAAAAAATATTCGACACATACTGCAAGCTTGTGGCAATACGCAACGGCGGGATCCTCAACGAAAACGACAGCCATTGCAGGGTGACTGACGAAAAGTACAGGCTGAGGATAAATGTCTCCATCAAGCCAAGGAACATATCGAGCCCGTCCATCAGCATACGCAAGCACAGAAAAAACAGTTACACGATAGAAGACCTGAAACGGCTCGGGATGCTTGACGATGAGCTTGAGGCGCTGCTCAGGAAACTGGCGGCCAGCGACGCGTCGGTACTGTTCTGCGGAAAGGGAGCGGCCGGGAAGACAACTCTCATGCGGGCTTTTATAAATATATTGCCGGAGATGGAGAGGGTGCTCATCGTGGAGTCCGACGCCGAGATATACCCGGATAAGCCTTACTGTATCGAACAGAGGGTCAAAAAGAAAAATGAAGGCGGAAGGCCTGTAACACTGAAGGATCTCGTATGTGACGGTCTGACCATGAGCCTGGATACATACTGCGTGGGAGAAATAACAGGAGACGAGGCATGGGAATTTATCAAGGCCGCGTTCTCAGGGCACAGGGGCATAGCGACCACCCACTCGGAAAGCGCCGAAGATGCATTCGGCCGGCTGCTGACGCTGAGCAAGGGGGCCAATATAGGTGAAAGTGAAAAAACCATAAAGGAAGTGCTGGGCAGGAGTATCGACTACATTTTCTACCTGAAGGAGTTCCGCGTCGTGGAAGTCCTTGAAGTGCGCGGATATGACGGGCAGGCAGACACGTTTGTCTATAAAAGGCTGTACCCCGCAGACAGGGGGTGATGACGATGCTGGTCGTCATTTCTGCCTTGCTTGCCGCTGCGGATATAGTATTCGCGGTGATAGCCGCCCGCAGCCTCAGCCGCGCTGATGCCCCGGGGAAGTTAAGGAATTGGTTCCGGCAGAGACTGTCAGGGAAAAATGCTTATATTACAGGCGGCAGCGGGAGCAGATCCGGGAACGGGATGTATGACCCTGCATGGAAAGACAGGCTCGGCCTGCTTGAACGGCTCGAACTGCTTTACATAGAGAAATCGAACATAAGGCGTTATATACCTTTTATGAATATATACATCCTCATGCTGACGGTATTGCTGATATTTGTGTCATCTTACCGGTATGTTTTCAGGATACTTGGGTTTGTCCCTTCGGCTGTCGTGATAAGCGGGATTCTGTCGGCAACGCCGCTGTTCCTGCTGGAACTTATGGCGAGGTATAATGCGGAGACCATCAGGAAAAAGCTGTCCGAGTACATATCGGTGCTCAACAGGTGGTGCTCGGTAAAGGAAAACATCATGTATGCGTTCGAAAAGTCGCTCGATTCCAATATCGGGGAGCCGCTTCACACATTCGTAAGGGACATGGTCATACAGGTGAACAGCGGTATGGATCCGTGCGAAGCGCTGGAGATGCTGCAGATGAAGGTGGATGATGTCCAGTTCAGCGATTTTATAGTAAACATCAAGCTGAGCATCAGGCACAGGGGAGATATCAAAAAGCTGCTGACTAACCTGGAAAACCAGTTTTACAAAATCGATGAGGAATACAACAGGCGCAGGATATCGACGTACAGGGACAGGATGGTGATCTGCGCCGTAATGTTCGCGGTGCTGCCGCTGTCATACTTTTTCATAACCATGTCACCGAAGGTCGAGATCTTTTACCTTGGGACGCTCAACGGGAAGATACTGCTGACGGTATTCAGCATAATGTATGCGGTCGGCTTTTACCTGACCGCCGGCATAACCAGGTTCAGGAGCCGTTAAGCAGAGCGGTTAATCACGAACAGGAAACCTTTAAAAGGAAATCAGAAAGTGAGTTCTGAAAGGAACGGAAAAAGAAAATCAGCACAGGAAGGCATTTGCATGCGTACAACCGGAGAACCGTTAATGGCAGGGTGATATCGTGCTGGATCATTTTGCGGTTTTATTCCAGGAAAACAGGATCATGTTTATACTGCTGGCGGCATCAAATGTGCTGCTTGGAATATTGCTTTCCAAAGGTTCATCATTACTTGGTTCGAGAAGGGTGCTGGAAGCAATGGGGGCGAGAAAGCCGGCCGTTTCGGTATACAGGCGATGTTCGATGCTGGTGGAGCAAAGCCTTGCTTCCTGCGGGAAATTAATCGAAAAAGGAAGCATATACGGGAAGGCCAGGGATAAAATGAGGAAAGCCGGCTACAGGGGAGAATTTGCCCCTCTCATATACATTTTTATAAGGTATGTGGTTTCGGCAGTCGTTTTCCTGGCGGCGCTGTGTATCAATTATCCGGACATTGTAAGACCGATAGCCTCAGTAGTTTTGCTGAACTCGATCACGACTGCGGTGATATCCGCAAACAGGCGTAAAGTAAACCTGCGCTTCCAGAAGCACATATACAGGATTTATAAATACCTGCATAACCAGATCTCATCAGGCGTGAAACCGACCGATGCCGTACGGACCGTGTATGAGACGACGGATGACAGGGATATCAGGGATGTGCTCATACGGGTGGCAGCCAGGTATGAACTGACGATGGACATAGACAGCGCTCTTGAAGAACTCCGTTCCAGCTTTGACACCCATGAAGCCGAGACCCTTTGCCTTGCCCTTAAACAGGGAGTGCAGACAGGCGACAACAGGGATCTGCTTGAAAAACAGGAGGACATCATGTTCAAGAAATACTTCAACTATATACAGGCTGAGACCGACAACTGCAGGAACAGGGGTGTTGCGGCAGCGGCCGTGTTCGTTGCCATAATTGCCGTGATGATAATAGTCCCCATGCTTGACGATGTTGGTCAGGCAGTGGGCAGGATATTTATAAACTGATGAACGGGGGGTTATAAATGAAACTCATCAGGTTCGTAAATGAAAAATTTATCAGCAAACAGGAGGGGTTTGGCCTCAATGAATTGCTTGGCATAGCTGCGGCACTGATAATAGCCGGGTTCATCGTCATCCCGCAAATGCAGTCGTTTGCCAAAAACCTTATGGAAGGCCTCGCCAAATGGTGGAATGATATCATATACAGCAGGATATTTCCTTCTTCCCTGTAATGCAGATTCTCAATAAAGCAGCAAACGCATAAAGGAGAGCGCGAAATGCCCGTCAAGCCTTTGATGACAGGAATAATGCTTGTATTTGTTGTCTTTCTGCTCGTATATATGGTGGAATTTCTCATACCTCTTTCAGTTAAAGCTGACATTGACATGATCTGCAGGAGCGCATTGCTGAACATGGAGAATGACGGCGGACTTAGCAGTGAAAAAAGGCGGGAACTGAAAGCGGAACTTGAGAGCAGAGGGCTCACCGGAGTAGTGATAACGGCCACGGAAAATGCGAAACAGGGTGAAAGGCTGACGCTGCGCGTGGAAGGGAATTACACCTATAGCAGGGTGACGTCGCTTTTTGGCAGAGGTGACGTGACGCTGCGGATAGTGTACGACAAAACGACCATGTCGCGAAAGGTGGTCAACTGATGAAAAAGAAGATCCCTGTCAGGGAAAATGGCAGCGCAGTCACGCAGATCGTGCTGATGGCCGCTATGCTGGTATTTGTCATAATGCCTGTCTTTTCGGCAGTCATTGAGAAATACATACTGATGGAAAAGGCAAGGATCATCAGGGATTCTGTGGACATGACCAACATATCGGCATACAATGCCCTGTCCGGTACGGAACTGGGAAAGGTGCGCGTCGACGCCGAGCGGTCTGATATACTGGAGATATACAGACAGATGCTGAGTGTCAACCTGAGGCTCAACGATGACCTGGAACCAAAGCCTGATTCGGTGGCGGAAGGGCGTGTAGAGGTGTTGTCGCTGGAAATCTGCAGCAGCGGTTTTCCTGTGCAGTGCCCTGAAGGGGTGACGATCATGAGGCCGACTGTCCACAGCAGCATCAGAGTGCCTGTGAGGCCATCGCTCTACAGAAGTATAATACTTAAAATGCTGGGAAGGGAATATGTCGACATAATCGTACATGCCGATACTGAAATACCGGTAAACAACTGATAGAATATCATTGGTACGGGTGTGGATATGAGAAGATATGGCTGGATTTGCGGAGCTTTTGTGATAATCGTTCTGCTTGTGGCGATCGAGATGAAGATAATCTCGAATGCCTCCGGATATGAAACCAGGGAAAAAGTCGTCGTTGCGGCAAGGGATATCAGCGAGGACGCCGTTATAACCGCTGAAATGCTCGAAATCAGGGAAATAGGCAGCAGCGCCGTACACAGGGATGCCGTGAGAAGGATCGAGGATGCTGTCGGGATGAGAGCGGCAGACCCCATTTATGGCGGAGAAATGCTGCTTAAGGGAAGGCTGGCTCAGGAAGAGGATGACAAAGTGAAAGTGCTGGCCAAATCCAACAGGCTTTTCTGCCTTGAGCCTGGATGGGACCAGGCAAATGCCTGGCAATTGGAAAAAGACCAGCATGTAGATGTGATTTTCGTACCGAACCATATGAGCCAGGATAGTGCCTGCCCGGAGGCAACAGGCGTGATCAGCGTCAATCCTTCGCAGACCGGGATGAAAATGATGAAAAATATAAGGATAGCAGGACTTGTTGACGAGGACGGAATGGTCATAAAGAGCGGCGATAACGGAAAAACACCCAGGTACATAGTGCTTGAGGTGACCCAGGACCAGGCAGTTTTCCTTGCGTATGCAAAAAGCAACGGCCGGATCGAACTCTCGGCTGTTCCCTAAACAAATGCGTGACGCTTCTCTTCCACAGAGGAATCC
>Ga0134092_1002068_pt1 | contig 16042 bp, 22 predicted proteins | sample 3_6taG_FD_94454 | JGI IMG/M metagenome (GOLD analysis project Ga0134092, IMG submission 94454) | Switchgrass degrading microbial communities from high solid loading bioreactors in New Hampshire, USA - 3_6_20_6_A3 metaG | ecosystem: Engineered > Bioreactor > Semi-continuous > Anaerobic >... | reverse complement strand
TGCCCAATTTCATCTTTCTAACATAATACATAATTTCACCTCCTTACAAGATAAGTATAACATAATATTAATATAAAATCAGGTATTTTGCGTCCTAACCACATGACTGAAGTCAGTGGCTTGCGGACGCTATAGTTTTGTCAAGCCCCAATTCATCTCCCACTTAAAGAAGTGGGAGTATTCTTGGTGATTTAAAGATAAAATATTATATTGACACAATTTGCAAGGACAGGGAAATAGAACTTTGGCGTGGATTTATTTTCCTGTCTTTGCTTTTAATATATCATAATATCAATAATATTTCAAGATAAAAAATACTATATCTATACAAAAATATTAAAAATATACAATATCTTGTATTTAAAATACTTAAAATCTACTTTTGTATTATGTTAAGCCCTTGATTTTTTAATTCTTCTTTAAGGATATCCATTACATTGTCGTCAGCCCAATTCAAAAATGCAGTCCAAAAGTCAGTAGTAGAAGTTTGATACAATGGTGCTCCATGCATTGATTGAGCCGCCCATTCAACTACTTGGTCAGGGTCAAAATTATTAAAATAATGCATTAAATCCGTATCTATTCCTATTTCAGCTAAATTTTTTCCTATAAGCCGATACGAAGCCGAATCCAAAAATTGATATGTTCTTTTATAAATATTTGGATAAAATTCTGGATCGTTATAGTATTGTGATTTAATAAAATTTCTTAATTCTCTTGTTATTCTTACAGCTGCCGCCATAAGTGCCTTTTGAATCTTTTCTTCAACATAAGCTTGAAATTGAACTATAGAAGTAAATGTTTTTACTGCCATACTTATTCACCGACTTTTATATACTTAACAAGTTCGTGAACCTCCCACGACTTTAGTCGTTGGGTAGTTGACCATTATTTTTAGCATACTTAACCAATTCCTCTACAATTAACTTTTCAAATTCACTACCATCTACATTCTTTACTTTATCAATCAAAGCAACAATATCAGGAAATCTATCAATATACTCTCTAATTTTATGCAATAAATATGCCTGATCTTCTAAAAGCTGTTTTTTTATCTTAAAATACTTAAACAATATTAATTCCTCCCCTTAATATGATTTATAGACCATACGCCAATCGATATAGCATCTGCTTCATCTTCTGAAACATCTATATTAAATTTATTTTTTACAAACTTTATAGCATTTGCCTTTTGTTCTTCACGTTTTCTACCTTTAATACCACAAAAAGCCTTCCATGCAGAAGGCTCAATAATTGTAAACCCAACATCAATTTTAAAAAGATAAGCCATTATTACACCTTGTAATTGACTCAATTGTTGAAACGTTCCATAATTATTTTGAAATTGTACATTTTCAAAAACTACATAATCTGGATTAACACCATCTATTAGAGCGACAATTTTATCGTTCATTTCTTTCATTCGCTCTATTGGATTTTTCTCTTTTTCATTAACTTTGAGTAATCCATATGTATCCAGATTATTATTAATGAATATTGAATATCCTGTTGTTTTTGTTGCTTGATCTAAATTTAAAATTTTCGTTCCAATCACCTCTTACTTGACTTTCCAAACGCTCCATCAGTTTTCCAAATGCTAGGAGTAGCACTAAATATGCGTTTTGCTTCACTTTTACAATAAGGACAAATTTCATTTTCTTTTGCTGTGCCAAAAGGTTTTTCTATTATAATTACATTACACTTTGGACATTGATAACTATAATAACTCAACAATATTTCCTCCTTGATTAAATTGTGTCTTTAATAGGTCTTCTTTCAGACCATTTCCTATATGCATAATCTGTTTCCTGTTTAAGATACCAAGCAACTATTTTTCCTTCTTCCTTTTCTGATTCCCAAACAAACTTAGGCTGACAACCCATTCTTGCGTAAAAAATTATTTGTTTTAATTGCGTAATAGGTATCAAATTACTTTCGCCATAACATTTTTTTGCTTCATCTAAACTTGTAAATTTTATAATAAACACCTCTTTCAATTAAATTTAGTAAAAAATAGGGGTAAAATACAGACATGTATTGTAATCCGTACTTTACCCCTAAAAATTTAAATTAAACTACAATACATTATCATCTAAAACCTCATCAGTTTTAACTTTTGATATATATTTTTTATTGTATTTTTCATATTCTTCTTTAGTAGCAAAAGAATATAAATTATTATGGTATTTGATGTATGCAACATTAAAATTATCATTAAATTCATTTGGCATCTGAATTAATGTTCCATCATAATCCACAACAATTACTTCTTTATTTTTTAATACAACTTTACATTCTTTAATCAAGTACAACACCTCAAATTTTATAATTTATACTATTACTCTTCATCATCTATTTCTACTATATCTAAAACATTACCTTCATCATCTTCAAGACAATCAAAAGTAATGGTAAGAGTTGCAGGTTCTCCCTCGCTTGAAAAGGAAAGTTCCAAGTTTCTCTGTGCAACTGCCTTATAAGCAGTAATTAACTTAGCAATAAACTGATCGTTTTCATCTTTATCAACTGTTTCCATAGTGATTCTAAATGCCTTTGGAATCTTCTTATTATTGAATGCTATTTTTCTAACACCATTTGTCTTTTCAAGCAAATAACATACATCATATTCCTTGTTTGCTACAATGTCGGTTGACTGAGTTGCAGTAAATGTACCAGTTGCGAAAGTACCAGCAATATTATTGTCGCCTATTTCACCAACAGGATAAACAAATACAGTGCCAGCCACAGGAGTATCAGTTATTGCTATTTTACCAGCCTCGGTAGCCTTAATTGTCTTTCTAACAGGTACAACAGCCTTTGTTTCTATAATGCCATCACTTAATAATGCATAAATCTTAAACGGATGCACCTGTGCTGCAATCGTCATAGTACCCTCTATAGGATTATAAAATGCTATTGCACGACTACCTTTCTTCATGGCATATACAGAAGCACCAGTAAAACCAGCAGTAGTTGTGTTACAATAATCAGCAAACAAGAAAGGCTTATTTGTACCATATTCCCTTATGTCAAGATTAGCACATTCTCTATTAGCTCTATTAACATCCTTACTCATTATGTATACCTCCTTTTTATTTTAACCATAGATTAGGATCAAATGTTTTTATGTCCGTAATATTTACAGTATTGGCATAAATTGCATTTTGCAAATCACATTGTTTAATATAATTGTGCTGAATAAATTGATTGTAAAATTGATAAACAGTCATATCAAAAACGTTCAAAAGATTTATCCCATTTTTGTTGTCAGCACAATATTTAGAAATTTTTTGCGCCAATGTTAATTCAAGTATATTTTGATTATCCTTTTTAGATCTTTCTTTAGCTTTTGCTATTGTTTCAGCAATCTGTCTAGCTTTTTTACCCTTAAATTTAGGCTGTTTTAATTCTTCTTCTGTTTTCAAATAATTTAATTGAGCTATACAATTGCGTATATCTTCAAAATTGTTTTTATCAATATAGCCAACTATTGAATCTCTATTGCGTAAAATAAAATTTTTGAAAATTTTATTAAATACAACTTCTTCAATAAAGAAAAAAGAAAACAAAGATAAATATTGTCTTGCCACATCTTCGTTTTCTTCAATTAAATCAAATATTGTTAATGATTCAGTATTTATATCCAAATAAACATTGGACAAATTAAAAGTTTTTATATAATCTTTAGGATGTATAAGTAAAAGTACAACATATAAATTGTACAAGTCTCCTAGTTTTTTAATTTCTCGTAATGTTGGTGGTTTTAATGTGCCCACTCCATCTATAACAATTGGCTCTTTATCTAATAAATCAAATAATTCCAATTTCATATATTGTCACCTATTTTAAAATCATACATATATAAATAAATACATTTTCCATAATGTTCAGTTGATGGACGTATAATATCTATTGGATTTTTTGATCTATAATCCAATCTACCTATGCCAAATTCATTATTACCACACAACATTCGTGAAATTAAATCAATAAGTACATCAATTCTATTGCCGAAATAACCTTGATTATAAAATTGACGCTTTTCATTATTAGACAACTCTACACATTCTAAATGAGAAAATACATTAATAATAATCTCAATTAAACTTGTATTTAAATTAGCATCAATTAATCTAGTATCTAATGTTACATATGTTCCAACTTTGTCTAATACTTTATTAACATACAAAACATCAAAAATATGTTCATCTAAATTTTGTTCTGTAGAGTTTTCACCTAAAATAAGAGATTTTATATCTTCTCTTGCATCAATCATTTTAATTATTTTATCTTTAGCTTTAGCAAGTGGAAAAAGCCCTATCTGTTTTTTATTTTTATTGACCATCCACTCACCTCCTTAAATAGAAACAATAGTTTTATAATCTGTACTTACAATTCCATCTTCAGTTGAACATGAAATAATTAATTCTTTTCCAATATGATTATAAATTTCGTAATCATCCTTTATCCTAATCATACACTTATTACCTTCATACATAATAACAAAACATTTTTCGGGCATACTATTATAATCAATATTCCATATTGGATTAAATGGCTGCTCAACATTATTTTCAAATAGGGTAGCAGTATAAGTTCTCTGAATACCACCAATAACTAATTTGCCACTTGAAGTAATAGTTATATATTTATCATCATGTGATGGGGCAGTAGGCTCAAAATAATCACATATACCCAAATCAATTCTATCTTTATTAGGAATTAATTCATCCTCGGTGCAATACAATTCAACTAACCCATGACGGCTTGTTGTGTCTGCAAATGTTAATTTATACGGTCTATGATTTATAGGATGATTATCTACAAAGAATCGCCATATTTTTGTAGCACTATTTTGTAATAAAATAGTATTTTTATCAAATGGTAATAAAACCACTTTATTACCAGCAGGCAAAGTCATTATATTAGTTTCCTTTTCCCCAATACCTTGAATACGATTTGAAGTAATACAAGGATAGGAGAGTATCTCACCTGTTTTGGGATGTTGGAATTTGAGAGTGTAAGTACATAGTTCAGCATTTAACTTTTTATAAATATAATTATCATTTACATTACTGGTAATTATCCAATAATTATCCTTATATCGTATATACATACCAGTATTACAATCAACATCCAAAGGTAATAACAATGATAATGTAAATTTTGTCAAAGAAGAGCCATTAACTTTATCATTAACTATAGATTTTGTAATAATATAATCAGATAATTCTGTATTATATATCTCAACATCTTCTGCAATATATGAATCAAGTAACTCAGCAAATGAATCAAATCCGAAATTACTCAAGTAATCAAATTCATATCCGCTTAACTGCTGGTGTGGGGGATTTATTAAATACCAATCTTGTGACATAATATTACCCCCTTTATGTATAAGCAGTAGGTTTCTGATTGTTAATCATTTTTTGTGCTTTTTCAGATATATAATCCAGTTCTTCTTTCATATACTTTTTTGTATTACCCATACCATCAAAACTAACATCTTTTGTTACAATGCTGGCTATTTTATTTATTCTTGATAATTCACGTTCTTGATAATATTGCTTCATAAATTCAGCAAGAGTATCAATTGTATATTGGTCTAATTCTCTATCATACTCTTGCAATTCTTCATCAAAATTTAGCGGCTCCAATTCAACGCTATATCTACTATTTGCTTTTTTTAACCACATTAACTCTATGCCATCTGGAAGTATTTTTTTATCCTGAAAGGAACTATGAAAATTTTGAATTACATCATTGGCAGTAGTATTAGCCATTTCACCACCTGCCTTACCTTAATGTAAACTGACAATATTCCTGACAAAAACTAATTTTGTCGTATTCATTTATCTTTAATTCTTCTATCAATGTTAATAAATATTGTTTTTCAGCTCTTGTAATAACATTTTCACGAATATGTTTTTCAAATGATTTGAATGATTTTAATGCAAACCATTCTTTTGCTTTCTCTGGGGTTAATACATTTTGTTTTCTTTTCCCATCTTCAGAATCAAACTCTAAAAATTTTCTTGTTTCTTCATCTTCTATATAAAGAGTAGCATGTGAACCAAATTCGTCTAAACCAAAAAGTTTATTTCCTCTTTGAATCTGTGCTATTATTTCATCCCTCCTAACTCTAGTAGTTCCGTTAGGAGCAAAAGTAGTATCACCTCTGTCTTCAATATTAGGAAAAGCAACGTGCCAAGGGGCAATATTTCTCACTGTCACCTTTTTATCTAAATCAAAATTCTTATTTTCAACCATATATTTTTCTCCTTTCACAACTAATTTTCTTAATTACAACTATAATCGATGTTTAATATGATTATAATGTTTTATTAAATTATCAAGTCTTTCACTTTTTTCAAAAGTATAATATTTTGAATTAGTATTTTTGTTTATTCCAACGCTTTTATATGGAATAAAAGCACGAAGAAAATGTGATAATCTTTTTGAATAACAATAAAACAATTCACAGTCCTTCATATAACCAACCTCTTATAAATAAAGAGGGCGTTTGTTTAACGCCCTCTGTTGTATTATTAAACAAGAGAATCAAGCGAACTATCGTGGATAATACCAACCTCATATTCTCTACCAGGCACAACTCCAGCAGCAACAGCTAAATCAAATCTTGATACGATTGTACCATTAGTTACATCGTTTCCAGTGAAAGTTGTTAATCCACCCTGAGTAAATGTCTGAATAGCACTTGTAGACTGACCAGTAGGAACAACAAATGCTAAACCAGCAGGCAATAAAGTATCAAAATTAGTACCATCAGCAGTCTTCTTGTTAAAGTTATAAGGATTAGGGATTTCACTAAGTACTGCACCCATGTATACACCAACAAGACCAGTATCAGCTATCTCATCAAGCAATCTCTGTGAAATACCAATTACATCCTTGGAATTTACAGAAGCAACATATCCAACCCAAGGAATAAACTGTGAGAGTACAGCATAGTCACCAATTACATTGGGCTTACCAAAACGTCTAATCTTATTCAAAAGATCATCGACACTTGACTTAGCCAAAGTATTATTTTCATAGAAATACTTGATACCCGTTGCATTCTTAACTGCCTTATAAACAGTTTCTATTACATACAAAGCGGCTTTATTTCTCATATCTTTACGTACTTCTTCCATTCCCTCATTTTCTTTTGCAAAATCACCCAAAGCCATTTCACGATAATTAACAGCATAACCACCTGAAATAGTTATAGGAGAAAGAGGGTACTTTTTCTTCTTACGAATCGGGAATGTTACATCAGTACCTTCAGCCTGTATGTTTGATTCAACACCAAGCCACTCATATGTTTCCATCTCAATAGTCTCATTCCAGCCAAGCTGTTTATAAGAACCAAACAAATTAAGCAGCTTTATTTCCTGAAGAAGTTTGGGTTCAATTACAAATTTCCTAATAGTATTAATCTCTGCCATTGCAGACCAATCACCATTCTCTGCTCTCTTGGCGAGATCTATAATATACTTACTTGCCTTATTTACAACCTTCTCATTAAATTTCAATGAAGACAATTCTCTGCCTTCAGCCATTGCAGAAAACACTTCCACAACAGGTGATTTTACATTGAGCTGCTGATTAGCATTATACAGTTCATCTTTTCTTGCATTATTTAATTCAAATGTATAATCCATATTAATCCTCCTTCTTAATGTTTAATATTTATTTTCTATGCAACGCAAATTTCACAAAGTACTCCGTTGCCATCAAATTCAATCTTTTCAATCACCTTTAAATAAACATTGCCAGTATCATTATCAGCTTCAGTATCTATTACAAGAGTTCCATCATTATCAGATCTCAATAAAGTTCCCTTTGTAATAGAAGCATAACTCTGACCAGAATCATATTTAATATGAACAGGAGAAACCTGCAAACACTTACCTACCCAATCTCTAAGATCGAATACTCTCAAGTCTGCACCACTAGGAATAACAAAATCTGTGTGGTTTTCATCACCCTTGCCCACCTGCAATGCAACATGAGTTGCATGATTAGCATTAACAAATACACCATCATTAGTTACACCAAAAGAACCATTTAAAATATCTGCTCCAGCCTTAACGCTAGAACCGTTTGCGTACTTTTCATACATTGAAATAGTATAAGGCTTAACCATTACAATTCCTCCTTTATTTTTTTATTATTATTACATAAACTAAAAGATACTATCGTTATCATCTGCTCCATCAAGGTCATAGTTATTAACCTCTGAGAAAATATCTTCAACATCATCATCTTTGTCATTTGCAGAATTTAATTCTGTCTGCTTAGCAATTTCTTTCTGCTTTTTAACAATACCAGTGCAAATTTTTGAAACTATCTTATCAATGTCGCCATTCAATGGATTCTCTTTAAACGCATTGATCTCTGCTTCTGCATACTTCTTTTCATCATCTGTAAATTCCTTAATTGCTTCATTCAGTTCATTAATTTTCTTTTCTTTATCATAAACTGAAATCTTATCTTCTAAACTATTTTTTTCAGAAATCCAAGATTCCTTTTCGGTTTCAAAATTCTTAATCTTTTCATTCAACTGCTCAATAGTTGCATTCAATTCAGCAATAGTTCTATTTTTCTCTTCTATAGCTGAATTGAGTTCATTAATTTGTTTAGACAACTCATCATTCTTACTATTTGTTTCACGAATAGTATTTTCAATGAGAGCCTTTAAATCTTTCTCATCCATGCTAAAATCCTCCTTTTTATTTATTTCTACCAATGTTGATTTATTGTCGGCAGGTTTAATACCTAAAATCGCCCAGCCACTATATTGATAATCAACTGGGATTCGCCCTTCAGGTTTCCAGCCATCTAAATAAATAATTTTATTGTCATTTTCAGGCTTACCCATTATTTCAACGCTTCCAAAAATGGTTTCTCCATTATTTATTCTTTGTTCAAGGCTATCAATAAACGGTTTATATCTCATATAGTCAAAATAACCTTCTCCAACACATACATGTGACATTTCCCCATTAATTTTCATATCTGTTATATAACCATTTGTAAAATGACCTACAACAGTAGCATTGTTGTAAACAGGAATGCCATCTTCAATTCCTGTTTCTCCATGTCCTAATATGTCTACTCTTTCATCATCTATAAATTCAACAGTAACGCTCATATTTTTAATGCTATCAATATTGTTTTTACAGTATTGTTCAATCCATGTAATTCCATTAAGATTAAATTTAGTACCAGTATTATTAACTACCGAGTCATTTGGATATATTTCATGTAATATAGCCTTGAATTTTCGCATACCATTTTTGGTTGCCTTTTTGGATAATTCAAAAATCCTCAAGTTCTCACCTGCCTTTCATAAAATGTATAATAAAAAAGAAGCTACATAGTAAGCTTCTTTAATATTATTGATTCGATGGTTTAGGTTGACCATTTGAATTATTAGTTTTTGATTGAATCGTATTTTCATTTGTAGGACTATCTACTTGAGGTCTACCACCTTTATTATCATTTTTTGACAACGTAAAACTGGTCTGATGTGGTACATATTTTTTCTCAAATCCTTCTTCAATTTCCATATCCATTAAAGTAAGATAAGCATCTGCATTAAATCCTGTACTTGCTATCCAAGCAATAAGAGAACCTTTACCTTGTAAATAAAGTTCTTTCATTTGATTAGTAAATTCTTTACGTGTAATAATACTACATGGCAAATAATATAAATCTACAGGATTCTTTTTATCTTTAATAATGTTTTGATTTATCACTTTAACAAGTTCTAATGTTATTGGTTCAATCCACATAAACACTTCTGATAACAATAATTGTAGATTGTTTAATTGAGCAGCATAAGAACCCGAAGTACCACCACTTAACAAACTAGCCATAAAACCTAAATCAACGCCAATATCATCTAATAATTTACTTTCATTCTTTTCATCAAAGATGCTAGTATCAACTTTTATTTGATCTATTTTTGTACCAGCAGCAACAGAAAAGAATGAAGTAGAATTACGATTATTTTTGGTTAATATAGCTGTTTTAACGGCATTGTGTTGATCTTCTTGTTGTTTCTTTGTCAAAGCAGATGTACCTTTTTCTTTTCCTTCAGGAAATGTTTGATAAATTATGTTATTATTTAATTCACCAAGTTTAGAACGTTTAGTATCTTTAAAATATGAAGCATACAAAATATTTTTTATAGCAGCCAAACATAATGGTCTACCCCAAGGTTCTTCCATTTTACTTCGTATTTTTAAAGTTATAGTCTTTGAATTATCTAAAACAACCCAATTACGTTTTCCATCTTTATCTTTTTGTTTCCTTAATTTTTCCCATGCTTCTTTTATTTCTTTGGGATATAATCTTAATTTTCGCTTTAATTCATTAGGAGAAAACTTTGAAAAATAATCTAAATTAAATGCCAATACATATGATGAATTTTTCCTTCCAACTATTTTTGTAAAATCTGTCGGCAAAGGAAAAACAACAGCATTAACTCCTAATTCATTGATTTCCATAATATTTGTTACTTCATAATCAGTAAGAAGTTTATTCTGGTCGTCTTTTCTTTTTGTAAAATCAACATAATAAAAAGACACACCATCAATCATTGCCTTAAATAGTGCGTCCCTGATAAATTCTTTGTGATGAATTGTTCTTAATGTAGAATCCATCAAATTTTTATTTATTTTTCGTTTATTTTTGCTATTTCCTCTAGGAATTATTACATAATCCAAAGTAGGCATAGCAGTTAAATAATCTACTGCTTTTGAAAACAAACCATTAGATGCATATAATCTATTTGATAATTTTCTAAGTTGATCATTATTTGCCATTGGATTTTCTACTATATCACTTAATTCTTCAGGATCATATAAATCATATACATCTAAGCCAAATATTGAATTAAACTCCAAAGTATTAACATAACTATTTACTTCATAATTTGTGTTAGGAGGACTTTCGTATGAAATATCCATTTTATTAAATTACCTCCCTTCGGTTAATTTACAAAGAAACAATATTCGTAATCAGAGCCACCTACATCTTTACAATGTTCATTAATGTACCATAATACATACATACATGCTGAAACTCGGTCTTTGTCTAATTTTTTAACGACTTTTTCTATAGTAACGCCTCCATTTTGTAAATACTTTAGTTTTAAATTTGCAACTTCTTCAACAAAATTATCAGTCTGTAAATATGGTTCTACTTTATTTTCTATATCATCCATTTCTTTATCTGAAAACTCTGATAACTGACGTTTACAAAGTAATCGTAATTTACCACTATCAACCATATCAATAAAATTTGTTACCACTTTATTTTGCACAGATTGAGCTTTTAAATCATAAACAATTTTTTCTGCATCATCTAATTCAGGCATATTATCAGTATTAATAGTATCCCAACAACCAAGTGATTCTTTAGTGATTGGATCGAAAGATTCTTTTAATAGCTCATCTACTAAACCAGAACCAAGTCCATTACCATCTACTACAACAGCCCTAGCCTTATATCGCCTTTGTATTTGTTTAACCCTACAAGCTTGTGCTGTAAAATTTAATATATTTGGAATATTAACAATATTAACAATATCAATAGTTGATATTTTACCAGTATCCTTACTACGATTAACTTTAGCTACAACAACAGAAGATTGGTTATTATTTGTGTTTTGTGAACGTGCAACATCAACTCCTAAATAAAATTCTTCATCTTCATTATTTATCTTTAATTGAGGAATAGATAAACTTCTACAATCTAATAACTTATTTATATTAACTAATGCACCATCTGTACTTCCAACCCATCTTGACTCATAGTTTTGTGCAAAAGCAATAGGAGACATGTCTTTTTTCTTTTGAAGAATTTGACTTTTTGTACTACCTCTACCAAACCAACAAGCTAACATCCAATTAGAACCAAGAACTATTTCACCTTTTAAATTTATCATATTATTAAGCATATTAATACTTCTTTGATACTCATCGCTACCTCTAAAACCTGATGTAGTAAAGAAGTTTATCTGCTGATTTAGTTCCTGCGGATCAGCAATACCTAATTTTCCAATTGTATATCTTGGAACTTCAACTATAGGTTTTAATGCATCTTGAAACATTGCATCATTTAATAAAGCTGATTCTTCAATATTAATTCTTTTTCTTCTTTGACCTTTACTTGCGTTTGAGTTAGCAAGCACATCAATTCTCCCACCACTTTTAAAATTAACTTCGGCATCATTCTTAGAAAATTTGGGTTTTTCAGATAATTCGTTTTCTAGCATCGGATAATATTTTAATATTTCATATGTTTTATCTTTTAATAATTCAGCAGCGTTTTCTTTGGTTTGAGCTGTTAGGGCTAAAGTAATATCAGGAAATCTAATAGCAACTAAAAACATTGCTAAAACTTCATTAAATGTTTTACTCCATCCTCTTGGAAAAACACCATATACACTTGCAAATCTCATAATTACACGTAAATATATTCTTTGGTCAGGATGAAGAATCAAAGCCCCTTTTTCAGGTTTAATTAAATCTAAAAATAAATCAGGATACCATGCCATCCAACTAGCTAATTCAACATATTTATATAAATTTTTTCCAAAAACAGTATCATCTTGCAACTTTTTTATTTGCTCTATATTCATTTAATCATCATCACCATCCTCGTAGTCTTTGGGGAGAGTAATGAATTGTTTAATATTTGGTCTTAGTTTCTCCGAAACATCATCATTAAATATACCATATGGATCGCCATATTGAGCTATGTATTCTGCTTTCCTTTTATCATAGAATGAATAAACTTCTTCATAAGTACAATGTGGTAATCCTTGTAAATCTCTAACATAATCAATATAACACCAAATAATAAAATCTAAAGCATCATTAGGTCTAGTTTTAAATCTAGGTAGAATAGGAATAATATCAACTGCTTGTTCAACTGCTCTAAATATCTCTGAAAAACTATTTATACCACCTTGCAAATCAGATTGTGTTAATTGACGAGGTGTAAGCTTTGCTTTTTCCGCTGCATTTTGTGCTGCATCATACCACTTTTTAGCTTCGTCTACATCACCCTTAGCTGTAGCCTCTTCTTCCTTAACCTTAAATCTCACATACGTAGCTAATGCTTCTTGATGTAAATTTGTTTGAAGAGAATAATTCTTTTTTAATTTTTCATATTTATCATACATTTTCTTATATTCCAATGTTGAATATCCATCACCAAATAATTCCCTTATATCATCCGTAACTTCAAAATCACCTATATCAGTATAATGTTTAACATCTTCTTTGTTTTTAGGTGTAGATGATATATCTGCATATTTTTGAGCTATTTTTTGTTTTTCGCTTTTGCTTGTATTACTTGTTTTATGAACAAACCCATCTCTTTCAGAATCATCATAAGATTTATCTCTATCTTGTCTCATAGCTATTAATTTAAAATAAATTTGTAATAATTCTCTTCCATGAAATGAAATTTCTTCTTCATTTATATAAGAGTGTTCTTTTTTAAATTGTTTTCTTGCACTTTCTAGTAAATCCTTATAATAAGGTTTATCTATTTTTCTAAGAAGCTTATTTAATTCAAGTTCATTAATACTTCCATCTTCATTTAATGAAGACGAAATAGTACATTCTTTGCAAATTGGTACTCGTTCATCAACGGAAAATAACGGACTTTTACTAATATAAAAATCTGTTAACTTCTTTTCTTTATGACAACAAGTACATACTTTTTGTCCTTTTTGTTTATTAGCTGGCACTTTACCAGCATTTCTTTTTTTACTTGGCAAACTGCCAACCTCCTTTACGATTTATTCACAGAAATAGAGCTATATCCTTTGACAGACATAGCTCCAATATATATTTCTTCACTCTCATTTGAACTATACATTCACGCTCATTTGAGCCACAATTTTATAAAATCCATATTTCATCTAAATAAGCCACACACCTAAACGATCCCAAGTATTTTGTTTGGTTATAGTCAAACGATCATACTTGAAATTTTTAGGTATTATAATTGGCTTAGGACTTATTTTTCTTTTGTACGCCTCTGTAGCAATTTGCTTTAATTTTTCTTTATTCATTAGCTACACCTTTTATATCAAATGTTGTAAAATAATCAGTAATCATAAATTGATTTTTGGATAATTCAGTATCACAATCTTTGCTTATATATAAATAATCCGCATAGAAGTCTCTATATCTATCTACATTCCATGCGGTTTCAACATTTAATCTTAAATTTCCGTTATCCAAAATCAATGACACACCATATTTTGAATTTAATTCTTTATCTAAATGAATAAATTCAAATTCTATTTTCTTGTTAACTAAATAAGTCATAACACTTAAATCTTTGATGAGTTCTTCAACTAAATTCTTTTTGCATAGAATAGTAACTACAACATGATTTTTATTTAAATTATTATGTATATATTCCATTGTATCAAAAACATCTCTTACTAAAGCAATACTGTTCAGAAATGTTTCATTTACTCTTATACCTTTGATGGCAACCCCTTCTTTCTTTAAATAATTATTTTAATTTAACACAATATTACAAGTAGCTTCACGACCATCATCTTTATTAAATATTAACAATGTTTGTCCAGGTTTAGAATATAATCTACGTTCATTAGCATAATCATCTGTGCCTGCTAATGACCTAACTAATATGCTTTCAATACCAAATTGCTCAAATTCTTCAAGATGGTGTTTGTCTGCACTTATAGTATAATCTATTGTAACTCCATAAATTTTACTAAAAATGGTATTTACAGTTACACCTAAATCTTTAAATTTATCAAGATCTCCGTGTGTACAAACAATGTTATAACCTAAAACATTTAATTTAATAAACTCTTTAAATTCTGCATATACAATTTCAATATCATTTCTATTTTGAAATCTTTGTTTCATCCACCAAGGAATGATTTTTTCCATATTATCGGTGTGGACACTATCATTTTTATTTTGAATTGTCCTTAAATGATTGCCATATGTTGAATATACTCTCGTAGATTCAACCTTATTAGCTAATTCATTAATTGCTTCTGCCATCAATTCAGTAACATGCATTAATTGGTCGCATGTGTCTTCTTCAGAAGCTACCCTAACACCAGTATGAATAGCCCCATGAGCTGCATCTCCTAAAAGAAGAACGTGCAATACTTTAGGCTTGTATAGTTCTAAATGTTTTTTTGCTTTTGCAACCAACTTTTCAACTCGTTTTCTGCAAATATCAACATTATATGTATTAAAAATATTATCTGTAACCATTCCATAATGCCAATCTGCGAATACAATTATAGCTTCTCTATCTGAATAATCAATAACATACTTATCAAATTCTAAAGGCTTTTCTTTATTTAATTGTTTGGCTATTGATATTAATTCTTCAGTTAAATGTTCAGCTCTGGCATCTGAAGTTAGAAGTTTATTATATTCTTTTCGTTGGTCATATATTTGTCTTTTGATTTTGTATAATTCATCTTTTTGAACTTGTAATTCTTTCAAATAATTAATATCATTATTTTGTTTTGAATATTTATCTTTAAAATATTCAGCTACAAAAGCACCACCAAATATTGTTTGTTGGGCTTTTCGCAAACTATCATAATGCAAATCTATATTGTATTTATCAATTATATCAGACCAATCTATATCAATTACTTTATTTACTTTTTTTAAACACAAATCTAAACATTCTTCATATGTTTCAGGAGTAAGACCATATTTAGCTAATTCTTCTACAAAACTATATATAAGTCACCATTCCTTTCTTTAAAAATAGAAGTGTAATTTACTTGACAAATCTATATATATTGACATATAATGTTTAATGGGATTATTTACACAATCATCATTAAATAAAAAAATTAAAGAATTTCATCAACCAAACCTTTGTGAACCTCCCACGACTGAAGTCGTAGGCTTCTTCCTGCTTCTTCGTCCTCGCAACCTACTAACTCCACAGGCGTAACTTCGGATAGTTCCTACCCTAGTTATATTAATTTATATAG
>Ga0134092_1002063_pt1 | contig 16071 bp, 15 predicted proteins | sample 3_6taG_FD_94454 | JGI IMG/M metagenome (GOLD analysis project Ga0134092, IMG submission 94454) | Switchgrass degrading microbial communities from high solid loading bioreactors in New Hampshire, USA - 3_6_20_6_A3 metaG | ecosystem: Engineered > Bioreactor > Semi-continuous > Anaerobic >... | reverse complement strand
TCCTCTGAGCTACGGGCGCGCGTTCAGCAAATAATATTCTACACCATCACAGGACATTTGGCAAGAAAAATCTGAAGCTCAATACTGATAAATTTATGGAAATGAGATCAGGAGGAGTCAGCAGTTAAAAGACAAAAGTATTGAGTACTGTGAACTGTGTAATTATCAATGGAACCCAAGGCCCGAAACTATCTCCTGTCTACTGTCTACTGACTCCTCATCCCCAACAACCTTTCAAATTCTGTCACTTTCGCCTCATCGGTCTTGATTTCGTCGTAGAATATGGGGCTGTCCCAGCCGAGTTTTTTCCATTTTTCTTGAGCCAGGCTATTATAAGGTAATATCTCCACCTTCTCCACACTGGGGATACGGGATATGGCCATTTTTAGCCCTTCAGCCGCTTCCGGTCCATCGGTCCAGCCGGGAATCAACACGTAACGAATCCATACCGGTGTCACCGTGTGGGACAAAATTTCCAATTTTTCTTCCAGCCCGCTGACTGTCACCTGAGATACCCGAGTAGGTTCCAACGGATGTTTAATGGAGAAAAGCACCAGATCAGCCCCACGAACGGCTTCCTCAAAATGCAGCGGGGAACCCCAGCCCGAAGTATCCAGCGCCACATGCCAGCCTTCTGTTTTCGCCTGACGAATCAGTTCCATCGTGAATTCAAACTGGGCTAACGGCTCTCCTCCACTGATGGTCAACCCCGGATTGGGCAGAAAGGGCCGAAACCGCTCGATCCGGCGCAGCAGCTCATCGATGGGTATTTCCGTTCCTTTTAGCGCATCCCACGAATCCGGGTTATGGCAGAAAATGCAACCAACCGGACAACCTTGTAAAAAAATCACACATCGGCTTCCCGGGCCGTCCAAGGTACTGAAACTTTGAATTTGCTGAATTCGCCCCACCGGAACACCCCCGCTTTTTTTCAGTTAACCAGTTGACAATTGGGACAGTTGACAGTTAAAAACGTCTGAAGAGAGAATACAGAATATAGAAGACAGAAGTGCAAAATTCTGGTTTATAGGTGCTAAATGCTAGATTCTAGCTTCTATCATCCCGACTCCGGTTTCGAGGTTTAGGGAAGGAACGCTACACTTTCTCCATCACCCAGAACCAGGACCTGGAACTCACATCAGGATTATATTGTGTACTGTAACTGGGTACCCGAAAAAAACTGTCCACTGTCAACTTATATTCTCGCCTCATGCCTTATGCCTTACATTCGTTCATAAATCGTCCGTTCGATCACTTCCATCTGCTGTTCTTTACTGAGCTTGGTGAAATGAACAGCATAACCGGACACCCGGATAGTGAGGTTGGGGTAGAGTTCCGGATGCTCCATAGCATCGATCAATGTTTCCCGGCTGTAGACATTAACATTCATATGGTGGCCGCCGGAACCGAAATACCCGTTCAACAGATTGACCAGATTGTGAATTCGCTGCGGCATATCTTCACCCAATGCCCGCGGTGTGATGGAAAAGGTATAAGAGATACCGTCCCGGCAAACTTCATAGGGAAGCTTTGCTACCGAACGCATGGCAGCAATCACTCCGGAAAGCTCCCTGCCATGCATCGGATTGGCGCCGGGTGCGAAAGGTTTCCCCCGCTCCCGGCCATCGGGCGTTGCACCGGTTTTCTTTCCGTAAACCACATTGGAGGTAATCGTTAATACTGAGAGGGTCGGTACCGCATTACGATAAATGGGCTGTTCCGACAGGGAATTGTAGAAATAGCGCAACACCCGGACCGCCAATCCGTCCACCCGGTCATCATCATTGCCATAACAAGGGAAATCTCCTTCGATCTCAAACCGTTCGGCAATTCCCTGTTCATTCCGGATAGCTTTCACTTGAGCGAAGCGGATGGCGCTTAAGGAATCCGCCACCACCGAAAGCCCTGCCACTCCAAACGCCATATGTCGATGAGGATTGGAATCAATCAAAGCCATCTGGACCCGTTCATAGTTGTACTTATCATGCATATAGTGGATACAGTTCATCGTCCGGCTGTACAACACCGAAAGCCATGTAAGAACCCGTTCATAATTGCTCCATACTTGATCCCACTCCAAATATTCGCCGGTAAGTTCCGGAACATCCAGCACCTGTTCGCCGGTGAGCTCGTCGCGGCCGCCGTTGATGGCGAGCAGCAACGCCTTGGCCAAATTAACCCGGGCTCCAAAAAACTGCATATCCTTGCCAAGGCGCGTGGCTGACACGCAGCATGAGATCCCATAGTCATCCCCGAAGATGGGACGCATCAAATCGTCATTTTCAAACTGAATCGCCGACGTTTCGATGGCCGTCCGGGCGCAAAAATCCCGGAACGGTTTGGGCAAGCGCGAGCTCCAGAGAACCGTCAGGTTCGGTTCAGGCGCAGTCCCAAGATTTCGCAGGGTTTGCAGCCAGCGATAATCGGTCTTCGTCACCAGCGGCCGGCCGTCATCGGCCATACCGCCGAGGGATTCAGTGACCCAAGTTGGATCGCCGGCAAAAAGCTCGTCATATTCCGGCGTACGTAAGTGCCGGACCAAACGCAGTTTAATCGTCAGTTGGTCAATTAACTCCTGAGCTTCGGTCTCCGTCAAGGTTCCTTCATCCAAATCCCTTTGGATATAAATATCCAAAAAGGGACTGTTATGACCGAAGGACATGGCTGCACCGTTTTGCTCCTTCACTGCACACAGATATGCCATATACAGCCATTGAACCGCTTCCCGGGCATTACTGGCCGGCCGGGTAATATCGCACCCGTATGCTTTACCCAATTCGGCCATCCGCTCCAATGCCCGAATCTGATCGGCAATATCCTCCCGCAGGTGAATGGTGGTATCATCCACGTTATCCAAAGCGTAAAGATCTTTTTCTTTTTCCTGACGCAAAAATTCAGTACCGTAAAGCGCAACCCGGCGATAATCGCCGATTAACCGCCCCCGTCCGTAGGCATCGGGAAGTCCGGTAATAATGCCCAATCTCCGGGCCTGCCGCATGGCCGGAGTATAAATGCGGAAAATAGCTTCATTTTGCGTCCGGCGAAAACTGGTAAATATCTTGGCCATCTGCGGATCGGGTTCAACGCCTCTGGCTTTGCAGGCAGCCTCCACCATTCGCCAGCCACCCCACGGATTCACCATCCGTTTCAACGGCTCATCAGTTTGCAAACCCACGATCACTTCATTTTCCCGATCAATAAATCCGGGTTTCCAGGCTGTTATCCCGGCCACCCGTTTGGTATCGATGGCCAACACCCCACCGGCCTGCTTCTCTTTCTCCATCAATTCCAAACATCGGTTCCATACCCGTTGGGTTCGTTCGGACGGACCGGACAAGAAACTTTCGTCCCCATAATAAGGCTGATAGTTATCCCTGATAAAATCCGACACATCCACCCGGTTTCGCCAGCCATCCCCCTTAAATCCTCGCCATGGATCCATCAATATCTACCTCCTCCAATGGTTTTGATGCATTGTCACAAATACCAATCAAAGGAAAACAAAAACCGCCTGGACATATTCTGCCCAGGCGGTCGACAATTCTTACTTCCCTGTACTCCCTCGTGGTTATACCCACTTTTCCGCCAGTCATACAGGTGCTATACTTTAATTATAATTCTTAACGGCCGGAAGTCAAGTCTTTCATAGCAAATCATTCCAAAGGAGGATTACCCCTTGTCGAATCACACTTTAAAACAGCGATTCTGGGAGATTGATTTCTGGCGCGGCATTGCATTAATCATGATGTTAATTTTTCATTTTTTAGTCGACTTCGAAATGATCAGCGGCGAAAATCTCCGTCTGGATTACGGTTTTTGGAGTTATTTCCAAAAGGCTACCGCTTTTCTTTTCCTGGCCATTGTAGGCCTTTCACTAAAGATCGCCTTTAACAGCGGAAAATTAACCTTTCACCACGCCCTTCGCCGTGGCCTGAAGATTTTTTTATGGGGATGCCTCATCACTTTGGTGACAAAGATAGCGTTGACGGACGGAGCCATCGTTTTTGGCGTGCTGCATCTGATCGGTACCGGAACGATTTTGGCATACCCCATGTTAAGATATAAGAAAGTCAATCTCTGGCTTGGCCTCATCATTGTCATCATCGGTTATTATCTGGACCGGATGTCCTTCCCATTCTATTTTCTATTCTGGCTGGGTTTTGTGCCCAGAGGCTTTTATTCCCTGGATTATTTCCCGCTCTTTCCATGGTTTGGCCTGATTTTATTAGGTATTTATTTCGCTGATCTGCTTTACCCCGGCAATCAACGTCGCTTTCCTGTAAAAGAACAGCCTTCTCCAGGTCTCATCCGATGGATTTCCATCCTTGGCAGACATACACTCCCTATTTACCTCATCCATCAACCCCTCTTCATGCTTTTAATTTACTTAGCTATCTACGGATGGGGATCCCCTCACTAGAAAGCAATCCCTGCCCAGTTGGCATATTTTTTGTCTCCGCTGCCCGGAGTCACCAGGATCCAGGCCGGATTATCCGGCACATCCAGGCTTCCGTCCCATCGAATGGCGTAAATATCCTGCCTGGACGAGAAGGCGATATCCGCTGAAAAAAAGAGCAAATTTCCGTCATCTGACCAACATGGATGGGTATGGGTGTCAGCTAAAGGTTCCCCAACGGTCAATCCAATGAATTCCTGAGGCCGCTCCGACGTCAACAAATAAATACGGTGGCGTTTGTCCGTATCCGTCCAAGCTTCCACCGCCAGACGCCAATCTGCCCCATTACTTGCAGGATGCCAACTAGGATGGTTCACTTTTCCCTGAAACGGATGGAGCGTCTCCGTCCCACTCTGCAAATCAAAGATATACAGCTTATAGTTTTTGATGTAAGCGATTCGGCTGCCGTCGGGACTGATCACCGGGCTATCTCCGCCTGTGGTAATCAGCTTCGTCTCTTTCGTTTGACGATCACAAAGATAGATACCCCATACTTTTCCGGTATATGAGCGAAAAACCACCCGGTTTCCCAGTCGATCCACCGATGGATGGCTACTGTTATCCATCCCGGGCAAAAAGCGCTCTGCCGCCTCTGCCGGCATTCCCAATGTAAGTACATAAATATCGGTCCGGCCGTCGCTCCGTCCAGCATCTGATTCAAATAACACCTGATTCGGAGGTAAAAACACCGGCATCCCTTCTGAAGCAGCCGTCGCCATCACCGCATAATACTTTCGGGTCTCCAGATTTAAATAGTACACATCGTTTCCGGAACCTTGTCGATAACTATGATAAAGCAATCCGCCTCTTAACGGTTGCGGTTGAAGTTTAAATTCCCAAGTTTCGCCTTTTCCAACATGTTTTTTGATACTTACCTGCCGTTGATACCAAGGATGTTCCAGCACGATAGAATAGGTTCCCGGCGGCAACATCCCAAAGGCGAACTCGCCCTTACGCCCGGTTTCAATCGGGTCATAGCCTTCGATGAATACCCTAACCCCCGGAATACCGACCTCCGTCAAACTGTCAATAACTTTCCCCTGAAAATCCCCGCTCGTCGGCTTTGGCATATGATCTTTGCCCAAACATCCGTGAAACCCAAAGATTAAACATCCTATCAGCAGAAACTTGATGTAAAGCTTAACCATTCTTGGAATCTCCTCCTTTCTGGAAAATTTCTCCATTTAAGGTTGAAATCCTTTAACGGGAGAAAAAATAAGTCTGTTGCTTTTTCAAGCAACAGACTGGATTAAAGGAGGATATAAAAAAAACTTTTAAGAGTTACTCTTAAAAGTTTATAGTTAAATATGGAGCGGGAAACGGGACTCGAACCCGCGACATTCAGCTTGGAAGGCTGACGCTCTACCAACTGAGCTACTCCCGCGTCACGTGCAAAATAGATTATACACCCTAAACTTCCAAAGGTCAAGATAAAATATTCAATTTTCTTCATCCATTATCTGGTTTTGATTCTCCATAAACTCCTTTTCAGTCATTATCCGGGCACCGGATTCCAGAAGCAACGCCATAGCAACCCCGTTGCCGGAACGCAGCGAACCCGAAAAGCTGCCGTCATAGATTTGCCCCAAACCACAGGAAGGACTATTGGCTTTGGTAATCACCCAATCCGGTTGATGCTGTTGATATAAAGCAAGGCTCTTCCGGGCGCCTTCACAAAATGCATCGGTTCGATCAATGCCCTTTCGATCAACCACCCGGGCCCGACCCTTCCAAACATCTTCTCCAGTCCCATTTTGGATCTCCGCCGGCGGCCGGGGAATGGGCAGCCCTCCGGCACACTCCGGACAAAAGGGAATGATCTCTGCTTTTTCTCTAAGATCGCAAAGCGCAGCAACGGGCTTCGACCCGCCGTCATAGCGGCAAGGTTCTCCCAGCAAACAAGCACTGACCATCAGTTTTTTGACCATGAGTTACCTCGACAGTTTCAATTATTACTTATATTATCTTATATCAAGACAACCGGCTTGTTTGCCGGTTGTTCCTATTATACCTCACGATTCATCAATTCTTCAATTTTTTTAAGAACCTCTTTAGGTTTCATAACACCTTCAATGATCACCGGCGAGGATCCCCCTTCTTCAAGCAGAAATTCAATATTGCCAATACCCAGTATTTTCGCAAGCATCGACTGCTTCATCCGAACTTCGGCAACGACTCCCCAGGGAATTTGACGACTCCTGTTTGACGAGTCAATAAGAACAATTCCCATATTCGTAATCCGGTACAAGCTCGGCAAAGGTACACCAAACCAGGTTTGCCTTCCAGCGAGAAAAGTCGTTTCAACCGTCTGTACCGGTTCCGGTCCTAAAACCGGTTCTGTATCAGAAAAAAGATCTTCAGACAGATTTGGTTCTGATACAGGTTCAGAATCAAGTGTATCATCGCCCGATATCGGTGGTTCTTCCGGTAAAGATTCGGCCGGAAATTCCCCTTCCAATCCTAACTGCTCTTCTCCCTGCAACGTAGGTTCCTCGGTCTCAGTGCAGACAGGATCAACCGAATCCTCTTCCTTCTCCTGTACCATCTCGTCCTCAATGGTGTCCAACATCATTTCATTTTCTGCCCTGGTATTCCCTTCAACTGGGCCCTCTTCAAACAGCCGGTGAGATTCACTTGTTCCTTCTGTACCTTCTATTATATTTTCCGGCTCCTGCTTACCAGTCACCGGTTGGTTCATAGCTGATGACATTCCCAAAAAATCAAACTCCGAATCCGCCATCCGTTTTTCGACGATCGTCTCTTTCATAAAGGATTCTGCTTTCGCCAAACGCGGCGTAGGTTTCTCATAGGAAAAATGATACCCGTCGATCGCAACCTGAACGGAGGTAGGTTTGATCAACCCTTTCCCCAGATGGTTATCTTCGTCGCTTTTCGCTTCTCCCTGAAAACCGAAGATCATCGTATTATTCTCCGGCACAGACCTTTCCACCGCTAGGTCTGCCATACTAGCAGAAACCGCCGTTTCTTCAGGCACTTTCATTGCATTTTTACCATTTGCCGTTTCATTTCCACCATTCTCCGGCGCCACACCACTGTCAGCCGCCTGAGTTGTAACCCTCTCGTTTTCACCGTTATCATTGGGAAAGGCTTCATTGGGATTCAAATTTCCATTATCCGGGCAATCAGGCATCTTCATCACCTCTCTGGAGGTTTTTTCATCACGGGCATAGACCAGTTCCTGAACCGACCTTTTCAAACCGAGTTCCTTTACACTAAATATATTGCCAACCCTGAAAAATATGACAATACAGGATGAGAGTCACCAAATATCCGGTTATCACGATATGCTATAATAAGAAAAAAGACGGAGCTGCAGATATAATGATTAAAGTTACGAATCATCCATGGATCAAAAATGCGGTTATATTAACCTTAATCATCATTACCACTCTGTTTTCGATTGAGTTTTTTGCGAAAACATCCTTTGATTATGATTCATTTTCCTTTACGATTCAGTCCAAAATCAGTGTAGCGGGAGGTACCATCCTTGAAATACCGCCCGTTGGTCAACTGTTTTTAAAATCCCACCATACTCCTTGGCAGTTAGTGATTACCTTAAATGAAATTAACTTTAATAAACTGGAGCAACAATTGACTTCTCTGGCCTCTAAAGAAGAATTACTAGATTTATTTCAGATAGAAGTCAAAAAAGCACTTTTCGCCTTTATCGGTTCGGTTTTCCTCTGTGGCATTATCGCTACTGCGCTACTCCTTTGCCTATTAAGGATTTATCCTTCCGATCCCTGGTTCGGCCGCGGGCTCTTTGCTTCTGTCCTTGTCATGACCTTATTTATCGGATTAACCGCAGCCACCTACGATCAAAACGCGATTAAACACCCGCAGTATCAAGGCGCATTGGAATCGGCTCCCTGGGCAATGAATTTGGTCTCTATGAGCCTGGACAATATTGAAGTGCTTGGCAGCAGTCTTCGTAAAGTCTCCGAAGGTTTGCCTATGCTATACAAACAAGCCGTCCAAATCCAAAACATGGGAGAACTTCAGCCTGATCTTGCGGTTCTCCACGTATCGGATATTCACAACAACCCGGCAGCTTTCGAATTCATTCAGGAACTGGTGGCCAATTTCAACATCAAACTGATCATTGATACGGGTGACGTAACCGATTACGGGACAGCATTGGAAGCCGACATTGTTTCAAATATTGAAAAATTTAAGATTCCTTATGTTTTCATTCCCGGAAACCATGATTCGCCGTTAATCATCGAGCGGTTAAAACAGATAAAAAACGTTCGGATTATCGACAAAACCACTGAAACCATTGCCGGGCTAACCATCGCCGGGATCGGCGATCCTGCCGCGGATAGTTTCAACTCCGATGTATCTCCCACGGAAGTGATGGATGCCCGTCGGACAGATCTCAATGAATACTTGGCCTCACTCGAACAGCAGCCGGATATTGTCGCTGTTCACAACCGGCAACTGGCGAAGGATATCATTGGAAAATACCCGTTAATCTTGCACGGCCATGATCATAAATATAATTTAAGCATTGTTAACGGAACCATCCTCCATGATGCCGGAACCACCGGTGCTGCCGGCATCCGGGGACTGACGGCCAAAGGAGTACCCTACAGTGCCGCCATTCTCTATTGGAAAAAGACAGAGGACGGCAGTTGGAAACTTCAGGCCATCGATTCCATCAAAGTAAATGGAACTGAAGGACGTCTGACCATCGACCGTCATAGTTATAGCTGACATTTTGAGCAATTGAAGATTATAGACAATTTAAAAAACCCGCCACAGGCGGGTTTTTACTCTTATTTACTATTCACCTTTTTCAACAGCCGTTCCCGTTCGCTTTTGTCCAGCACTTTCTTACGAAGCCGGATCGATAGCGGAGTCACTTCAACCAATTCATCATCCTCGATATATTCCATGGCCTGCTCCAGGCTGAAGCGGATCGGCGGCGTCAATCGCATAGCCTCATCGGAACCGCTGGCTCGCATATTCGTCAAGTGTTTTTTCTTGCAAACATTCACATCCAAATCGTTTTCCCGGCTGTGTTCCCCAACGATCATTCCGGTATACACTTTTTCACCGGGAGATATAAACAATCTGCCCCGATCTTCCACATTATAAATCCCATAGGTAGTGGCTTCCCCGGTTTCAAAAGCGATTAACACCCCGCGCCGTCGGCCGGTGATCTCCCCTTTCCAGGGGCCATAATGGTCGAAAATATGATGCATAATGCCTTCGCCTTTGGTATCGGTCAGAAAATCGGAGCGAAAGCCGATCAACCCGCGGGCAGGAATCAAAAACTCCAATTTCACATTGGCGCCCATCGGCTGCATATTGATCATATCCGCCCGACGCATTCCAAGATTTTCAATGATTTTCCCCGAACATTCTTCCGGAACGGTGATAAACAGACGCTCATAGGGTTCATAGGTCTCTCCGTTAACCTGTTTTAAAATCGGTTCGGGTTTAGAGATCTGGAACTCAAAACCTTCTCTCCGCATCAACTCAATTAAAATTGCCAAATGCAATTCGCCACGGCCGGACACACGAAAAACATCGGGCGAATCGGTCTCTTCCACCTTCAGACTGACATTGGTTTCCATCTCTTTGAACAATCGCTCCCGTAAATGCCGGGATGTAATATACTTCCCTTCCCGTCCGGCAAAGGGACTATTATTCACCATAAACTCCATTGTCAGAGTCGGCTCGTCAATGGTTAGCAATGGCATCGGCTGCGGATTTTCCGGGTCGCTGACAGTTTCCCCAATATTCACCTGACCAATCCCTGCCAAAGCAACAATATCGCCAGCTCCTACTTCAGAAGCTTCCACCCGTTTCAGCCCTTCATAGGTCCATATCTTTCCGATCTTAATCAGTTCCTGACTGCCGTCCTGTTTACATATGCTGACCATCTGTCCGGCACGAATCGTTCCATTATATATTCGTCCAATCCCGATCCGGCCTACATAATCATCATAGTCTAACGTCGTAATCTGGATCTGAAGAGGCTTCTCCGGATCACCGGAAGGCGTCGGGATCGCCTCTTTAATCATTTTAAAGAGTGGAAGCATATTTTTTCCCTGTTCATCCGGTTGTTCAACCGCAATTCCCAGCCGCGATGAAGTATAAATTACCGGAAAATCTAACTGCCAATCATCGGCTTCCAATTCCACAAAGAGATCAAAAACTTCATTTAATACTTCATCCACCCGGGCATCGGGACGATCGATTTTATTAATGACCACGATCAGTTTTAAACCGGCTTCCAACGCTTTACGCAGCACAAATTTGGTTTGGGCCATCGGTCCTTCGAAGGCATCCACCAAAAGCAGCGCTCCGTCCACCATCCTGAGGACCCGTTCTACTTCACCGCCGAAATCAGCATGTCCCGGTGTATCCACAATATTGATCTTTACATCTTCAAAATAAACGGAAGTGTTTTTGGAGAGAATAGTAATACCCCGTTCTCGTTCCAAATCATTATTATCCATCACCCGCTCCACAATCCGCTCATTTGCACGAAAAGTGCCGGATTGCTTCAGCAGACAATCCACTAACGTCGTTTTGCCATGATCCACATGGGCGATAATCGCCACATTCCGAATGTTCATCGGTTTTAGCATTTTTCCACCTGCTCTGTCCTTAAAAGTTCAAGCAATATACCATTTAATTATTAAATCATTATTTCCGGACAAATACAATCCACTCATCAAAAATTTAACGCTTACGTTAATTTTAGGCTCTAAAAAGTTGTCTAAATAGAATAGCAGCCCTTTTGGTACACTAGAAAGGACTCTTACCAATTCTAATGAAGAGGTTGCTTTCGTCATGGACAAAAAACTATACCTAACCATATTCCTGCTCTGCCTGGTTCCCTTTATTATGGTCTTGGGAAACTCCATGTTGATCCCGGTATTACCCAGTATTCAAAAAGAACTTCACATCAATGTCGTACGCGTCGGGTTACTGATCACCGTCTTTTCCATTCCGGCCGGCATCGTCATCCCTTTTGCCGGCGTCATCTCAGACCGGATCGGCCGAAAAAAAGTCATGTTCCCGGCCTTGCTGGTCTATGGTATTGGCGGTATCCTGGCCGGGGTTTTCGCAATCATGTTCAAAGAAAAATCCTTTCCCTGGATCATCGCAGCCCGGATCATTCAAGGCATCGGAGCCGGAGGCACTTACCAACTTAGTATGGCATTGGCCAGCGATTTGATCCAATCCAACGAACGCTCCCAAATCCTCGGCTTTTTGGAAGCCTCCAACGGATTGGGAAAAGTCATCAGCCCGCTGGCAGGTGCAGCCATTGCACTCATTGCATGGTACATGCCTTTTTTCGTTTACGGAATACTGGCCATTCCCATTGCCTTTTTGATTCTCTTCTTTGTAAAAGAAAACACCGACAAACTCAAAGAAAATGTACAGCCTCTTCCCGAATATTTAAAGAATCTTCTCAAGATCTTTAAAGAAAAATGGGTTGCCCTGCTCATTTCCTTTCTTGCCGGATTTATGGTTCTTTTTTCCCTTTTCGGCCTGCTCAGTTTCTTCTCGGATATTCTGGAGAAGGAGTTTAAAATGGAGGTTTTTCAGCGGGGATGGGTACTGGCCATTCCCGTACTGGTCATGGCCGTGGTCGCTTTTGTTCTCGGAACGGTGATGCAGAATCAATTGGCAAAAATCCTTAAAATCGCTGTAGTTGGCGGATTAATATTAGTTGGTTGCGGATTAGCCTTATTCTGTCCTTGTAAGAAAACTTTATGGTTTGTAGTGACAGCTACGATATTAGGACTTGGCACTGGTGCCGTATTACCGGCCCTCAACACGCTGATTACGTCGACCGCACCTAAAACCGAACGGGGATTGATTACCTGTTTATACGGAACAGTCCGTTTTTTTGGGGTGGCTGTCGGCCCGCCCCTCTTCGGCTTTGCCGAAAAACTCTCCAAACCGCCTATCTTCTTCACAACTGCGGCCATCTGCGTCGCCATCGCTATTCTCTTTGTCATTTTCGTGAAACCGGAGCAGATTATACCTAAAGATATTCAGAATAGTCAGGGATAGTATTCCATGGTACAGTACACAGTACACAATAGATAGGAGCCGGGAGTCAGGAGACAGGAGATAGTCTAAGTCTAGGATTCCATGGATAGTTCAAGGTACACTTCTCGTTCTCATCTCAGTACTAGTTACTATTAGCAACTTATTTTCTGTATTCCGGCTTCCTCACTGACTATTGTCTTCCAACTCCTGTCTACTCCACTCTTTCAATCCGGTACAAATCCCTCCGGCGATGCTGATAGAGAGGCATATTTTGGCGGACTTCTGCGATACGCCCAAGGTCTATCCCGACTACCTTGACGGTTTCCTCCGCATCTGCCTGCCACAGTATATCTCCCCAGGGACTGACGGCCATCGAGTGGCCATAAGCCGTATAACTGGCAGCGGGATTGCGGGCCGGACTGACAGCAATGACAAAGATTTGATTATCAATGGCCCGTGCCCTGAGTAATGTTTCCCAATGGGCCGGGCCGGTGACCATATTAAAAGCAGCTGGCAAAAACAACATCTGTATTCCGGCATCAGCCAACAGCCGAAAATATTCGGGGAACCGAATATCATAACAAATGCCGACCCCAAACCGGCCATACTCGCTGTCGATCACAGTAAAATCGTTTCCGGGTGTAAAGACAGCCGACTCTTTAAACGTGATTCGGCCCGGAACATCGATATCAAAGAGATGCAATTTCCGATGTTTGCCGATAAGTTGCCCCTTTCGGTCAAAGATAAAGGACGCATTGTAGATTCGGTCCCCATCCCGTTCCGGAATGGAGCCTCCAATGACATAACATTGAAGAGAAACGGCCATCTCCGCAAGAAAACGGACGGTCTCCCCCGTATCCCCTTCCTCTGCAAAAACGGGGAAATAAAGGTTATCATAAGGGCAATTGAACATCTCCGGCAACACCAGAAAATCTGCCCCGCCCTTTCGGGCTTCTTTCATGAGTTCCTCAGCCCGCTTTAAGTTTTCCAATTTAGAATCTGAGACCTTCATTTGACAAATACCGATATTAAACATCATCAATATCCCCTTCGATTACATTTCCTTTTTCTTTCGCTTCCTAAAACCCAATTCCCTCCCAAAAGAAAAAACCACACCGACGGTGTGATCTCTTTCTCATTATTATAACTATTTACGAACTTAGCATTTCGGGTACACAGTGCACAGTTCACAGTGCCCAATTTAGTCATCAGGCGCGAGGCACGAAGAGAGTTGACAGTTTACAGTTTATAGTTGACAGTTTTTTCGGGACCATGATTCACAGTTTCATGGTCATAGGTACTCCTTTTGGATTTATTAACTGTCAACTGTGTAACTGTTTGACAACTGTGAACTGTTTAAATCAGCCCAAAATATCGTCCCCAATTTTTCCAAAATTCATCCATGGTTAATCCTTTAGCTTTCACCCAATCTTCCAAAAGGGCCAACCGGTACTGGACTTTAGGCTTTTGAGTTACTGTCTCCCCTTTAAAAGCCGGGGCATCCGGAGAAAGAAGGCACAATGGCGGATAAAGGATGCACCACCAGTTCCGGCCTTTGCCCTCTCCCACGATCACCCGGAGACTTTTATACTCTCCAGCCCCCAAGGTTCCAAAAGGATATTCCCGCTCTGGAAACATATGGCGGCCAAATTCTGCCCGTACCGGTAAATCCCGGTGATGCTTGGCGATTTCATCTCGGGCTGCTGCTACAATCTGGTCTAAATTAGCCCGAATGATGCCCTCGGCTAGAACCGGATCCTTCACATCCAGCAAAAATTTCTCTGTCAACTCGACAATACGGTTACGGATTTGAAGTTTTAGATTTTGATCTACCAACGCATCGCTATTGGCGATCACATGTAACCGAATTAAATTCTTTTGATTATAAGCCTCCAAATTGGATGGCTTCATCCAGGCAAACCCGGAGCTCGCTGTGGCCAATCCCAGAAAAACAGCGATTAATATCGTTATCGTCAAAATCCGGTATCGTAACACGTCACCCATTCCCCCGTCACCTTTACTCGACTTCACTGTCGGAAATATACCGCCTCATATGCTTTAGGGCTGATTTCTCCAACCGGGAAACCTGGGCTTGTGAAATACCGATCTCATCGGCAACTTCCATTTGAGTCCGCCCTTCAAAGAAGCGTTTTTTCAAAATTAGACTTTCCCGTTCATTCAGTTTGGACATGGCCTCTTTGATTGACAGCCCTTCCAGCCATTGGCCATCCAATTGCTTTTCATCACCGATTTGATCCATCACATAGATAGGATCGCCGCCATCATGATAAATGGGTTCAAATAAAGATACCGGTTCCTGAATGGCATCCAATGCAAAGACCACTTCTTCCCGGGGAACATTGAGTTCTGCTGCAATCTCCGCCACTGTCGGCTCTTTCGAATTTTTACTCACCAATGCATCCCGTACTTGCAATGCCTTATACGCAATATCCCGCAGGGAACGGCTGACCCGTACCGGGTTGTTATCCCGCAAATAACGTCGGATTTCTCCGATAATCATCGGTACCGCATATGTCGAAAATTTAACATTTTGAGATAAATCAAAATTATCGATGGCTTTCATCAGTCCAATGCATCCTACTTGAAACAAATCGTCGACATATTCGCCCCGATTGTTAAACCGTTGGATAACACTTAATACTAGACGCAGATTGCCATTGATCAATTCCTCCCTGGCAGACCGTTCTCCATTTTGCATCCTTTCAAGCAATTCCCGCATTTTACTGCCGGAAAGTACTGGCAATTTGGAAGTATTGACTCCGCAAATTTCAACTTTATTGACTAACATTAAGCCTATCACTCCCGATTAACATTCGGCGCCGTCAATATCGATTATTGCCACGGGAGCCAAAAAATATACTTGTATATCTGCAGTCGAAAATGTCAATAATCAATGATTAACCCTGGACATAATAAATATCCCCCGGCATAGCCGGGGGTTTTTCTTGAACGGGCATAGCCCTTGACTACTAGCCACGCCTAAACGGCGTTAATACGATCTGCCACACGCGAAGAACCTGTTACTTGCTACCCGTAAACGGGTCAAATACATCCATCGTTAATTGTTGATTCAGCTGATCTTCTTTCAATTGATTTTGGATATATTCTTTTATTTTCTTTGCAACTTTACCTGCTGTATCTACATAATACCCTCTACACCAAAATTCCCTATTTCGGTATTTATATTTCATATTACCCCATTTTTCATAGATCATTAAGCTGCTTTTCCCTTTTAAAAATCCCATGAAGTTCGATACACTCATTTTTGGAGGTATCTCTAGCAGCATATGTACATGATTCTGGGCAAACTTCAGCTTCTATGATATTAACTCCTTTCCACTTACATAACTCTCGTAATATTGCTCCTATTTCTAATCTTTTCTCTGCATAAAATACCTTCCTCCGGTATTTAGGAGCAAACACCACGTGGTATTTGCAGTTCCATTTTGTATGTGATAAACTGTGTATGTCGTTCATTCGAATGACCTCCTTTTGATTTGTAGTGCAGTTGGCAGACCGCACCTTATTCTATCAAAAGGAGTTTTTTTGTCATA
>Ga0134092_1002060_pt1 | contig 16088 bp, 3 predicted proteins | sample 3_6taG_FD_94454 | JGI IMG/M metagenome (GOLD analysis project Ga0134092, IMG submission 94454) | Switchgrass degrading microbial communities from high solid loading bioreactors in New Hampshire, USA - 3_6_20_6_A3 metaG | ecosystem: Engineered > Bioreactor > Semi-continuous > Anaerobic > Digestate... | reverse complement strand
ATCGTACACGGCCTGGATTTGCTCCCTTATTTGCTTGGCACCGTATACCTGGTAGTTACCCTGCTTCAGCCACGATGCCGTGAAACCCTGGAGATAGGGCCTGATATTTGCTTTATAATCAGGTACCTTTGAGATTCTTTCCTTTGCTTTAACAAGGGAGTTGTATACAACTGCGTATGGCTCAAGGTCAGGCTTTGGAAATTGCACATTGTTCACAATCTGGTTAAAAGCGTAATGGGACGGGTAAACCATTGGTGATATATATTCAATATCCTTACCCACAAGTTCAAGGTATTGACCGATATCTTCCGTATCCTCAGGGCTTTCACATATAATTCCGAACACATCCGCCGATAAAATTACTCCAGGCAAATTTTCCCTGGCATATGCCAGGAATTCATTAATTGCCTCGTATTTTTTCTCCCCTTGGGAATTGAAGCTCATGGCCTTCTTGTTTCCGTCATTGGGGAAACGTACATAATCAAATTGTATTTCATCAAAGCCCTTTTCTATAGCCTCTTTGGCTATGTCTATTATATATGACCATGACTCGCGGTTATAAGGATCCAGCCATGTTGTACCGCTATTGTCCTTCCAAAGGCCGCCTGAAGTGTTTTTTACAGCAAGGTCAGGCCTTTTTGTTGAAAGAACCGGATCCTTAAAGCAAACCAGCCTTCCTATAACATAAATGCCATTATCATGCAGGGTTTTTATAACCTTGTCCACATTATATTTGTACTTCCACGCATTTATTTCTCTAACGGCGGGTATGTTTGACTCATAACCAACTACTCCGTCATCATCTTTGATATCTATTACAACTGAATTTATTTCAGTTTCATTCGTAATTTGAATAAACTTTTCAAGGGCACTTGACGTACCTGCTGTCCATCCGGTGAGGTAAAGAGCTTTTACAGCATCCGGCTTTTTTACGTTGGAATAGGGGGCGGTATAATTATTAACATCAATAATGCCGCTGTTATTGTTCTTCCCGGTGTTATTTTGGTCCGTATCATTATTCCCGGAGTCGATTTGACCTTGTTCAGTACCATTCTGCTCATCCACGGAGTTTTCTCCGCCATTTTCGGAATCCTGTCCGTTCTGAGTATCTATAATATCTTGTCCGTTTTGGTTATCCGGAATGTCCTGGTTATTGGTAATACTTTGATTGTTGCTGTTATCACGGTTATTGCCGGAGCTTCTTATAAGATACAGCACAATAGCTCCTGCAACAAGAGAGATACATACGAGAGAAATAATTACTACAGTTACTATATTTTTTTTCATAAGTCCTCCATGTCCTCATGATGTAATTTCTGTAAGATATTACTTGTTAATATGTAAACAATATAATTTTATAAAATCTATTTATTAAAATAGTTAATAAATAGTTAATATAGATTGATACAGTTAATCGCTACAACCTGATTTTATTATATTTTATTTTTATTTATTTTTAAATAGAATAATCTAAAAAATAAAGACAATTCGGGAAAATTTTATCGAAAAAAGTTTTTTTAATATTGACATAACATCAAAAAAATAATACAATATTTTGTGTTAAATATTGTTATTGATACTAAATCTAGTATTATAACTCATATCATATTAGTGACCCGGTGATGATTTTCAGCCTACCGGCCAGTAATTGGAATTTTATAAGGAGGAGTTATTAATGGTTAACCTTACTGAGAATGCAATTAAAGTTTTAGAGAAACGTTATCTCGCCAAAGATGAAAACGGCAAGCTACTGGAAAATCCCGAGGGTATGTTCAGAAGGGTTGCGAAAGCAATAGCTCAAGCTGATGCCAACTACGTAGATGCTTCGCAAATAAAGAAGACTGAAGATGAGTTTTATGAAATGATGGTAAACCTCGAGTTTTTGCCAAATTCACCTACACTTATGAATGCAGGTAGGCCACTGGGACAGCTTAGCGCATGTTTTGTTCTTCCTGTAGAAGATACAATGGAAGGCATATTTGAGTCAATAAAGAATGCTGCACTTATACATAAAAGCGGTGGAGGAACGGGATTTAGTTTTTCAAGGCTTAGACCAAAGGGATCCGCCGTTAAAACCACCGGTGGAGTTGCAAGCGGACCCGTAAGCTTTATGAAAGTGTTTAATGCCGCAACGGAAGCCGTAAAGCAGGGTGGAACCAGAAGAGGAGCTAATATGGGTATCCTCAGGGTAGACCATCCTGATATACGTGAATTTATTACATGTAAGCAGGATAACAAGGATATAACCAATTTTAATATCAGCGTGGGAATAACAGAAAAGTTTATGAAAGCAGTTGAAAAAGACGAAAAGTATGACCTGGTTGATCCAAGGACAGGTTTACCAGTTAAGAGTGAAAGTGCCAGGGAGATTTTCGATATGATAGTTGATAATGCCTGGAATAACGGGGAGCCCGGTATTATATTCCTTGACAGGTTAAACAGAGATAACGTAACCCCGGGGCTCGGAGAAATAGAATCCACAAATCCCTGCGGGGAACAACCCCTTTTGCCCTATGAGTCATGCAACCTGGGTTCGATTAATTTAAGTGCCATGTTGAAAAAGACAGACAAAGGCTATGAAGTGGATTTTGACAAGCTTAGGAATACGGTAAGAAAGGCCGTACATTTCCTGGATAATGTTATTGACGTCAATAAATATCCCTTGCCTGAAATTGACAGGATGACAAAAGGCACAAGAAAAATCGGGCTTGGTATTATGGGCTGGGCTGATATGTTATTTAAGCTAAATATCCCCTATGATTCCGAGGAAGCAATCAATCTCGCAGAAAAAGTTATGGGCTTTATCCAGAAGGAATCAAAGGAAGCTTCTATGGAACTTGCGGAGCAAAGGGGAGTATTCCCGTTCTATGATAAAAGCATATACAAGGATAAGGGCATTAAGTTAAGAAATGCCACAACTACGACTATTGCACCTACCGGGACATTGAGCATCATAGCAGGTGTATCAAGCGGAATAGAACCTATTTTTGCAATATGCTACATAAGAAATGTTATGGACAATGATGAGCTTGTGGAAGTAAACCCCATATTTAAAGAAGTTGCAATAAAGAACGGATTTTATTCGGAAGAATTAATGAGGAGAATAGCTAAGGAAGGATCAATAAAGGGTTTTGGCGAAATACCCGAACACATAAAGAAGATTTTTGTCACGGCCCACGATGTTTCTCCGGAATGGCATGTAAGGATGCAGGCAGCATTCCAGAAGTATACCGATAATGCTGTTTCCAAAACCGTCAACCTGCGCCATGATGCCACGAAGGAAGACGTCAGGAAAGTATTTGAACTGGCCTACAAGACCAACTGCAAGGGAGTAACTATATACAGGGACGGCAGCAGGGATTCTCAGGTATTGAATATAGGCAAGGTAAAGGGTAAAAATGAGGAAAAATCCGGCAATGAGCCGAAGAACATAGACGATTTTAAACCCCATATTGCTCCTAGGGTAAGGCCTGATATAACAACAGGTTTTACCGAAAAAGTAAGAATTGGCTGTGGTAACCTTTATATTACCGTAAATTACGATGACTACGGCATTTGCGAAGTATTTACAAACCTTGGCAGGGCAGGGGGATGCCCGTCTCAGTCAGAAGCAACGAGCCGATTGGTCTCAATAGCCCTGAGATCAGGAATCGATGTAAAATCAATTGTTGAACAGCTGAAAGGAATCAGGTGTGCCACAACCATAAGGCAGCAAGGCTTAAAGGTTATGTCCTGCCCCGATGCAATAGGAAGGGTAATTGAAAAAGTAATGTATCTTCAGAATAACGGCAACAGAAAAGAAGAAGAGGAACTTAATGTGCTGTCTGAATATCAGAAAAACATTGATGTGGAAAGTGAGTTAAAATATAAATTTTGCCCGGAATGTGGAGCAAAGGTTGAACATGAAGGCGGATGCGTAATATGTAAAAACTGTGGTTTCTCCAAGTGCGGATAAGGCCCACCTCAATCCTCCTCAAAAAGAAACATGCCTGAATAACGGCATGTTTTTTTTTCATTTCTTTTTTATTGCACCCATCACCGTTAATTTCAATAATTTATTATTATCATTTTATTATTTTCCAAAATCATTAATAAATCTTGTAATTATTTTAAAACTAAATTTGGGAAATACTATTAATACTTAATTAATACTTAAAAATGAATTAATACTAAAAAATGAACAAATCAAAACAAAAAATTAGGGGAAAGGTGACTGGATGGATACTGTAAATTTAACACTTATAGTTACATATATAGTTTTGTTGATACTAGGTACTGCCCTATCTGTTTTATTAATGTCCGGAACAAAGGAAAGGAAAAGAGAATTTGAATTAAACGATGCCATACTGGCTCCTGAAGAACTAAAGAAACATGCCGTCGTTATAGCAAGAAACCATATTATAAAAAGGAGCCGTAGAGGCTTAAATTGGCTTATTTCCAGGCTTAACAGCAACTACAGAATTATTGCGGAAACTTACAGGGTTTTGAATGATGATGTGCAGAACGGCTATCAGGTTCCTCCTTCAGCAGAATGGCTTTTAGATAATTTTTACGTAATTGAAGAAGAGTATAAGGATATTAAGCAGAATATACCGATTAGGAGCCGTTTCAGGTTTCCGGTCCTTAAGAGCGGTTATCTTAAAGGCTATCCAAGAATTTTTACAATAGCTCTGGAAATTGTTTCCCATACTGACGGAAAGATTGAGGAAAACCCGATAATCAATTTTATAGAAGCTTACCAGACCCAAAAAATACTCTCATCCGAGGAACTGTGGACCCTTGAAATAATGATCAGGATTGCCCTGATAGAAAATTTAAGGCAGTTGTGTGAGAAAATGCTTGATACCAGGAAACAGCTGAGAAAGGCAGAAGAAATTGTGGAACTGGTAAAAAGCAACTCATATAAAGGCAGGGAAGAAGTGACCTGGTTTATAAACGAATATCTGAAAGACGGAGGAGAGATTTACTCCTCCTTTATAGAGCACCTTGTGAAAAAACTAAAAAAAGAAGGAAAATCGGTTCTTCATGTAATTCAATATATTGATGAAAAACTGGCGGAGCAGTGCCTGAAATCGGATGACGTTGCAGCCTATGAGCACCAGATCCAGGCGGCAATACAGGTGTCAATAGGCAATTCATTGGTCAGCCTTAAAATGGTCAAATCAATGGACTGGAATGAGATATTTGAATCCTTAAGCTATGTTGAAAATATATTGAAACGTGATCCGGCAAATATATATATGAAAATGGATTTCGAATCAAAAAAATGCTACCGCAGTTATATAAACAATCTTGCCAGAATATGCAATGTTTCCGAGACACTCATTGCCATGAAGGCCCTTGAGTGTGCCCAGGAACATGTGGCCGAAGTTGAAAACGGGGAAAAAAGGCCCTTGAATCATATCGGCTATTATCTTCTGGGCAAGGGAAAAACCCGCCTGATGGACAAAATAAACTGCAGGGCTAAGTTTTTCGCATCGGCGGAAGAAACAATAAAAAAACACCCAACACTATTTTACCTGGGTTCGATTTTGATTTTCACATTTGCTTTAAGCTCCTTTATCAGCTTTTTTATACCCTATTTGACCTATTCCCGTTATATTAACGACGGCAACAACATCCGATTCTTTTTATTGTGTTTACTGGCTTTTGTGGTAAGCATAATACCCTCAAGCGAAATTGCAACATCAGTTGTAAATTTTGTTATGAGCCGTATAATACATCCTTTGTCGCTGCCAAAACTGGAATTAAGGGATGGAATACCCGATGACTGCAGCACAATGATAATAGTACCAGCGCTGCTTCCAAGCAAAAAAAGGGTTGAGGAACTCCTGGAGCAACTGGAAATTCACTACCATGCAAACAAATATAAAAACCTGTATTTTGCCCTGGTAGGGGATTTCAAGGATGCCCTGTCGGAAACCATGCCTGAGGATGAGGAAATAGTCCGCACCGCCCTAAATGGGATAAAGAAGCTGAATATGAAATATGCCGGCGAAAGGGAAGATAAAGAAGCCAAAGACATATTCTATTATTTTCACAGGCATAGGAAATATAATCCTGCCCAAAACAAGTGGATGGGCTGGGAACGGAAGCGGGGAGCGATAATTGAGCTGAATGACCTCTTAAGAGGTTCCACCGATACCAGTTACAGCATAATAAGCTGTGAGCTTTCCTCCATACCTAAAGTTAAATACGTAATAACCGTGGATGCCGATACCAGGATTCCAATCGAAACTGCAAAAATCCTGATAGGCACCATTTCCCATCCGATGAACAGGGCTTTTATTGATAAGGAAAAAGGAATAGTAACAGAAGGGTATGGAATTCTCCAGCCCAGAATAAATATTAACATTAATAATGAAAACACCTCATTTTTTACAAGAATATTTGCAGGTCAGGGTGGCATAGACCCATATACAACCGCTGTTTCAGACGTGTACCAGGACCTTTTCGGTGAAGGAATTTATACAGGAAAGGGCATATACGAACTGGATGTTTACCAGGGTATTTTAAAGGATGCCATACCTGACAATTCAATATTAAGCCACGATTTATTAGAGGGCTGCTATATAAGGGCAGGACTTGTGACAGATGTTGAACTTGTAGATGGGTACCCTTCCACTTACAGTTCATACTGCATGAGGCTCCACAGATGGGTAAGGGGCGACTGGCAACTTATACCATGGCTGTGTAAAACGGTTAACAACAGGGAAGGAAAAACGGTCCATAATCCCTTATCCGCCATAAGCAAGTGGAAAATGATAGATAATATGCGGAGAAGTTTGGTCAATGTTTCGCTGCTGCTTATGGTAATACTTGGTTTCCTGGCATTGCCCGGCAGCGGATATATGTGGCTGGGGTTCTCAGTACTGGCAATATTCATACATCCGATAATTTGCATACTTCACAGCTTATTTACAGGCAGCTATTTTAAATACAGAAGAGGCAGATATGCAAGCGCATTAAGCCCAAATAAGTCAAGTTTATGCCAGGCACTGCTGCAGTTTGTATTTATTCCTTACCAGGCATACTTGATGATTGACGCCATTATCCGCACAATTATAAGGCTTTGTTTTACAAGGAAAAATATGCTTGAATGGGTAACTGCGGCTGATGTAGAAGCATCCCTTACAAATAATGTAAAGAGTTTCTGGAAGAGGATGTGGATGTCCACTGCAATAGGAATATGGTTTTTCATCATGACCCTTTATATAAATCCTGCAATGGCCATACCTGCGGCCATAATATCCATACTTTGGATATCCTCCTTCTACATAGCATATTTCATAAGCAAGCCGGCCGCAGAAAAAAAAGAGGTATTGAATATAGATGATATTGAACTGTTAAGGAAGATTGCAAGAAGAACATGGGGCTATTTTGAGGACATGGTAAGTGAGAGGGATAATTTCCTTCCACCTGACAATTACCAGGAAGATCCGTACAAAGGGATTGCCCACAGAACATCACCAACAAATATTGGGCTGCTTCTTGCTTCCATAGTATCAGCAAGAGACCTGGGATACCTTGGCTTTTTTGAAACATGCATCTGGCTGGATAAGGTTATAACTACCATTGAAAAAATGGAAAAATGGGAAGGCCACCTATACAATTGGTATAATACCAGCAATCTAAAAGTACTGCGCCCTGCCTATGTTTCGACAGTTGACAGCGGCAATTATGTAGGCTATCTAATGGTGGCGGCCCAGGCTATAGAAGATATCCTGAACGGCAGTCCTATTGACATAAGGCTGGCTTTAGGAATAAAAGATATTATAAATATCATAAATGAAGAATTAAAGGATATTGAAAATGAACGGGACGCAGCGGTCAATTTTAAATCAGACCTGGACTCACTGAAGGAACAGGTTGATTTATATGTGGAGATAACCGAGTTAAAAGAGAGTATTGACATTGAAGCTTGGGAAAAGCTTTTGGAACAGGTTATTGAAATTAATAACAGGTACCTTTCCGATAAAAATGTCGGAAGCTCTCCATGGGTCAGGAAATTGCTGCTAACTGCCGAAATTCTAAAAAAAGAACTCCATGGCATATTCCCGTTGGAAAGGCTGTCCGTGTACAATAATTATTTTTCGTCCCTTGAGCCTTACAGCAGGGACTTCCTGTTGAATTTCATATTAAAATATTTAAACGGCAGTGCCCTAAAGAATTTATCCTTTATCAAAATGGGCCAAATATACGAAGATATGCTGGAAGAAATCGCAAGCGCAGAAAATATGCTTGGCAATGGTTTGAATGAGAAGGGCAAGTCTGAATTAAAACTTCTGTTAAAATCCCTGAAAGAGGACATAATCGCCGCATCAGACAGGGTAAAGGGTTATATTGATTTATGCAAGGGATTGATTGAGCGGATTAACAAGCTTATTGATGATGTGAACTTTTCGGTACTTTACGATAAAAAGAGACAGCTGTTTTATATTGGGTACGACATTGAAAAGAGCAGATTTAGCAAGTCATATTACGACCTTCTTGCGTCAGAGAGCAGGCAGGCAAGTTTTATAGCCATTGCAAGGGGAGAAGTGGAGAAAAAGCACTGGTTCAAGCTCAGCAGGAGACTGACAATGGTGGGCGAATACAGAGGGCTGGTATCGTGGACAGGAACGATGTTTGAGTACCTGATGCCATTGCTGCTAATGGCCAATTACAAGAACACCTTGTTGGACGAAACATACAGGTTTGTGGCATATGCACAGAAAAGGTACGGAAAAAGGTACAATATACCCTGGGGTGTTTCGGAATCGGCTTATTACGCTTTTGATATTAATCTTAATTACCAGTACAGGGCTTTCGGGGTTCCCGAACTCGGATTGAAAAGGGGACTGGTCAATGATGTGGTTATTGCACCCTATGCAACCATGCTGGCCATCAGCCTTGACCCGCCAAGTGCAATAGAAAATATACGTTACCTCATAAAAGAAGGATTATATGGGGATTATGGTTTATACGAGGCGGTGGATTATACACCTTCCAGACTGACATCGGGCCAGAGGCATGCAGTTGTGAAGGCATATATGGCCCACCATCAGGGTATGAGCCTTCTTGCCCTCAATAACTATTTAAATCAAAATATACTCCAGAAGAGGTTCCACAGGATTCCTGCCATAAAGGCCGCGGAACTGCTTCTGCATGAAAAGGTGCCTTACAATGCACTTTTGACCCGTGCATACAATGTTAAACCCCTTCCAACCAAAAAGATCAATATTGAAAGCAAGAGGGTTATTAGGAAGTTTGGAATTCCCGATTCCGGATTCCCGAACATGCACGTTTTATCAAACGGCAAGTATTCCCTGATGGTCACGGACGGAGGTTCCGGTTACAGCAAGTATAACGAAATTGCCGTAACAAGGTGGAAGGGCAGCCTTATAGAGTCTAAGGGAAGCTTTATATACATTAGAAATAAAAATTCGGGAAAAGTCTGGTCTGCAACCTATGAACCATACAAGGTAAAACCTGAAAAATACAGGGTTGTGTTTTCACCAGACAAGGCTGAATTTGTGAGAAGAGAGGATAACATTGAGTCCCGCATGGAAATTATTGTTTCCACTGAAGAAACCTGCGAAATAAGAAGATTATCTTTGACCAATTATGCCCAGGAAGCTGCGATGGTAGAAATAACAAGCTATACGGAACCTGTCCTGGCTCATCCGGATGAGGATATGGCACACCCTGCATTTTGCAAGCTTTTTATCACAACTGACTTTGATGCCCAGTATAACTGCATAATTGCCGAGAGAAGGCCTAAAAGCCAGAAAGACAGGAGATTAATTGCATTACATTTTGCCGTTGTTGAAGGAGAAATTATTGGAAATGTGGAATATGAAACAGACAGGGCAAAATTCATAGGCAGGAACAGGAGCCTCGACAATCCTCAGGCGCTGGAACCTGAACAGCCCTTATCAAATACGACAGGTGTTGTCCTCGACCCGGTAATGAGCATAAGGTACAGGATAAAAATTGAACCGGGCAAAACAGCTTCCCTTTCCTTCATTACTGCTGTATGCGACACAAGGGAAGAAGGAATGAGAATTGCCGGTAAATACAGTCAGGCAAAGGCCATTGAGAGAGCCTTTGAACTGGCATGGACAAGAAGCCAGATAGAATCCGGATACCTTGGATTCAATGCAAAGGAAGTGGAGCTTTATCTGAAAATGCTTCCCCACATTTTGATTCCGGGGCCCCTCAGAAAAAAATGGGACAGCATCATACTTTCAAACAAAAAAGGCCAGCCTGACTTATGGGCTTTCGGAATATCGGGAGATATACCGATAGTCCTTGCCCATATCTATAAAAAAGACGATATAGAAATTGTCCGTAAACTTATAAAAGGTCATGAGTACTGGGGTATGAAAGGTATCGAGGTTGACCTGGTTATAATAACCGAGGATGAGGGCGGTTACATGCAACCCCTCCGGGACATGGTGAGCGATGCTGTCCTGTCCAGCCATGCACGGGATTTAATCGGAAAAAGGGGCGGGGTATTTATTATCGGCAAGAACCAGCTTATCGACCAGGAAAAGAATATGGCCCTGTTATATGCGGCTGCAAGAGTGGTGCTGCAGGGTAATTCCATACCCTTGGAAGAACAGCTTGACTGGGAAAGAAGGAAATATGCTAGTAAAAATAATGAGCTTAAAATTAATGAGCATAAAACCGGTGAACTTGTTACAAACGAATATTTTGAAGACCTGCAGCTTAAATACTTCAATGGCTTGGGCGGATTCGGAAGCAACGGCAAGGAGTATGTTATATATCTTAAGAACAGGCAGTCCACTCCTGCTCCATGGATAAATGTAATATCAAACAGGAATTTTGGATTCATAGTATCCGAATCGGGCGGCGGATATACCTGGGCCGGAAACAGCCGGGAAAACAAGCTTACACCCTGGTCGAATGACTGGGTGTCAGATACTCCCGGTGAGGTGATATATGTACGGGACGATGATACAGGAAAATACTGGAGCATGACTCCGTCTCCGGTTAGATGCAAAAACGGCTATTTGGTAAGGCACGGATTTGGCTACTCATCCTTTGAACACCTATGCGAAGGCATACAGAACAAGCTGGTGATGTTTGTGCCTCTTGAAGAGCCTGTTAAGATTTCAATGGCGGAGCTTGAAAATAAAACCGATATGGAAAGAAACATTTCACTGTTTTATTACGTAAAACCTGTGCTGGGAGTGCATGAAAAAAATACGGCCCAGCATATCCGCACTGGGTTTGACGGCGACACAGGGATTGTTACAATTGAAAATCCTTTTAATACCGAATTTGCAGGAAGGATTGCTTTTATTGATGTTTCCGTGGCGCAAGGAGAGGAGCCTGCAGATAAGCTCGAAAAATATTATACCGGGGACTCCCTCGAGTTTATTGGGCCGGAAGGCAGCCTTAAAGAGCCAGAGGCATTAAAGAGGAAAGAATTGTCAAGAACAGTGGGAATTGCAGTTGATCCCTGCGCAGTTATACAAGTTAAAGTGAAACTTGAACCACACAGTAAAAAGGAGCTGGTATTTGTTCTTGGCCAAGGCAATGATATGACTCATGTAAAAAGCATTACAGAAAAATACCGTGATTTAAACAATGTCAAGAAAGAATTTGAAAGAATAAAAGAGTTCTGGAGAAGTAAGCTGGATACGGTACAAGTTGACACACCAGATGAAACAATAAATTTTATACTGAACGGCTGGCTCCTGTACCAGGCATTATCCTGCCGTCTTTGGGGAAGATCGGCCTTTTACCAGTCCGGAGGTGCATTTGGTTTCAGGGATCAGTTGCAGGATTCCATGGCCCTTGTCTATACATGGCCGGAATTAACGCGCAACCAAATTATTCTCCATGCCTCCAGGCAGTTTATTGAAGGGGATGTGCAGCACTGGTGGCATGCGGAAGCAGGCAAAGGCATTCGAACAAAGTATTCTGATGACTTTTTGTGGCTTCCGTATGTTGTGGCTGATTATATCATGTGCACGGATGACTGGAAACTGCTAAATGAAGAAGTATCTTATCTCGAGGATAGACCCCTCGGGGAAGATGAAAATGAAAGATACAGTATTCCAAAGGTTTCGGAAGTAAAAGGTTCGGTTTACGAACACTGCGTTAAGGCTATTGAAAATGCTTTGAAGTTCGGAGAACATGGCCTGCCTCTCATGGGTTCAGGAGACTGGAATGACGGCATGAATGCTGTTGGTATCAAGGGCAAGGGCGAAAGTGTATGGCTTGCATGGTTCTTGTGCTTCATAATGAAAAGCTTCATCAATATATGTGAAAAGATGAATGATTCTGAAAAAGCTGATAAATACAGGCAAATGATTGAACAGATTGTTTCTGCCGTAGAAAATAACGCCTGGGACGGCAGCTGGTATAGAAGGGCGTATTTTGATGACGGAAGGCCCCTTGGCTCAACACAAAATCCTGAGTGCAGGATAGACTCCATTGCCCAGTCATGGGCTGCAATATCCGGTTTAGGCGATAAAAAACGGATACGGGAAGCCCTAAATGCAGTTGAGAACTACCTTGTTGACAGGGAGACAGGAATAATAAAGCTGTTTACTCCTCCCTTTGACAAGAGTGACCTGGAGCCCGGATATATAAAAGGATACGTGCCGGGTGTGAGAGAAAACGGAGGACAATATACCCATGCCGCAACATGGGTTGTGCTAGCCTTTGTCCGCCTTGGGGACGGAGACAAGGCTTATGAATTATACTCAATGCTTAATCCTGTAAACCATTCCCGGACGCAGATTGAAGCCGCCCGGTACAAGACGGAACCCTATGTTATTGCTGCTGATGTTTATGCAATACCGCCAAACACCGGAAGGGGCGGATGGACATGGTATACCGGGGCAGCTGGCTGGATGTACCGAATTGGCATAGAGCATATCCTGGGACTTAAAAAACGCGGTAATACCCTTGTTATTGACCCCTGCATACCATCGGGATGGACATCATATACTATCAGGTATAAATACGGGAATACCGAGTACGAAATCAGGGTCAGCAATCCCAATAGGGTTAATACAGGAGTAAAACAGGTAATAGTAGACGGGGTCCATGGGGGAAATAATACTATAGTTTTGAAGGATGACGGAAACAAACATATTGTTGATATTATCATGGGTCCGTAATATAAGTATTCATGGGAAATATAGCGTAAAATTGTAAAAAAATATAAACCTAAATAAAAAAATAGTAGATTTATTTGGCACATATGAATATAATTAAAATGTATGATTTTTATAGAAGCATTATTTCTTGATTAAATGTATAAATTTAAAGAGAGGTGATTGTTTGTAAGGGGGTTTTTACTTTATATGCCAGAAAGGAGGATAGGAGAAAGAGATAGTTTTATTGGCATGGAAAAAGCGCCTGGACGGTAATTAAACCGTTGACGAGGAGAAGGAGGTCACCGGGTATATCCGGTGAGTTATCGAGCAATTCGGCGGAAACCTTCCGGTCTGTCACGCCCGCAGGAACTCTTTAAAATGGCAGGCAACTGCAGCACAGAGAGAGTTTCGGTGACAACCCCTCTGATAGCAAGTCAAGTATATCAAACCAGCTCATGGACAATGATACTATCAAGCTGAATAAACCGGAAATTGTTGAAATCCAATAAAAATTCAATAATTGGTAAACTTGCAAACTTAATTATTGAATGATTCAACAAGTGAATAATTCAATAATAGGGTAAGTTAATCCGCTATTTTGGCTTACATTTTGTCATAACGACTAATTAATTGATTAATTAATTATTTGATTAATTGTTTGATTAATTGATTTAATTATTTAATTTGAATAACTTGATTTAACCCTATATTGAGCCGATCATTGAGCCAATCATTATATGATTGCTTATTAAACGTTTATAATGGCTTATGGGATAATAAGGTGTTAAATAATTAAATCAATTGAATACTGATTTCGCTTTATTTTGAAGTTAAAAACAGGAGGATTTTTTATGTGTGGAATAGTTGGCTATATAGGAAATAGGGAGGTAGTGCCCATACTTATTGACGGTTTGAAAAAACTTGAATACAGGGGTTATGATTCTGCAGGAATTGCAGTTTTATGTAATAATAAAATAAATGTTATAAAGTGCAAGGGAAGGTTAAAAAATCTTGAGGATAAAATAAACTGTTACATGGCTGAACACTGCGGGAATGAGGGGAATGGCAATAACAACCCATTAAACGGAAAGATTGGCATTGGCCATACAAGGTGGGCAACACACGGAGAACCCAATGATATAAACTCACACCCCCATACAAGTACTTCCGGTAAAATAGCCGTGGTACATAACGGCATAATCGAAAACTACATGAAACTTAAGGAATCCCTTATACAGAAAGGTTTTGTTTTTTCATCCGAAACAGATACAGAGGTTATTGCCCAGCTGATTGAATACTACTATAAAGGTGATCTGCTCGAGGCAGTCCTTGACGCACTGAAACAGCTTGAGGGTTCATATGCCATGGCAGTAATTTCACGGGAATGGCCTGACAGGTTTATCGTTGCCAGAAAAGGCAGCTCACTGATAATAGGTCTGGGGGAAGGGGAAAATTTCATAGCTTCCGATATTCCTGCAATCTTGTCCCATACCAGAAATGCTTACCTGCTTGAAGATGACGAAGTAGCTGTAATAAAGAAGGACAGCGTGACGGTATGCGATTACCTGGGGAACATGATAAATAAGGAAATATTCAGGATAGAGTGGGATGTATCCTCGGCGGAAAAATCTGGCTACGAGCATTTTATGATAAAGGAGATATGTGAAGAGCCTGATGCACTTAAGAACACAATAAATCCAAGGCTCAGGAACGGAAGTATTATGGCTGAGGCTGATAATTTCCATATATCCAAGGAAGAGCTTGAGAACATAGGAAAAAAATATATTGTCGCATGCGGAACTGCCTATCACGCAGGTGTTGTAGGTAAATATATAATAGAAAAGCTGACCAGGATTCCTGTAGAAGTGGATATTGCCTCCGAGTTCAGATACCGCGACCCGATAATCAAACCCGGCGATATTGCCATTATCATCAGCCAGTCCGGGGAAACAATTGATACCCTTTATGCTTTGAGGGAAGCAAAGAAAAGAGGGGCAAAGGTTATTTCAATTGTTAACGTGGTGGGAAGTACTATAGCCCGGGAGTCAGATGAGGTCCTTTATACCTGGGCCGGACCTGAAATTGCTGTTGCTTCTACCAAAGCCTATAATACCCAGCTTGCGCTGCTTTACCTGATAGCATTGGATTTGGCCCTGAAAAAGGGAACAATTGATCATAAAACAGCGGAAGAAATAATCAGCGAATTAAAAAGAGTGCCCGATTATTTAACATATGTTATAAGCAACAGGGGAGAATTGCAGAAGTTTGCAGCCGGACATTATAACGCCAAAAGCGTGTTCTTTATCGGAAGAGGCCTGGATTACGCCGTCGCAATGGAAGCATCTCTGAAACTCAAGGAAATATCCTATATACATTCCGAAGCATACGCAGGAGGAGAACTGAAGCACGGGACAATCGCCCTTATTGAGGAAGGAACCCTTGTTGTGGCCATTGCTATACAAGATGCTTTGAAGGAGAAAATAATCAGCAATATAAAGGAAGTAAAGGCAAGGGGAGCGGTTGTACTGGCAATTACAAGGGAATGCGAAGCTGAAGAGGTGGCAAAGGTGGCCGATGTCGTAATTTCAATACCCGATATTCAGCCAATGCTTGCGCCCCTTGTGGCAATAACCCCCCTCCAGCTGCTTGCCTATTACATGGCAGTCCAAAAGGGCTGTGACGTGGATAAGCCGAGAAACCTGGCAAAAAGCGTGACGGTGGAGTAGGGTGAATCCAGAGTAGGACAGGTGTATAATTCAAATAAAGTTGACTCCATTAAAATAAAGTTCGCTCCGTAAAAATAAAGTTCATTCCAAAATCCCGTAGCAGATGCAGGAGAAATCCTAATTTGCTGCGGGGTTTGCATTTTAACAGGTGAAAGGGTTAAGGTGTAAGGAATAAGGTTATTATGGTTAAGAAGTATTAGATAAGGTTAGAAGTATTGATTTTAAAGGGATTGAAGACTAT
>Ga0134092_1002059_pt1 | contig 16089 bp, 19 predicted proteins | sample 3_6taG_FD_94454 | JGI IMG/M metagenome (GOLD analysis project Ga0134092, IMG submission 94454) | Switchgrass degrading microbial communities from high solid loading bioreactors in New Hampshire, USA - 3_6_20_6_A3 metaG | ecosystem: Engineered > Bioreactor > Semi-continuous > Anaerobic >... | reverse complement strand
GCCGCCGACTTCCTTCAGATTCCACCTCGCGATGGACACCCTTGTCTTAAGCTAACGGTTGGCGCTATCAACCCCCGTATCGGACTTTCACCGACTAGCTTGCGCCCATGCTGGGCGCACATAGAAAAAGCGGATGCTCAAAATTGCATCCGCTCTTTATACGTTCTTTAATTACTTGTTATTTCATTTCAATACATTTCTTAGGACATTTTATTGCACATTGACCGCAGCCTGTGCATTTATCTTCTAATACTCTGTGTTTTTGCTTCAGTTCGCCTTCGATGGCTTCGAATTTGCAAGTCTTCTTACAAATTGTACAACCTATGCATAAATCCTCATTTATATAGGCTTTCTTCCTATTGCTGAAATCTGCATATATTGTCTTAGTAGGGCATACTTCTGCGCATACCATACAGTTTGTACACTTGCTGTAATCTATCTTAGCCAGATTGTTTTCAAACATCATGGCCTCAAACTGACATGCCTTAACACACTTCTGACATCCTATACAGCCTACCTTGCAAACTTCAACCACTGCTTTACCTTTATCAGTATTCTTGCACAGTACTCTTACCATCTTTGATACAGGTACTAATTCAATTATCTGCTTAGGACATGCTTCTATACACTTCTTGCAAGCAGTACATTTTTCTTCATCTACTACTGCTACACCGTTTATCACGTGGATTGCATCAAAGGGACATACTCTCTCGCAGGTTCCAAGACCTGTACAGCCAAATCTGCAGCTTTTGCTGCCGCCTGCCAGCATCTCTGCTGCTTTACAATCATGTATACCCTGATATTCATATTTTTCTTTAGCGTTATCACAATCGCCGCCGCAGATTACTCTTGCTACCATTCTTTCGCTTTCATCTGCAGTAACTCCCATTATTTCTGCAACTTTTTTTGCTAATTCTGCGCCACCAACAGGACAAGCATTGACAGGTGCTGCACCTTTTGCTATTGCCTCTGCAAGAGCATCACAGCCTGCAAATCCACAACCACCGCAGTTTGCTCCCGGTAAAACAGCTCTGACTTCGTCTACCTTGGGATCTGTCTCAACTGCAAACTTTTTTGAAGCATAAGCAAGAACTACGCCGAAAAATACTGCCAATCCTCCAAGGGTAGCTACCGGCCATAATATATCATTTATCAAGGCAATTCACCTCTTTCTAAAGTTTACTCATTACAGCAAGCCGCTGAAGCCTAAAAAAGCTATTGACATCAAGCTTGCAGTAATAAGAGCTATTGGAAATCCCTCCAAAGCTTTTGGATAAGGAGCGGTCTCAAGTCTTTCTCTGATTCCTGCGAATAGAACAATTGCCAGAGTAAAGCCTAATGCTGCTCCAATACCGTTGATTAAAGTCTCAACCAAATTATAGTTATTATCTATATTCAATATGGCAACGCCCAATACTGCGCAGTTAGTGGTTATCAATGGTAGATAAACACCCAAAGCCTGATACAATGTAGGGCTGGTCTTTTTAATAACCATTTCAACAAACTGTACAAGACCTGCTATAACAAGTATAAATGCTATAGTCTGCATGTATGCGATACCTAAAGTATCCAATACCAGTCGTTGTACAATCCAAGTCATTACTGATGCCAATGCCATAACGAACGTAACAGCCAGACCCATTCCAAGAGCAGTTTCAACTTTCTTGGAAACTCCCAGGAATGGACATATTCCCAAGAACCTGGAGAGAACAAAGTTGTTAACAAATATAGCGCTTAGAAGTATTATAACTAATTTCATCTTTTCATCCCCTCCCTACGCCTTTTTGGAAGTCAATTTATTTACTAAAGCAATGGTTAATCCGAATACCAAGAAACCTCCGGGAGGAAGTATCAATATTAAAGCAGGTTCAAATCCAGCTCCGAAAAGGGGCATTCCCAAAAATGTTCCTGCTCCAAAAATCTCTCTAACTGAGCTTATAAGTAACAGAGCCAAAGTAAAACCAATTCCCATTCCCACTCCATCCATAATTGAATTCAGTGGTGGATTTTTGGAGGCAAATGATTCTGCCCTAGCAAGTATGATACAGTTAACAACGATCAAAGGTATAAATATTCCCAATGCACTGTCAAGTGCTGGCGAATAAGCTTTTATAAGCATCTGAACTGCAGTAACAAATGTTGCAATAACTACAACATATATAGGAATTCTAACTTCACTGGGTACAATCTTATTTATCAATGATATAATAAGGTTTGATCCTATCAAAACAGCAGTAGCTGCTATTCCCATTCCTATACCGTTAAATACGGCAGTTGTTACCGCAAGAGTGGGACAAGTTCCCAATACCAGTCTCAATGTCGGATTTTCTTTAATAATACCGTTTGTAAAATCTTTCCATAATCTCATTAATTTCACCTCCAAAGCACTTAATTGCCTGACAATTGTTTTGCTAGATTAAGTGCCTGATTCACACCCTTAGTCACAGCAGAAGATGTTATTGTAGCACCAGCAATGGCAACTATTTCGTTATCTTTTGGAGTGCCATTCTTTATTACACTAACTCCGTCATTCCAGTTTTTGCCCATAAATTGAGCTTGGAATTCCGGTTTAGTTGCATTTTGTCCTAATCCAGGTGTTTCAGTATTATTTCCCACGTTAATTCCGGTAACTTTACCTTCAGTATCAACACCAACCATAACCTCTATTTCTCCACCGTAACCTTTTGGGGAAGTTTTTATTGCATAACCGACTAAGTTTCCATCTGCTTTTGCCTCATAAACCTCTCTAACGGTATCGTATTCAGCTTTAGCTAAAAGCTCTGAAATCTCTTGTCCCTCAAGTAAGGTAAACTCTTCGGCTTGTGAAAGTACGCTTCTTCGTGCCTGGTCATTTGCTATAGCTATCTGTTCTGCTATCTTATCAACAGTTATATAGTTTGTAGCTCCCAAAACTATTGCTGCAACGATACATACTGCTAAAAGTACGCCTGTAAGTCTAACATAATCACGCACTTTTCTTCACCTCCCCAAATTTCTTTGGCATGGTAAATCTATCGATTAAAGGAGTTGCAACATTCATTAATAGTATTGAGTATGAAACTCCTTCAGGATATGCACCATAAAATCTTATAAGTGTTGTAAGGATACCTGCACCTAATCCCATGATTAACTGACCTTTTGTAGTCATAGGACTTGATGAATAATCTGTAGCCATGAAAATTGCACCCAGGAACAAACCTCCGGCAAGCACATGATAAATAGCAATATATGGGTCAAAACCGCCCAAAATAAATGATAAAATTGCAACTGTTCCAATATATGCTACAGGTGTTGTGAAGCTGATAACACCTCTATATACCAGATACAATCCACCTATTAGCAATGCCAACGCAGATGTTTCTCCTATACATCCTGCAACATTACCTACAAATAAATCCATTAATGAAGGTACATTTGCTACTGTAGCTCCAGATAGACCATTTTGCACATTTAATGTTAATGCTGCCAATGGTGTTGCACTGCTTACTGCATCAGTACCAGGTGTCAAAAATGCTGAAGAAGTCATTCTAACAGGCCAGGAAGCCAATAGCATGGCTCTTGCTGCCAGTGCTGGATTTATGAAGTTGTGTCCTAAACCTCCAAAACAATGTTTAGCTACGGCAATAGCAAATATGGAGCCGATGGCTACCATCCACAAGGGAGCAGTTGAGGGCACATTAAACGCTAATAGTATACCTGTCACTACTGCGCTTAAATCATTGACAGTTACAGGTCTTTTCAATACTTTCTGCATCACAACCTCAGTTGCCACTGCAAATGCAACTGCAACTAAAGTTACAATTAATGATCTCATTCCAAAATAATATATTCCCGCAAATAATGCCGGCATTAATGCAATAATAACATCCAGCATTATTCTTTGAGTTGTCTCTCCTGATCTAATGTGAGGAGAAGAAGTTACTCTAAACAAAGTGCTATCCACCATAATACCTCCCATCACTTGGACTGCGCTTTTTTACGCTTAGCCATAATCTCTCTTTTTGCAACTCTGATAGAATCTACCAAAGGCCTCTTAGCAGGGCATATGAAAGAGCAAGAGCCGCACTCTATGCAGTCCATAGCATTTACCTCTTCGGCTTTATCAAACCTATCTAATAAGGAATAATTGCTTATTAGCAACGGCATAAGGTTTATGGGACATACATTAACACATTTACCGCATCTAATGCAATTTGAAGGTTCAGGTAATTTCGCTTCTTCTTCTGTTAAAACTAAAATTCCTGAAGTTCCTTTTATTACAGGAATATCAACTGAAAACTGGGCAATACCCATCATAGGACCGCCAGCTATTACTTTTCCAACTTTACCATTAAATCCACCGCATTGATCGATTACTTCTCTGAAAGATGTCCCAATTTTGACCATCAGATTTTGAGGATTCTTAACACCTTTTCCTGTTACAGTTACAATTCTCTGTATCAAAGGCATTCCTGTCTGTATAGCTTCTGCTATTGCAGCTGCTGTACCTACGTTGTTTACAACTACTCCTACATCTGCAGGCAATCCGCCTGAAGGAACTTCTCTTCCTGTGCAAGCATATATCAGTTGCTTCTCTGCACCTTGTGGATACTTGGTTTTCAGAGCTACAACTTCTATATCTTTTTCATCTTTTGCAGCATTATAGATTGCCTCTATAGCATCAGGCTTATTGTTTTCAATACCTATAAAGCCTTTTTTTACATTTAAAGCTTTCATTAAAGCTTTTAAACCATAAACAACAGCCTCGGGATTTTCAAGCATAAGTCTGTGGTCTGAAGTCAAATAAGGTTCGCATTCTGCTCCGTTTAATATTACTGTGTCTACTGATTTTCCTGGAGGCAATGCCAATTTTACATGGGTTGGGAAAGTAGCTCCACCCATTCCTACTATACCAGAATCCTTGATGATTTCTTTAATCTCATCGGCTGATAAAGTTTCAAGACTGCCTTTTGGTTTAACAGTCTCTGATAAAGTGTCTTGCATGTCATTTTGAATCACTACACAGTTAACTTTTGTTCCGCCTGAATAAAGTCTGGGCTCAACTGCAATAACTTTTCCAGATACACTGGAATGAACTGGAGATGAAACAAAACCTTTTGGTTCACCAATTTTCTGCCCAACCTTTACTTCATCACCAACTTTAACAATTGGCTCGCAAGGTGCACCGATATGCTGCTGCATTGGTATCACAACAACTTCCGGTGATTTAGCCTTTACAATGGCTAGCTTTTCTGTTGCTTCCTTGCTGTGTGGCGGATGAGTTCCTCCCTTAAAGGAAAGTGTTCGTATATTCAATTTACTCACCCCTTATAATATTAACAGTATTCTTTATCCCCGGTAAAAATTATATGATTTACCCAGGATTCTAGAAGACCTAATCTAAAAGCTTGTACCTCATGTCGGTATTATGATACTCACAAAAAGTTACAATTCGACATTTAAAATTAAAAAACCTTTCGCATACTTGCAAAATAATAAGTTTATTATTTAACAAGCATTTTTTGCAAAATTTTTTAATTTTAATATCCTTGTACATTATTTTTATACTAACTAATTATAATGCTTTGTCAATATAAATTCAATGTCTGTTATTGGATACAATCAGAAGCAAAAAGCCGATAGAGTCAAAATAACTCTATCGGCTTTTATTACCAATTTTATCCTCTTGAAATCGCTTTGAATGGGCATTTATCCATGCAAGCACCACATTTTATGCACTTATTCTGATCGATAACATAAGGAGTTTTGGGCTTACCAGATATTGCTGATACCGGGCATTGTTTTGCGCATATTCCGCAAGCTTTACAAATGTCTTCAGCGATTTTGAATTGCAGCAATGCCTGACATGCACCTGCTGGGCATTTTTTATCTCTTACGTGAGCTTCATACTCATCTCTGAAATATCTCAATGTGGACAATACTGGATTTGGTGCTGTTTGTCCCAATGCACACAGCGCTGAAGCTTTTATATTATGAGCAAGAGTCTCCAGTTTTTCAATATCTCCTTCTTCGCCCTTTCCTTTAGTAATCTTTTCTAATATTTCCAGCATTCTCTTGGTTCCTTCTCTGCAAGGAGTACATTTTCCGCAGGATTCATCAACAGTAAATTCTAAGAAGAATTTAGCTATATCAACCATGCAGTTGTCTTCATCCATAACTATAAGTCCGCCGGAACCCATCATGGATCCAAGGGCTGTAAGAGTCTCATAATCAATGGGCACATCAATCTTATCAGCAGGTATGCATCCACCTGATGGTCCGCCTGTCTGAGCTGCTTTGAATTTCTTGCCGTTTGGGCAGCCGCCGCCTATTTCGTAAATTATTTCTCTCATGGTAGTACCCATTGGTATTTCTACAAGACCTGTATGATTGATCTTGCCACCTAATGCGAATACCTTGGTGCCTTTGGATTTTTCTGTTCCCATTGATGCAAACCATTCTGGACCATTGTTTATAATCGGGCATATATTTGCATATGTTTCAACATTGTTAAGCAAAGTTGGTTTTCCAAATACACCTTTATTAGCTGGGAATGGTGGTCTTGGTCTGGGCATTCCTCTCTGGCCTTCTATTGATGCTATAAGTGCAGTTTCTTCACCACATACAAAGGCTCCTGCTCCAAGTCTCAATTCTATATCAAAGTCGAATCCTGTTCCAAGAATGTTCTTTCCTAACAATCCATATTCCCTTGCCTGATTGATTGCTATGCTAAGTCTCTTAACAGCTATAGGATACTCTGCTCTGACATATATATATCCTTGGTTTCCGCCTATAGCATAGCCTGCTATAGTCATAGCCTCCAATACTGAGTGCGGGTCACCTTCAAGAATACTTCTGTCCATGAAGGCTCCTGGATCACCTTCGTCTGCATTGCAGCATACATATTTCATATCACCTTGTGCCTTTGCTGCAAATTCCCATTTCATACCTGTTGGGAAGCCGGCACCGCCTCTTCCTCTTAAACCTGATCTTTTAACTATATCAATAACTTCTTCAGGTTTTAACTCTGTCAAGCATTTTGCTAATGCTTTATATCCGTCGAATGCAATATATTCATCTATATTTTCGGGATTTATAATACCGCAGTTTCTCAATGCTACTCTAACTTGCTTTTTGTAGAAGTTTACCTGATTTAATGATTTTATTCTATCTTCTTCAATAGTCTCAGCATAAAGAAGTCTCTTTACAACTCTACCTTTAACCAGATGTTCTTTTACAATCTCCTCTACATCTTCAGGTTTTACCAGGCTGTAAAAGGCAGCTTCAGGATATATGATTACTATTGGTCCAAGGGCACATAGACCAAAGCATCCAGTTCTCTCAACAATTACTTCCTGATCCAGGCCATGAGCCTTTAACTGTTTTTCAAACTCCTGTGCTATTTGCTCTGAACTGGAAGATGTGCAGCCTGTTCCCCTACATATCATGATATGGGAGCGATACATTTTCATTCCATAATACCTCCTAACTGTTTACTGACCATTAGAAAATTACTTTTCTTCTGCTCCTATTGTATATTCCTGAACAACTTTACCCTGCATAACATGCTCATTTATAACCCTCTTAGCCTTTGAAGGGTTCATTTTTACATAAGTAACCTTTTCTTCACCCGGTCTATATACTTCTACTATTGGCTCCAATCTGCACATACCAATACATCCGGTCTGAGCAACAATAACATCTGCTAATTCATTTTTCTCTACCTCATCCATTATAGCCAGCAAAACGGGTCTGGCTCCAGCAGCTATACCACATGTAGCCATGCCTACTACTATTCTGGTACCTGATTGGTCTTTTCTTAGGTTAATTGTATCTAACGTTCTTTTTCTGATTTCTTCCAAATCTTTCAATGACTTCATATATTAGCACCTCCATACAAACTATTGAAACCTTCCTTTAAAAACTCTCTTATCCACGAGAGAACAGCTGGTTCGTTTATAGGCACTTCACCTAAAGCTCTTTTTATTTCTCTTGTATCAAGATGTATCTCTTTATCATCGCGCATATGTAAATATACAATATCTACCTGAGGATTTCCTGCAACTATGGTTAGTATAGTATCAGTTATATTCCCCAAGGGTGCCCGGTCAATGTGACTATATTTAAACCAACAAGAAATCCTGGTACCTTTGCCCACTTCTGATTGTATTTCCATATCTCCATCACATCTTGTACATGCTTTATAGAGCAAAGGTATTCCCAAGCCAACTTTTCTAGTGTTTCTCCCTGTTACAAACGGGTCTTTTATTTTTTCTGCCAACTCTTTGTCCATTCCGCACCCGTTATCGATAACTTCGATTATCAGTTTATCTGTTGTTAAATTCTCAACAATTTTTATAGTTACCAAACTAGCATCTGCTTCAATAGAATTCTGTACAATATCGAGTATGTGTAGAGATAATTCTTTCATATCACTGTCTGATTAACGATATTTCTTCAAAATCTCCGGTATATCGTCTGGAACAAGCTTACCATATACATCTTCTCCTATCATCATGACAGGTGCTAAACCACAGCAGCCGAGACATCTAGTTGCTTCCAAGGTAAACTTTCCATCTTCTGTTGTTCCTCCGGGCTCAACATTTAGTTCTTTTTGCAGCCTTTCGAATACTAATTGAGCACCCTTAACATAACAAGCTGTTCCTAAACATACTCCTATTGTATGTTCTCCTCTTGGTTTGAGGGTAAATCTTGAGTAAAATGTTGCTACTCCATAAATTTCTGCCAATGGAATATTTAATTCCTTGGATATTTTCTTCTGAGCCTCTTCAGGAAGATAACCGAAAAGCTCCTGAGTCTCATGAAGAACGGGCATCAAATTACCCTGCTGGCCTTTATGATTAGCAATTATCTCATCCAGCTTTTTCATTTTTTCTTTCATTTCAAGCTCATTCATTAAAGAGTTCCCTCCCTAAAATACATTCTGTATATTGACAAAAATATGTCAATTATCAACTCTATTTGTTATTGTAACATAACTATGAGTTTTTTTTAACTATATTTTAAATTTATTATGATTTTTTGTTATAATTTTTTTTAATTTGGGCATAATATGTTAGTTAAATTTGTAAAACTCAGATAATCCATTTCGATAAAATGCTCTCTTTCGCTAATATCCCAAAGGTAATGGGCATCTGAGGATACAATATAATTATATTTCTTTAAAAAAGGATACCTTCTCAGTATAGTTTCCGGGCTGTCCTTTTTTGAAAACTCTACTGTTTTGACTCTTAATGAAGGCGGAATAAACCCTAGATTGGCGGTAATGCTATATGACGGCCTGTCCACATGGGCAGGAATACAAATTCCCCCTAGACCCCTGGTTAAAATAAAAACATCATTAACCGACAAATCACAAGAAGATATCAACAATTTATCTACTTTTCCAACAATTTCATCGTTGGAATCCATTATCAACTGCCTTCCAAAAATCTCTTCATTATTAGGGATATCAGGCAAACAGTTATAAATTATCTCATCAAACTTTAGAGCACTCTGCAAATTCTTAAAAAGGCATACTATGTGCACCTCTTCTTTGGTTTGAACCTCTATCCCAGGTATTACCATAAGACCCTGCCTTTTGCCTACATCCAATACAGCAGGCAGATTTCTGGCACTGTTGTGATCAGTAACTGCTATCAAATCCAAGCCCTTTAATAATGCCATATTGACTATATTGTTAGGAGTCATATCTTCGTCTCCACAGGGGGATAAAGCAGAATGAATATGCAAATCATATGCAAATTTCATATTAGTTACCCAATCCCATATCAGCTAATCCCTTGGCAATCATAAAGGCATTTTTATCTGAAACAAGTACGGGTATTCCTTCTTCAATGGCTTTTTTAATGGTTTCTTCCTCCACTTCTGCATCTTCTGCAATTATTATTGCGGACAGGTCCACCAGAGTTGCTACTGCTATTATATTAGAATGGGTCTGTATAGTAATCCAGACATCTCCTTCGCTGGCATGAGCCATAACCCAGCTCAGCAAATCGCATATATAGGCTCCCTTTACCTCTCTATCCATTCCACAGTCACCGGTAAGCGGCCTTAATTCAAGTTTTTCACAGATTTGCTTAACAGTCATATTTAAAGCACTCCTCCTACAAATTTCTGGTTTTAAAACCGTTCATTGTTTTTATCATGCAAATTGCTTTTTTGTTTTCTCCTTTTACAATGTCTTCTGCAAAAGCTCTGCATGTGGGAGAACCACATATTCCACAATCCAAACCTGGAAGATTCTTCAATATTTCAGTAACAAGCTCCATCTTATGAATTGATTTGGTTAAATCCTGATCCAGCCTCATAACATACTTAGGTTTTATTTCTTCTGTGAGCCTGATAAAACCATCTTCATACATTTTTATATATCTATCCAATTCTTCTTTTGAATACTTGGCAACATCGACATTTCTTGCATGCTTCATCAATCTGTTCTTGGCAATAAATGAATTCTGAATAACAAGAGGACCTCCTACACAGCCCCCTGTACAAGCTGAACACTCTATAAATTCAACATCCTCTAATTTCCCTAACTCTACTTCCTCCAAAACTTTTATTACATCGTGAATACCATCAACAGCCAGATAGTTTTCTATCCCCAATGCTGATGCCTGGCCTCCTGCAATAGGCCAAAGAATAGATTCTCTTGTGCTGTTTCTTTGGACCATATTACTGGTATCTCCTAAATTTCTCACAATTTCCCCATATATATCCTTTATGGAAATTGCTCCATCCAAATATGATTCGGTGATTCCTAAAGGATTTCTTATGCTGGTTACTCTGGCTGTACATGGAGTAATGAAAAAAACTCCAATATCCTTTATATCTATGCCCATTTTCTTGGATACTTCTGTTTTTGCAATTCTAGCAGTTATTTCTACAGGAGTTTCTATATCAATGATATTTGGAATAAGATCGGGAAATCTTATCTGTATAAGTCTTATTATTGCTGGACAACTTGAGTTGATTAATGGGTATATCATTTCAGGTTTCTTTAACAGATACTCTTTAACCAAAAAAATTGATATATCCGCTCCTATTGTATCCTCTATAACTTCATCAAAGCCTATTCTTTTAATAGATGTGAGTATCTGGCTTACACTGATATTGGAAGGAAATTGTCCATAAATCGTCAATGATGGTATTGCAATACTGTATTTGAACTTCTTAATCATGCTCAAATCATCTGTAATAGCGCTTTTAGCATGATTTGGACATATCCTTATGCATTCACCGCAATCTATACACCTGTCGGAAATTATTTTAGCCTTTCCGTCTCTTACTCTTATGGCTTCGGTAGGACACACTTTCAGACAGCTGGTACATCCTATACATCTGTCTTCTCTCAAAATAACAGAATGGCTATATTCATTGCTCATTTAATCACCATCTTTCAGCATCATTTTCATTACAATTTTTGTTCCTTTACCAACGATGCTTTCAATCTCAAAACTGTCAGAGCATTTTTTCATATTTGGTAATCCCATTCCGGCACCAAAACCCATCTCTCTAATTCTATCTGGAGCAGTAGAATATCCTTCCTGCATAGCAAGCTCTATGTTTTCGATTCCCGGTCCAGTATCTTCAGCTGTTATAATAATTGTTTCCGGGTCTATGGTTATACCTATAGTACCACCTAGTGAATGTATTACTATGTTCATTTCAGCTTCATATGCTCCAATTGCTACTCTTCTTATTATACCTGAATCCATACCTAGTTGTCTCAGAATTTTCTTAATTTTACTAGAGGCTTCCCCTGCTCTTTCAAAATCATCTTTTTCAATTGGAAATTCATATGATATGTTACCCATAGTACCTCACCTACACCTTACATGCTTCTACACCTCTTAACCCACAATTATATAATATTCCAGAAGTAGTAAAAAGAGTATAATCCGTAGCAAGAATAACCATAGAATTTTCCCTTGCCAGTTCTATAACATCCTTATCCGGAAGTTTTCCTCTTACAAAAAGTATAGCATTAATATCTGCCATTTCAGCAGTCCTGATAACCTGAGAGTTAACCAATCCTGTCAAAAGTATTGTTCCAGTTTTAACAAATGCAAGAACATCGCTCATCAAATCAGACCCAAAGGCATATAATATTTCGTTATCTAATAAATCTTCACCACATAATACCTCTGCATTTAATGCATCTTTTATATCCCTTAATTTCAAAGTCTTTTCCCCCCTTTCAAAAATATTGAAAACTTTTTCTCCTTTCACGAATATTGACGCAAAGCTTTCAGTCTATTATATGAAAAAGTGCATATACAATGTTAAAAAAGTAACAAATATTCTCAAATAATAACTCCTCTACAATCATTGGCAAGAATCATAGGGGAGTTATTTATTTGCTGGTTTGAAATTCTTTGCTCATTATAATAAAATCTTCATAAGCATCATTTAGATTAATATAGTTCTTTATTGTTCTAACATGCTTAAATCCAGCTTTTGACCAGAAATTGATGCCTTTATTATTCCTGGATATAACACCGGCATAAAATCTTTTTACATCATAGGTTTTATTCATATAGGATAGAAAGGCATTTATAGTCTTTTTCCCTATTCCTTCGTTTCTGCGGTCTTTTTTAATTATGAATGAAGCAATCCAAGCCTCATCACTGTTATCATAATCGATTCTTCCCTTTAAGACTCCGATTAAGTCACCATCCGTCTGCGAAAATATACCTACAAAAAATTCATGGCTGCTGATTAATACTTCCAGATATTTTTCTTCCATGTCATCCAAGGACAATCTTGTGCTTATTCCGGTAGCTAACATTGATTCGTCCGTTTCATTGTACATATCCAATACCAGGTTCAGCTCATCCTTTTTTATGTCTCTAAAAGTAAAATTCTCGAATTCCAAGTTTAATGCCAGCATAATACCACCTTATCTGTTTTGAATCCTACCAATAATGCTGTGTTCCTATCTATAACTAATTATATTCTACACAATGCATGAAAATCCTTTAAAATAAAAAATACAAAATAAGCTAATGTGACCCTAATCAATTTAACTTTATTTTATAATTGCAATTCTTTCAATTCTGATATTGGAATAATAGGTTTTGGATCTGCTGAATGCTCTCCGATAATTTTCTCCATGCAAATCACATCATACCAGGTTCCGAACTTGTAACCGCATTTTGTAAAATGTGCAACTTTAAAATATCCTAAACGCTCATGAAAATATGTACTGGCATTGGTAAGAATTTCATTCTCATCAGATGTATATGCTATGCGAGCATACAGGTTAAGAACATTTTGTCTTTTTAATATTTCTTCCAAAGCCAGATTTAACTTTTTACCTATACCTTTACCTCGGTAATGCTGCCTTATATATATAGTAGTTTCAACGCTCCTGTCATATGCAGCCCGCTCATTAAATGCTGAAGCATATGCATAACCAATAATCTGCTTATTATCTATAGCTGCTATATATGGATATTTTTTAATATATTATCAATTCTTTCAGCAAACTCTTCAACTGAAGGAACAGCATATTCAAAAGAAATGGCAGTATTCTTTACATAAGGTGCATATATGTCCAAAATTTCTTTTGCATCCGATTTAGTTGCCATGCGCATTTTTATAATTCTGTTCATAATTCCAGTTCCTTTCATAAAATATTAATGATATATGTTTCGTACCATTCTATAAATGCGAAATTATGCTGCCACAATATAAAATATTAATTTAGCAATATTTTATCATACTTGGATAATATTTTTATAAATAGCTCTCTTACTCAGATAATCAATTTTATCAAAAAACAACAAAGAGACACTTACGTGCCTCAACTTTTCATGTAAATCCAAAATACCGCTACTTCAATTTTGACACCTATCTCTCAGATAGGTGGGTGTTCGCAACAATGTTTTTATCGCTTTAAATGCCGTCTATGGGTCTCACAATAAAGTACATATCCACATTGTATATAAAACTCCCGTTTTTATGCTGTAGGTTCAAAATAGAAGCTTGGCGAATATTCCAGAAATTTGACTTTTATGGTGCGAGAGACGGGACTTGAACCCGTACGGTGTAACCACACGCCCCTCAAACGTGCGCGTCTGCCAGTTCCGCCACTCTCGCAAATCATTTATCAATAACTACATGGATTATTATATAATCTGCGCGGACTCATGTCAATAACATTTTATTCTCATTAGTTCAATGATTCACTAATGTACCAATTATTGATAGTCCTGAATAAGTTCTCGCTGTCTGCTTTTATTTCTCCTCTGATCTTGTTCCTCATTACCAAGGCATATTCCTTGTAGAAAAGGCTGATGATAGGAAGGTCATCTTTAATTATTCTTTGAAGTTCAAGATAGTTCAGATATTTATTTTCAGGATTCAATGTGCTCTGTGACTGCTCCAGCAGCAAATCTACCCGCGGATTTGAATATCCTCCATAGTTTTTGCTGCTATTGATCTGAGAACTGTGTAAAAAGTCATATAAATCTGCTTCCGGAGAAAAATTCATTCCCACCAGAGCTAAATCATATTGCTTTTTCTCAATTCTCTTCATCAATTCTTCAAAGGGCATAATTTGAACATCTATCACAAATCCAATATCTTCTAAATCTCTCTTGATATCTTCTACAGCCTTAACTCTGTAATCATTTTCTGAGTTTGTTATAAGTGTAAGTCTGAGCTGCTGCAGCTTCCCATCGCTTTCCCTTTCAAAAACTCCAGTTGCCTCGTTTAGAACAAATCTCGCACTGTTTATAGCATATTGAGCTTCAGCTTTATTATAAGAATATTTATTTATATCCCCATCATACAACCATGAATCGACTCTTATAGGCGTATCTGTAATCACTGCATTTCCCAGTAAATGTTTTTCTATTATAGCAGTTCTGTTTATTCCATGCATTAATGCTTTTCTCACATATATGTCTTGCAATACCGGATTGTTGAAATTTATAGATATAAATTCGTAATCTCTTGATAAATATCCATAAGTACTGACATCCTTTGATTCCTTGTATTTTTCCCAGTCATAAGAAGAAGTATTGATCAAATCTATTTGTCCTGATTGAAAGGAAGAATCAAAAGAATCCGTATCTTTGATAAAGTTGATTCTTATCTTTGATATATATGGAGTAGCTGATTGCAAACTGTATTCATTTCTCTCCAGTTCCATATATCTCAATTTATTATAAGCAACCACTTTATAAGGACCTGTCCCAACAGGTATTGAGTTAGGGTTAGTCTCAAATATATGTTTCGGAACTATAGGAAAGCACAGTGCATCTATAGCATTATAAGGATAATCGTTAAACCTTATTTCTATGGTATATTCATCCAATGATTTATATGAAACAATTTGATCAAGCTTCGATTTATATATGGAAGTCTCTGCATTTTTTATGGTATTTAATGAAAATATTACATCCTGTGAAGTCAGCCTTGTCCCATCGCTCCAATGTATATTCTCTTTCAGCTTAACGATCACTTTATTCCCGCTATCATCCATACTTAAGTCTTTGGCAAGAACATATACTGGTTTTAAAGTACTATCATATTCTACAAGTCCATTGAATATCAGCGTGGAAATATCCCTATAGCTTTTGCTGTTTACCAGCAGTGGATTAAAAATATGTGGTTCGATACATCCAATATTGATTGTTCCGCCTTCTATTGGCTTCTCATCTTCCACTACTACCTCAGCGCCTATCTGTATTTCCGGTTCTGAGCAAGATGTTGCAAACAATAGAACAATGATCAGTAGGATTATTGGAATAAATTTCTGGCTCATAAAATAATTCGTCTCCTCAGTTTACTATTTAAGCTTTATCAGCTTTTGATTCTCCACTCTTCCTGGAATTCTTCCTCTTTTTGCAATAGGCTTGCCTTCAATTTCTTTAATATCCATGGTCATATCTATAGCAGAAGCGCCTGATATATAGCTGCCTATTCCGAAAGCATCTGCACCGGCTTCGCTTAATGCTCTTATTTTTTCAGGATATAATCCTCCAGATACAAATATCTTAACATAACTAAATCCCTCGAGATCAAGTCGGGCTCTCACTTCTCTAACCAACTCCGGCGATACTCCTCCTCTTTCGCTTG
>Ga0134092_1002051_pt1 | contig 16120 bp, 8 predicted proteins | sample 3_6taG_FD_94454 | JGI IMG/M metagenome (GOLD analysis project Ga0134092, IMG submission 94454) | Switchgrass degrading microbial communities from high solid loading bioreactors in New Hampshire, USA - 3_6_20_6_A3 metaG | ecosystem: Engineered > Bioreactor > Semi-continuous > Anaerobic > Digestate... | reverse complement strand
TCCCCTAGGGGATGGCACATAGAAGTGCTTGATGTTTAGAAAAGCAACAAATATGACATTATGTTAACAGGGTCGAACAGTGGCAAAAGTCACTGATGAAATAACAATATTAATTGTACAAAGTATGATTTATAGTGACAAGTAATGCTTGAGAGTAGGTAGTAAAGTCAAAGATATATTTCCAGAAAAATGGAGGATTTTTGACATTTGTGTAGAATTATAAAAGTTAGTGGCCTGCAGCCTTACGGATGACGGATTTTGTCGAAATAAGAGGACGGCAAAATATTTTTCACAATCCGTTTTATTGTACAGTGCATGTGATATAATAGACGTTGATAGAGCAGTTTTGATGCAGTTTTATTTTTGGATGTGAAAAAAGGTTTATATTTAAATATGGTGGGAGTTGTATAAGTTATTGACAAACTTAATCAAGCATATAAATTTAATGCACTGGGAGAATAAATAACCAAACATGTGTAAGTTATACCTATTTCAAGAAACGCGAAAAACCATGTAATGGAACATATTTGTCAAATCAAAGAAGAAAGAGCTTGATTAGATATAAGTGTACTTAGTAAATGGGGACTTAAGAATGAGGTTGGATGTAGAAATATCACTTGATTGTAAAATTGAAGATTTATTTAAAGGAATACGTTTTGAAAAGTTTTGTGAGTACTGTAGAACAAATGGGATTGTTTACTTGCGTCAGCTTGAAAGTATTGATTTTGTGATGTTTAAAAGTTCAATGAATGTCTCTGATGAAGAAAAAAATAATGCAAAGGAATACTGGAGAACACTTATAGATATTGCAAATGGAACTCTTAAGCAGGAGGATTATTTTTGCGATGAAGACGATATGTACTCAGAAATAGATACGTGTGAAGACCAGTCGCATATATCCGAAACTAATTCTGAAAATCACGATGATAATGATTTGGAGGCTCAGGTAAGTGATTGGGGCTATCTTGAGTGCTTTGAAGAATCACAAATAGTGTCTTTAATTACGAGGGTTGAAAGATACTTTTCTTCAAACAGGTCCTTTATACCTGTAGATTCATGTGATGAGCCAGTTTTTTGGGAAGGCTTAACAGATTCAGATATTCAAATTATAAATAAAAATCCGAATCTATTCTATAAATGTTCTGCCAAAAGATTTGTTTTAGTTAAATGGATAATTGATGAAATAAACTGCTTGTTTAAAAAAAATGGTGGATTAACAATTGATATCAATAGTATTTACTTTCACTTAGGCGAGTTTTTTGGAGTATCATCGTTTAATCGAGAGAATCTTAGAAAGCTGCTATGTACAGTTGATACGCTGAAATACTCTGATTTCAAAGACATTAAGGAAAAATATTTAAGTGATTATTATAGAATATTGGGCATTGAAAACACAAGGGACGATTACAGCTCAAAAGAAAAATTTGTCAGAGGAAGTAAGCCTATTGCTTTAACTTTAGAAATAAAACGGTTTTTAAACAATACCTTTGAAGAAGAATTATATGACATTAGTTCTGAAATTGATGATATTTCTAATAATGAAATTGATATAGAAACTCATAATAGGATAATTGCAGCAAAAGAAGACTTGGGTAAGGACATATGTGTATGGTGTATAAGAAACATTGAGGGAACCATAGCTATTGCTAGTATTTTGCAGACATACATCAAGTCACATGAGGAGATTAAAACACTTAGAAACAAATTGTCACAGTTAATAAGTTCAATTAATTTAAGAAATTATGATGCAAGGGTCTCTTCATTGATAATGGCGGCTAAAATTGATAATTCCAGTAAAGCTAATATTTCATTGTTATGCGAAAAGGCAAAAATTATTTGTGTAAGTGAACTGAACCAATTATTGTCATTACCTATAACGCATAAAGACTATATGCAACTTATGAACTTCATTAAGTGGTTATGCCAAGACATTAGGCGAACCTTAAAAGATGAATTAAATAAGCTGTTTAAAAGTGACAAGGCTGAAACTGTTATAAAAAGACGAGCATCAGGAGCAACGTTAGAAGAAACCGGAAAAGAGTTGGACCTCACTCGAGAAAGGATTCGTCAAATTGAAAAGAAGTTTCATAACCGATTTGGCAGTTATGTTGCAAGACTTAATCCACACCTTATTTTAAATGCATTCAGTGAAAACTCTGCATATATCAAGGTTGAAGAAATTAGTAATGTTTATGATGAAATGACAGAAGTGTTTATTTACTGCTTGAAAGAATGTAATTGCTCAACTGCACTTTGGGCAGATCAGTTATGTGGTTTTGTTGTGGGGGAAGTATCATGGTATGAGAAGGTAAAAGAGTGTCTGGATGAGTTACCGGATATGATTGAAATGTCAGAAGTAGATTCATTAGCAAATAATATTGCTGAGTTGACAAAAGCACCCATGAATCTTGAAAGCATTAAGAGTGTGATACTTAACCAATACACACTATCAGGAAAAGTATACCTGCGTAAAAAAATGCGTATTTCTCAAATATACCTCGCCGTTTTAGAAAAATATTACAGCGACGGCATTAAACTTTACGATGCTTTTGAGGCCATGCGTTTTAGAGGTTATGTAAAAGAGATGTTTGGTGATGTTAGTTTGCCCGATAATAATAGAGCGATTGATTCGGTAATTAGTCGTTTGACTGTTCTGTGTGATAGAGGCAAATATATAATACCTAGTAAAATTAATATACCAATGGGACTTCTTGAAAGGATCCGGGATTATATTAATAAATCTGACAGAAGCATTATTATGTTTGCAGAACTGTTTGAACGATTCAAAAACGAGCTGATTGAGAAGAGCAATGTCACAAACAGGTACTTCCTGCAGGGAGTGTTGAAATATTATTATCCCAATGACTATTATTATACACGTGATACACTCAACAAAGATAATAATAGCGAGGCATCTATACGGATTGCCATTGAAGAGTTTGTGAAACAAGAAGGACGAGCTGTATCCAAAGATGAATTGAAAGAAGAGTTTGCAGGAGTATCAGATGCAGTACTAACAAACGCATATTTAACAACTCCAAATCTAATAGTATGGGATTTTGGGCAATATATTCATTCATCAGCACTTAAAATTGATGAGGATGACTATAATAATATTCGCTCAATTATACAGCGAAATATTGGGGGTGGATTTGTTACTTCAAGAAAGCTCTTTGATATACTTTATATGGTTTATACTGAATTCCTTACAAAGAACAATATACATAACCACTACTCCCTTTTTAGTGTGCTTATGTATATGTTTAAAGATGAATTCGAGTTTAGAAGGCCTTATATTTGTAAAAAGGGAAGTATATTTAACTCTTTGGATAAAATTTTAAGAGATTATGTTAATCAGCGTAATATATTTAAAATTACAGAACTTAAGAATTTCTGCGATGAAATGCAAATAAAAATAATGAATTTTGAGGCTTTACTTGAAGAATTAAGAGATGAGTTTATAAGAGTTGATATCGATACTTGTGTAAGAAAAAACACACTGAATTTAACTCAAGATTTAATTGAAAAGATTGATGAAATTACATCAACTTTTGTGATAAACAATGGTTATATTTCATTAAGGAAGATTAATGATTTTTTCTATTATCCGGATTTGGGAGTTGAGTGGACTCAGTTTTTGCTTGAATCAATAATATATGAATATAGTAATAAGTTCAAAATAATTGAGCTTGATTATAGAGACTATAGATACGTGTCTGGAATTATTGTTGACCGTAAATATGGCATTGACACATATGAAGAAGTTCTAAGACATGCTTTAAAAACTGAATCTGAACATATGCCTTTTAAAAGTATTGACGAAGTTGAAAAATGGCTGAAAGATCAGGAACTTATATTAAAAAGTATTCCTAAAACATTATTTGATAGAGGTATTATTAGCCAGAATGAATATGGTGATATATGTATACAGTAGAAAGTCGTTTATACTACCGTACTAGGGGGATTTAAATGTATAATTATGAATGGGATCCGAAAACGGGTGGATATATTCTTACAACAAAGATGGCAGGGGTAACAAAAGAGTTAAGGCCTGTATTTTATGAAGAGTTGGAACTATTGGGTTTTAAAAATAAGGGATGGAAATATCCAAAAACAGAAAAACCCTTGCTTTGGGCTGAAACGAGAAGGTATATATACAGAGGGCGATTTGTTGCTGAGACAGTAGGTGGGGGACTATACACTGCTCCAATGTTAAAGATTCATGAAGAAAACTTGGTTATCGATCCTGTCGACGTTGATAACATGATTATGAATAATAAAGCTTTAATGGACGGATTGGTACAAAATACATTGGAAACTATATATAAAACATTTAATGAATATAAAAACAAAAAGATAGATGTTTTTTATGTTGCATTCAGCGGAGGCAAAGATTCGCTTGTATTGCTTGACTTAGTTCAAAGAGCTTTACCTCATAATGAATTTAAAGTTGTATTTGGTGATACCTCCATGGAAATGTCGGACACGTATGAAACCATCAAGAAAGCAAAAGAGAGATGGAATACTCTTGATTTTATTATTGCCAAATCACATTTGGATGCGAAGGAATCATGGAAGATATTCGGTCCACCGAGTAGGACGCAAAGATGGTGTTGCAGCGTACATAAATCAGCTCCATCACTTTTAAAACTGAAGGAACTGACGGGTAAAGAAAAGCTCAGAGCTTTTGTTTTTGATGGAGTGCGTGGAGAAGAAAGTGATATAAGAGAGACCTATTCATTGATATCGGAAGGTAATAAACATGCTACGCAGACGAATTATCATGCTATACTGGAATGGAATACTGCGGAATTATTTTTATATATGTTCGAAAATAATTTGTTTCTTAATAATGCTTATAAATATGGAATTGCCAGAGTTGGTTGTTTAATATGTCCTATGTCTTCAAAATGGAGAGAATATGTAACTAACTCTGTATACCCCAAGGAAGTATTACCGTTCATAAATATTATTGAGGAGAGTCTTAAAAGTAAGATAAGTGATACTAATGAAAGAAGAAAGTATATAAACGAAGGTGGATGGAAAGGGAGAATAGATGGAAGAGATATTGACTTGAATGGAAATCGATTAATTGAGCAGGATGATGATAGTGCTTTTTCGCTAATTATTAATGAATACCAAACAGAATGGAGAGAATGGATTAAAACTTTAGGTGAATTAATCCAAATTACTAATGAAGACTTTATAGTTATTTATAAGAGTGTAAAATATCCATTTAAAGTAATTAAAAGTGATGCAGGCTTTGTTGTTAGCATTAATAAAGTACCTAAAACCAAAGACTCAATTAGGTTCTTATATTTATTTAAAAACGTGTTTCATAAAGCTGCTTACTGTGGTGCGTGTAAAGTGTGTGAAGTAGAATGTCCTTTTGGTGCAATAAAGTTTGAAGAAAGAAAGGCTATGATAACCGATAAGTGTAACCATTGTGAAAATTGTATTGACATGCCAAGGGGGTGTTTAGTTGCTAGATCTAAATTATTCATAACTGGAGGGAGAAATGTGAAAATTAAAGGCTTAGGTAATTATAGAGGATTTGGATTCCGTCAGGAATGGTTGCAATACTATATTGAATTAGGCGATAAAATATGGACTACAGATACCATAGGAAAGCCTAAGCGTGATGCCTTGAAAGTATGGCTTAGAGAAGCAGACATTACTCTTAATAATAAATTAACAGATTTAGGACAGGAAATATGTAGACTTGGTGCAAATGACATAAGAGTTTGGGCAGTAATTTTAAATAACCTTGTTTATAATTCAGCAATTATAAGGTGGTACACTCAGAATGTAGAATTTAATATGAGCTATTCTATTAGTGATATTTTAATGCTACTTGGAGATGATTACAAAGGATCAACCAAGGACAATGCTATTGCATCTATGAAGGAGACTTTTAAATTTTCACCTATTGGGATAGAACTTGGGCTTGGTAATTATGAAACTAAGGGTAAAAACATCATATCTGTCACACGGACTGGATGGAGTCAACCTGATGCATTGGTAATATTATATTCACTTTATAAATTTGCAGAAGTTAGTGAAGGTTATTACAGTTTTACATTAACAGATCTCATGAATGATAATGCAGAACGTTTAGGCATAAGTCCTGCACAAATATTTGGACTAGATAGAGAAATGTTAAAAAGATTAATTCAAGGGCTCGCATGGGAGTATAGAGAGTTTATTAGTGTTGCCTTTAATAAAGACTTAGATAATATATACCTAAATCAAGATAAAACGTCACTTGATGTTGTGAAAATGTTTTAATCATAGTGAAGGGATGGTCAGAATATATGGCAAGAAAATATAAAGATTATATATCGATTGATAAGGACTTTATACCTGTGTTTAGCAAGAACTGGGACAAGAAATACCCAGATAGGTGGAAGTCATTCTATCCGCATAACACATTTAAAGATATATTAAATGACTTAGCTAGTTCCCTTGAAATGGGTTCCAATGAGAGCAGAAAGTCACTTTGGATTTCTGGTCCATATGGAACAGGTAAGACATTTGCGTCATTTGCTATAAAACACATACTGGAAGACGACATTGAAGACGTAAAGACATATTTTGAAAAGCAAGAAATATCGCCAGCTTTACTTAACCGATTTGCCGGGTTAAAGCAAAAGAGTGGTATTCTTGTAGTTCATCGTTCATCATCCTCAGGCATTATTGGGGACAATAAGTTGTTTAGTGCTATACAAGAATCTATTAAACAGGCTTTAGATGAGAAAGGCTATACCTATAAAGGTGGCAAAAGTCTGCGTGATACCATTCTGGATACACTGACTGACCCAAATTCTTCATTTAATTTTGCCGGTGCATTTAATAAATATAAAGAAAAGTTTACTGAATATGCAAGTCCTGAGGGCGTAATAAGAGACCTCAGAGAATTGGATATTGAAGGCTCTTTGGATTTGCTGCAACGTATTATGGAAGTTGCAGACAGAGAAGGGTTCAACTGGTCACGCACTCCTGAAGATATTATAGCGTGGATAGAGGATATAATTAAAGGTAATAACCTTTATGCAATTGTATTTATTTGGGACGAGTTTTCTGACTATTTCCAGAATAATCAAAAATCTATTACCGGATTTCAGGAATTAGCACAAGCATCAGGCACTATACCTTTTTACTTTCTGCTTATTACACATAAAGTTCATGCCTCATATTTACCTGATCCTGATATAAAAAAGAAGATTGAAGCACGGTTTAAACTAAAAAACATTGAAATGGCAGATACAACTGCATTTATGCTTATGAAAAATGCTTTGAAAAAAACAGAGGATTTAGCAGATGAGTGGAATTATATATCTAGAGATTTATGGGTAAAAGTTGAAAAAGTGGTATCTAAAACGATTGGGAAATATGCTGCCGATGTTAAAAATGATGAATTAAAAGCGTTATTGCCACTACACCCTTATGCAGCATACATGCTTAAAGAAATATCTGCATCAATAAGCTCAAATCAGCGTACAATGTTCCAGTTTCTCAGTGGAGATTCTGGACAAGATGAACAAGTAAAGCATAATTTTCGTTGGTATATTGAAAATCATTCTATAAATGACTGGTATTACCTTACTTGTGATTATATTTGGGATTATTTCTTTAACTTAGACAACGTTGATCTTGATGAAGGTACAAGAAATGTTATAGCTCACTATAATACTTTTGAGAATCAATGTGAAAATGAAGATGAAAAAAGAGTATTAAAAACAGTTTTATTACTTTGTGCCATGAATCAAAAGGGTATGGGGACTCGTGTACGAAGTTCAATAAATATAATGAGACCTACGCTTTTAAATATTTCTTCTGCATTTGAAGGGACAGTTTTGCAGGATAAAATTCGCATTATAATGGATAAATTTGTAAGAAAGGGTATCCTTGGAAGTATGCCAGAGGGACAGGATACTTTATATGTTACTCAATCACGGACTATTGATGAAGAAAGGTATAAACAGATTAAGGAAGACATACTTAACAATACTAGGTTCGAAAAACTTGTTTCAGATCAGAATTACAATATTGCTGACCGTTTCAAGCTATCTGGATTTGCGAGTACTAGATTTGAAGTTATTTGTTCTACACATATGGATGTACGAAGAAAACTTGAATCCATCAAGGACTTGCCATTATATAAAGTTCCACTAGTATTCTTGTTCGCAAAGACAGAGGAAGACTCTGTAAAGAATAATTTAGTAATTAATAAGATATTGAAGGAATACGAAAGAGATATAATTATAGCTGATATGTCATCTCAACCTTTAGGTGAGCAAGGGTTTAACAATTTTATAGAACTAAAAGCTAAGGCAAGTTATTTCTCAAAAATTGATCCTAATCAGACAAGGCTGTACGATAATAATGCCAAAAGTGTTATTGAAGAGTGGAAGTCCAAGCTAGATATTACTACGGTAATGTTGTATTCAAAGCATGAGGTTCCAATTCCATTACAGGGAAGTGCTAATTTTAGAGCTCGAATAAAAGAGCTTAATGCCAAACTCTATACTTGTGGTCTGGAGACACTGACTGAGAATGATAGGATCTTTTCTGAATCGGGATTTAAGGAAACTGTTGCCGTTATGGGAATGGATAAAGCTACCATTACATCAAATTATAGTTATCTTAACGCTATTAAGACGAATCTTTCACAAGCGAGTATATGGAACAATCATGACTATGTAAAGACGAATTCATCTCATGCGGTATCTCAGATGAAAATTGCTGTTGAAGAACTCATTACAGAGGGCTTTGCTAAGAATAGCTCCGTGAGAATTGCGGATATTTGGAATATGCTTCAGAAGAAGCCTTTTGGCCTCATGAGTTGTACTGGTTCAGTATTTATTCTGGGGTTCTTGCTAAAGGAATATGCAGACAATAAGTTTTACAAAAAGGATGGAATTAATACAGTGCCTTTAACACACGATGGTTTAGCTGACATGATATTTAGTATTGTTAAAGGGCTAACTAAGGCGGAGAATCTTTCTATTGTTAAAATGACTCCCGAACATGAAATTTTTTGCAAGTATACTGGTGAAATATTTAAAATACCAACAGATAAGCAAAATAGTATTCAGGATATAGCTCATGGAATAAAAACATATTTACCAATTGCAAACTTTCCGTTATGGTCGCTTAAACCTTATATAGAAGAAACAGATACTTTAGGATTGAAAGATAAAGTTTTGCCCATTATTGATTTGCTTTGCGAATTTGTATCTACGGAAAAGAAAGAAGGAAGAGATGAAACAAGAATTGCAGAAGAAGTTGCACGCTTATATCAAAGTGATGCAGGGATAAAAGAGTATCTAAGAAATGTAATGACCAGTGACAACCTGAAAACCGGAATGGAGTATTATGTGGCCCAACAAAAGCCGGAATTAATACAGCTGGCAAGAAAACTTGGAATTGTCGATAAGGCGTACATCTCTGAACTTAAGAAGAAGCTGTCTTTTGATGCTTCATGGCTCTGGAATAAAGGCGATATTGATAAAAAAATTGAAGAGGTTTACGAAGACTACAAGTTGATTGATAAGATAAACAGAATACTTACTAGAAAGGTGAGTTCTTTACAGGAAGCAGCATTTGGCATTCGAGACAAAATTAGTGCAATCAAAATGCCATATGAATTTTTTAAGGATAGTTGTACGAACTTAAACACACTATTTTTACTTTTAATTGGTGTCTATAAGTCAAATAGTATTAAAGATGAAAACAAACGTGCTTTGGCAAGCGAGTTGGAACAGAAATCGGATGAATTTAATATGTTTTTCAATAATCAATATGAGTTATTTAGAAAAAGAATAAATGAAGTTTTAAATATCGAGATTTCTGATGATGAGTGCAGTTATCTTTATAGTAAAATGGATTCAAATACTATAGAAGGAGCTGTTGAACAGTATGTTCAGACTTTAAAACAGCATTATGCCCATTATCAAAAAAACAAGAAGTATAACTTGTTAGTTGAAAAGTGGAAGCAACTTACTGGTACAGAAACACCTTCGAAGTGGTCCGATAATTTCAGAGTGCCGGTTTTATGTATGTTTTCTGATGAATTAAATGATGCGAGGGCAGCATTTGGAATTATTAATAGGGCACAGATGTCAGCAAGTGAAGAGCAAATTAACTCTGCGATAAGCTTTTTAACTAGTAGTAAGAATATGTATAAATTGAATGATATTTCGCTATGCAATAGAATATTTAAGGAGTTTATTTCAGGTGAGTATGATCTAATTATTAATGATAACGATATAGAAGAAATAAAAAGCATTTTGCTAAGAAAACTGGGCAGCAATGTATATGAATGGTATGTACGTAAAGGGGAGATTGATAACATTGTAAAGGAATATGCTTCTGATAAATACAGGAAAAGTTATTATTCAGTAGTATTCCAGAAAATTGATAGCTTATCTCCAGAGAAGGCAAAAGACTATCTTAAGGAACTTATAAAGAATGAACCTCTGGTTGGAATCCGAATAATGAAGAATTAACACGGAGGGTATATACTGTGAATGTAAAGTCGTTAGAGGAACTGATTGAATATATAAATGATGATTTAAAGCATAAGGAAGCTCGCATTGTGCGTTTTATCAATGTGGAGAGTCTTTCTATGTGGGTAAAAGTCAAATCTTTTTTGAACGATAAATGTACCAGGACAATAAGGTTATCTGACTATTGTGATGGAGATGATTTAACCCCTAACATTAATAGAATGCTTAATGCTTTAAAAAGGATCAATGAACATACCCTGATAATACCGTTATCTGAACATTTGCGTATAAACAATACAGAAGCGGATGGATATTTAGAAAGAATACTAAAAACAGAATTTATTAATGATGTCGATGAAAAGGGAGTAAGGGTTTTTATACCTATTTACCGTATGAGAAATAAGCTTATAGGCTTAATTGAAAAAGATCAAAGGTATAAAAGTCACATAATATTTCTTGAAACAGGCCAGGATGACGATTATGCCCTTACAATAGTTTCAAATGATATTGATACCAATATAGAAGGAAATAATTTGTACGGTTATAAGAAATATCTCAGCTATTGGGAAGAAAATCCCAATAAACCTATAATATTACATACAGCCAATGCAAAATACTATGCAGATATTATTTTTTCTGATAATGTAAAAGTTTTAATAACCGCATTTGATTTGCTGAAATATCATTATCACTTAAGCGAAGCAATTAGAGAATCATGGGGTGAAGAATGGCAATGGAAAGAGCTTCTCACTCGAATGAAAAATAATAATGGTTTAACAGGTGTTTTTGAGCATTTATTTAATATTCCTAAGTATAATGCAAAAAATCTACTATCAAGGTGGGGAAGTTTTTCAGACTTCGAAAAGTGGGCATCATGGCTTTGGTCAAAGTTAGAGGTTAAGAGCGGTTACTTGGGAGTTGTTCTTGACAGTAACTGTACTTGGCAAAACTTTGTTGAAAATATTATAAACTCAATATTCAAACTTGATATTAGGAAGAACCAATTTAAAGAGTATTATAATGAGCGAAAAGAATACATCTATAGCCTTTCAATAGATAGTTTGCCGGGATCATTTTGGAATGAATTTGAAAATATCAAGGCTGAGGATAAGGTATTTTATCTTACAGATTGTACTTTAAAGGAAAGGTGTGAAGTGTTTAACATACTTCATACCAAAGGGTTAAATCCTAAGACCAAAGATGCAATAAGGTATGTATACCCTTACCTGGATGCATACATTGACGATTATGTATTTGAAGATGAAAGATTTACAGAGTACTTTGCTCAATACAAGACACAAAAAGTTGAAAATTCAGTGAATGAAAAATTTATTCAAACGGTGAAGAAGAATGCTGCTTCTAAAGGAATTTGGTGGGGATTGGAAAGTAGAAATAAAATTATAGATGAAATATATAGTTCTGATTCTATTATCTATTGGATTGATGCCTTAGGAGTAGAATATCTTAATTTGATAAAGTACATTCTTAAAAGTAACTATGGAAGTCTGTTCTACAATATTAAAATAGGATATGCAAATATTCCAACGACTACTGAATGCAATAACGATTTTGTAAAGTTTCGCAATAGTGCACCGCCATTTAGAGAGTTGGATAAAGCCAAGCATGAATCAATAGAATATCCGGCTTATATTCCATATGAATTTGAGTTGATTGAAAAAGCATTGAAAGAAGCGACTTCTTTGTTATCTGATTATGATAGAGTTATAATAGCTTCAGATCATGGAGCAAGTAGATTGGCTGTAATAGGTCAAGGAACTACAGTTAAAGCTAAAGAAACTTCCAAAGTTGAACGACATGGACGGTATTGCGTTGATAATAATATTCAATATAGCGATGAATTTTTGGGATGTATTGACTATGGAGAATACCATGTGTTTGCCGATTACGATAGATTTAGTATAAGTGGTGGAGTAAAAGGTGAAATACACGGTGGTGCGAGTTTGGAAGAGGTATTGGTACCAGTGATCGAACTGTCGAAAAAGCCCTTTGATGAAGCTGATATTCCTATATTGCTGACACGTGAAGTTAGATTGAAAGCTGGTCAAAAAGTTGTTATTAGGTTTAAACTTAATAAAGATTATGACAATTTGTATGCGGTGATTGGAAATAAGAGATATAAATGCATTAAAGATGGAAACTCCTGGTATTTTGAACCTGATGTTGATAAGAAGGAGGTATATAAGGCAAAGATTGTTGCAAATCGTACTTTAGGAACAATAGAATATAAGATAATTAAAGGTATAACATCAAATTTAGATATATAGTAGGTGAAATCTATGACTGAGAAACTTAAAAGGTATTTTTCTGATATGCTAGTTTTCAAATCTCCTGAACAGGGTAAATTTTTCTCAGCTTTAAGTTTGCCTTCTTTTATGAGAGATTGGATACTCATGAAGTTTGCTGATGAAAATGGGATAATTGATAAAGAAGAGGTAGCTGCTTATGTAAAAAAAGTAATACCCAAAAAAGAGCATTGGGAACAGCTCAAATATGAAATGGCGAGAAATTATCAAAGTGTAAAGTTTCTTGCTAAAGTAAAGGTAGAGATTGATATTACTACAAGAACTGCTTTGTTTAGCTTACCTGACTTTGGCGTACCAAAGAAAAAAGGTGAAGCTATTGCAGATTGGGATACTGTAGAGCTAAATAAGGATTATCTTTTGTCACCAAATGAAGTCTGGGGTATTGTTGAACTGGTGTGTGATGAGGGCAATGGTACTCGGAATGAAAGTAAAATTAAGATGATAGATTTTAAGCAGTTCTGTCCTTATAATATAGATTTGGAGTATTACGTTGAGGCGCGAAAAGGTTTTACAATTGACGAATGGATAGATGTTGTATTAAGTGCAATTGATTATAATCCTGCTGGTTATGCAAGTAATACTCAAAAACTTACAATGATCAGTAGGTTGCTTCCATTTGTCGAGAAGAGAGTTAATCTTATTGAATTAGCACCAAAGGGAACAGGTAAGTCTTATTTATTTTCTCAGATAAGTAAATATGGTTGGCTAGTTAGTGGCGGAAGCATTTCAAGAGCTAAAATGTTTTATGATATTAGTAAAAGAACAAGTGGACTTGCCTCTCACTATGATTATGTCGCTTTTGATGAAATACAAAGTATAGCTTTTCCGGATAAGAATGAAATGCAAGGGGCATTGAAAGGTTATTTGGAAAGTGGTGAGTACCGGGTTGGAGACTATAGGGGCGTTGGAGAGTCAGGGTTAATATTACTCGGTAATATAGAAGAGGAGCGGATGAATGTCAATGTAAATATGTTTTCTAACTTACCAGAAATCTTTCATGAGTCTGCATTGATTGATCGGTTCCATGGATTTATTAAAGGTTGGGACATTCCAAGAATGAAGGAAAACCTGAAAGTAAACGGATGGGCATTAAATGTTGAGTATTTTTCTGAGATTATTCATTTAATGAGGAATGAACTAATTTACAGGGCAATTGTTGATGATGTCCTAGAAGTGCCTAAAAATGCTGATACAAGAGATACTGAGGCAATAAAAAGACTATGTACTGGATTCATGAAATTGCTCTTCCCACATGTAAGGAGATCAGAAGATGTAAATGTTGAAGAATTCAATCAATATTGTCTTGAGCCAGCCAAAGCAATGCGGAGAATTATTAAGACTCAGCTTGGTATTATTGATACAGAGTTCAGGGGTAAGGATATTCCTGATATTAAGTTAAGAAGTAGCTTAAGGGATTGATGTAAATGAAAATTGTGATATGCCATTTGTGCGATACAAAATTAGAAAAGGATCATATTGCTCTTAATAAGAAGCTGCTTGGTAGGCAGGTGAAAAAGTTCTTTTGCCTTCGATGTTTTGCTGATTATCTCAGTTGTTCGGAAGATGATTTATTGATAAAGATAGAGGAGTTTAAGGAGCTGGGGTGTGGGCTATTCAAATATTGATTGTTCTATAAAAAGAGAGATAACTTCAGGTACTCGATGTAGAGGATACGATACTTTATTATGAATTTATTACACTAATGGATGTACGTAAGCGTCAAATATGCCATCACATAGTATAACAGTCGCGAAGTTGATACAATCACAATGAATACGGTTGAAAAAGTTGAAAAAGTAAGCAAACTTTTTCAACCAGGAACGGAGTGATTGTATGGACACACAAAAAGTAACATCGGAGTACCGATTGTCGCAATGGGCGCAAGTGATACAAGCCCGGCTTGACAGTGGGCAAAGTGTCAAAGATTTTTGCCTGGCGAATGGGATAAGCAGAAACGCATACTTTTACTGGCAGAAGAAGCTCAGGGAAGCAGCTTGTACAGAGCTTGCAGGAGCGGAAGAACCCAGGAATATAGTGCCAAGCGGATGGATGCAGCTTGCGCCGAAACAGGTGCACCCCGCAAAAGAAACACTGGACATTGAAATTAACGGCTGTAATGTCACTGTTAATACAGAAACAGACTTTGAACTGCTGAAGAAAGTCTGCCGGGTGTTGATGTCGCTATGATAAGATGGAATGACAAACCTGTGTATCTTTGCTGCGGGTGCACGGATATGAGGAAATCTATCAATGGCCTGATGACGCTTGTGCAAGAGAGTTTTTCCCTTGACCCATTTGCGGACGCACTGTTTGTGTTCTGTAACCGGAACCGAAACAGGCTAAAAATCCTCGAATGGGACGGAGACGGGTTCTGGCTGTACTTTAAGCGTTTGGAACGCGGGCGTTTTCGCTGGCCATCGGAAGGAGACTCTGCCACAATGCTTCTTGACGTAAATGAACTATCCTGTCTGATTGACGGCGCCAGGCTGGAAAAAAAGCTTGGCCGGAAGGAAGTTTTCGAGCGGCAAATTTCGTGAAAAACATTATTCTAAATATGCCGAAAGGCTGGATTTTATGCGGGTTTTATGGTAATATTAACATATGGAAACGCGAGAAATTTCAGTAGAAAAACTACTTGGCATAATTGAAGAAAAGGATCGCAGGATTGCTGAATTAGAGCAACAAGTTCAATGGTTCATGGCACAAATCCGTCTTGCGAAGCATAGGCAATTTGGCGCATCAAGCGAGCAAACCAGCGTTGAACAAATAAATCTTTTCAACGAAGCGGAAGTTACCGCCGATCTGGCAGCACCCGAGCCGTCATTGACCGAGGTGAAGGCGCATTACCGAAAGAGGACCCGCCTGACAACGGACAAGCTTCCGGAGGATCTGCCTGTCGAGGTAATTGAGCACGAGTTGCCGGAAACTGAACGCGTCTGTCCGGACTGTGGCGGCGAGTTGCATACAATGGGCAGGGAAACTCGTGAGGAGCTTAAGATTATTCCTGCGAAAGCGGTAATTGTACGGCATGTGAGGCATGTCTACGCATGCCGGAATTGTGAGGATACTTCCGACCATGTGCCGGTTGTAAAGGCAGACATGCCGGAACCTGTCATAAAAGGCGGATTTGCTTCTCCCGAGTGTTAATGCTATTCTAAAATTGGTTCTTTCCAAAGTTAGTTGAATAACTTCATTTTTTCAAGCCGAAGAGTTTTCATTTTTAATGTTTCAAAACTACACCGGCCATACATAATTCGCTTTATTACCTTCAGTTTATTAATACAT
>Ga0134092_1002048_pt1 | contig 16130 bp, 19 predicted proteins | sample 3_6taG_FD_94454 | JGI IMG/M metagenome (GOLD analysis project Ga0134092, IMG submission 94454) | Switchgrass degrading microbial communities from high solid loading bioreactors in New Hampshire, USA - 3_6_20_6_A3 metaG | ecosystem: Engineered > Bioreactor > Semi-continuous > Anaerobic >... | reverse complement strand
GTTTGGACCCGTATAGCAAGCTCTAATGTATATGCTTTGCCTTTTTAAAGTCTTATGCCGCCCTGATCCCTTACCCCATTATCCCCTTTTATTCTCAGGACACCGTCTTCAACCTTCCACTCCACATTGCCATATTGTTCAATATCATTATTAAAATCGACTTTAACGGTATTCTTTACCTTTATTTGCTTCATTATTTCCTGTATAGTTATGTCATCACGAGTTACAATCTGGGTACTGTATACCTTTCCTGTTTTCCTGTCATATGGCTTAAGAACATCAGGCGTATTCAGACCAATCAATTGTTTTAAGAGCTGGCATATGATCATATCGTTTTCTATCATATAATAGATGACAGTTACAAGCTTTTCCCGTATTGACCTATCTCTTATATCACCGCCGTACATTTTGACAATCATGTCCCCGCACCATGCTATCTGATGATGCTGATCTCCGTAATAACTTATCTTGTTATATAAATCAGCCAATTTATTGGCTTCTTCGTACCGATTCAAAAAACGCCATTCAAACCCCTGCCCTGAGAATCCTCTCGCTTCCGCATGACCAGTAAAATACTTCTTAATCAATGACTTTCTGATTGACTTTAGCATTTCATCATCAGCTTGATTAAAGAAATCATCATTCAGCAAAAAGTCAATCAATTCATAGTAGCCCTACATACCAAGACCTTCACCGTTTGTCTCCATTGTTTCAATAATGTTCAATATAATAGTTTTTAAGTCGGTCTTTTCTGCGTTTATATCTGTGACGCAAACGAGATATTCCAATCCTTCCGTGTAATTCTTTTTATTGACAGTACCTTTGCCTTTTCGCAATATAAGTGCGTTGTCATTTTCATCATAGCCGATAATAAGCTCCCATCCTGTTTTATATAAAGCCAACACTGGAATATCAGAGTTAATCATTTGCTTAACTTTATTAATAATAGTGATGTCGTCATTACTATTTATGATATCATACTTATATCCGGCAAAATTCATCGATCGAGCTACATAGTCCTTTGCCATTTCGTAATTTTGGTGCTTTCCTGACTTGCTCCAGTGGTTTATTAATCCCATGCCCGTAACTGTAAGGAAAACCTTGTAGATGCGCTCTCGGTTTAGAATCGCAAGTTCACTGTCCTCGCCGCTCAACCCATAATTACCATTAAAATCCTTTCGTGTCGATTCATCGGTATAATAATTTGTTCTATGCCTTTCAAGGTGCATAAATAACGGTGTGAAGCATAATATATAACGACATCCGCCTACCCATGGCTCATCCGGTGACATTATATCGTCAATAATCTTTGTTTTTGGCAGTTTTTCTAAATCTGCGATTTCTGCATTCATTTCCTTGAGTTTGTTTATTACCTCGGGTTTCATCTTCGGAGCATAACTTTCAGGATTATATTCCAGCCTTTTTATAGCAGTCATATTTGACACCTTACTTTCTTAATTTACTGTAAGTATATCAGATGCCTAACCATAAAACTTTTCCTATTTTAACATTTCTTTATCTTTCCATATATTTTTAACTTTATATTTTCAAACAAGCTGTCGGTTTCATATATTGCAAAAATAGGGAATTCGTCACATTCAAAACCGTTTTCGTTTATAAACGAAATCAGCATGGTTTCAAATACCGAATAGTCGTCACAGCAATCGCATTCTATTACCGCATAGACGCCTGAAGGTATTGTCAATTGTTTCACGTTAATATCCGGCATTTCATTTTCGGCGGGAACAGCGCATATGTAACTGGTTTTATTTCTAATTATAAGAATTCGATAGCCGTTTTTCTTTTGTAAAGCAGGGCGCTGTCTGATGAAATTAGTCAGGATATCTGACGCAGTTTCTTCCGCGCGATAACCATGGCTCACAGCAGCCAGAAAATGTTCCTCTTGTAAATTTACAATGGATATACTTAAAAGACTATCTTTTTTTTCTATGGGCAGATATAATTTAAGTCTCTTAACTTTGCCATCGCACCTGAAATATTCTTCAAGACACGGTGCATCCGACATGGTAAACATACTGCTTTGGAGCCAAGTATCATAAATATAATTCCATGACTTGTTTATTTCCGGCTCATCGTTCTTTACTATTGTTGTTGCATAAAGATGTGAATATGCTGCATGTGTGCGTATTTCTCTGAAACCTCCGTTTTCCAATATCGAACGATATTTTTCAGCCCCCGTCAAATATAACTCATAACTGTACATATTACCTTTTTGTTTGCCCTGTCGTCCAAAGATTCTTCCATCAAAATCAGGTATCAAATCAAATAAACGCTTAAGTGCTCTGTTTTCTATATTCTCAAGCTTGTTATGAAAAAAACTGATGCAGATTGTATCCGGAATATTTTCTTTTTAACTGTGATTTTACAGGCATCCCCGGTAATATAGGCAGGAAAATAAAAATACATGTCATTTTTTCGATATTCGGTAGGAGATAGGCCAATTGCTTTCCTAACCGCATTTGTAAAATTCTGATGCGAGCTATAACCACACATAAACGCTATATCCGTAATACTCATTGACGAGTGTTTGATTAAGGCCAATGCATTTGACAACCTTCTCTTTCGGATATATTCGTTCACCGAATGTCCCGTAAAGTTGTAAAAATCCCGATAAAGCTGCATTGATGATATGTAACCAATTCGTGAAAGATTATTTATATTAAGCTTATCAATTTTACTATCTTCGATATTTTTAAGCAAGTTCTGAAAATGTTGCTTTTTGCTCATTGATTAACTTCCTTTCAATGTGGCTACAACATTCATTTGACTTACCTTTAATGATAATTTATCATTTTTACAGGTTAAATACAACTTTTTTGCTATTTTTTGCTGTAAATTCGTGATTTTATTTGTTCCTTTTAGATTACACCCCCTGCCAGACGCCCTAACAACAAAAGCTGCCTTTATTGGCAGCTTTCAGTTTAAGATTTATAGATATTTTTTACTATTATTACATGGTTTACCTTATTTGATATTTACCTTATATTTTCATAATATATATCAATGTTTTAATTTGATTGATATATTCTAATTTACTGACCTCAGTTGGCTTTTTGAGCTAATATAGAAAAGTACAACTGTACAATATTCTTTTTGTGTTCTTCGGTACCAGGTTCTGCATCTAAGTCATTACATAGATGTATCATTTCTTCCCATACTCCGTTTATCACCATACCTGTTTCTATTAACCCGTTAAATATGTCTGAAAAAGTATGCCGGAATTCTCCTGTTAATTTACCTTCACACATATTTTCTACACCTTTATCATTTCTTAATACCGGGCCACCTCGATATGGCTCCGTTATTCTATATCCGATACCATCCCACCCATTTCCGTTTCCATCAAAATCAACCGGATAGGTTGCAGGATTTATATGTGCAACTCTATATAGCTCACCTTTTTTTAATACACGATGTACTTCTCTGTAAACTATTCTTACATCAGGTACAAAAACAATTGAAATCGGCTGATAAACTATATCAAATGTGTTATCGTTAAAACAAGACAAATCTTGCATTTCACCCTGTATGAGCTTCACCTTATATCCATAATATTCTGCAGCCTTTTCATCTGATTTTAATTGTCCTACAGATATATCAAAAACAGTCACGTTAGCTCCAAGCAGTCCATATACCGCTGATTGCTGCCCCCACCGCCGCCTAAACATAATGCATCTTTACCCTTAACATTTACCATTACTCTTCTGTGTGATTCATCATAACAGTATGGTTCAGACAAAATACTCCTGGTGCCATTTAAATACTCGTCAAACTAATCTCTGTCTAAATTTAACCATGGCAGAGTATCTCTGTCTCCTTCTCTTGCCATGTTGTCCCATATATCTTTATTTATTTTATATATTTTCTCATCTCTATTCACAATTTCACTTTTAATATATCAGAATTAATATTTATAAGAGTTGTATTTTACTTGTCTCTTTCTTTAGATGTCTGCACTGCTGTATTAAATGAATACCTAACCCTGTTCCAAAATCTCTTTTATCCGAAGATCAATATATTTTCGTATGTAAGGCAGATCCTCAATAGTTGGATTGTCAATTTCACCTCTCAATTCAGGAGAGCAAATCCTCGCATTCTTTCCCAAAACTTGCCGGATTCCTTTTTTACCTACTACATGGTCTGGGTTACAGCAGCTGCAATAATTCAAATGCCTAAAAAAATACTTCACAAATTCTTCGCCATAGCTCTGCACATTTTTTTGATATTCCGGACGGGATGAACCACGAAGGCGAACATGTATATTACGAGTCCATTGTTTTTGTTCTCCGTGAGGCTCAATCCACCAATTATCTGTCCAGATTGACATTACAACCTTATTTTTATATTTATATTCGATGTAAAAATAGCTGTAAGTTTCATGTAAATCATATTCTTTCGCAATCTTATGTAATGCTTCAACTATTGCAAATTTATCATCAGGCAAAAAATGTACCACATCATCATAAACAGGCATGTAATTCTGAAAGATTTGTCTGAATTCCAAATAGTCATAATGAGCTGCAAATAAATATTTTAAGCTTTTTGAAACCGGATTCTTTATGGAATTATCTGCTGCTTTCGCCAACGCAGCCATTGACATAAACATATTCGGGTATTTATCATTTTAAACCGACACATTATTATCAGCATTCACATGTAGTCGCAGACCTTTTTTTCTAGCATTTTTATCACAGTTTCAAAGGGTATCGCTCTTTTTTGTTTTTTAATTTTTTCAAAATCTCCGGCCGAAAGGATACAGCAGCCATCTTTAATCGCACAGTGAAGAGCTATTTCTTTTAATAATCCAAGATAGGAAGAAAGCTCTGCTCCGGATTTTTTGTAAAAAGCGAGCGCTTTCGTCGGCTGTTTACGTTTTACCCCGTTATATCTGCGTCCGTTCATAAATTTTTCGTATTCCCCTGGATTCATTCCGTACGAACAAGGATCTTTATACATATCAGCAAGCAGCTCTGTCAAAAAAGCATGAAGCTCTCGCCCGCTTTTTGCAAGTTCAGGATCATTCTTTTCAATCTCAGCCAACGTTACTTCCGGTGGCTTTAAATGCAGCGCAGTCATATATATATCCCGGTGAACCATTGTTGGAAATCCCTCAATATTTCTGTCAAAATCCACCTTATTTTTCTCCTTTCAAATCCTACCAATTATCAAGTATATCTCTTACAATGCCATGTGCTTTCCGTTCCAATTCAACACATTTGCACAATTGATCAGCTAATTTCTTTCGGGTTTTCTCAGATACGGAAATTATATTTATGTCAAAGTCCTTATCATCCATTATGCTCTGTAATATTTCAAACATATCCTTATAAAACAAAGCAACCGTAAGCAAATTTTTTTATTTATCCCCGATAAAAGATTTGCGCTTTATTAGTTATACATACTTAAATGCTATAATTGCTGTGTTATGGTTATATAGATAATCTACTATAAAACAAAAATGACAATTGATATCGATACCAATACAAAATTGCTACGTTAGCTAGCAATTAAATATCGCAATTGCCCTCTTCTAACTTTGTTCAGGCTTATTATCTAATAGATAATTACCTGATAATATGTCTAAATGAAATATGAATTATTATTCAGCCATTCTTTTATTCAGTCAGCGTTTAATGTGGTCAATAATCGAAACATTTGATTTGACTTTAATCTATATTTTATGCATTCTGTTTCAAGTATAATAATTATAATAGGCAAAATTGATTCATAGACTTTAATTATTTATTCTTCTTATATATAGCCTGTTATATTCATTAATCAAGCCGTCCATTTTACGACTTATTTCCAAAACTTTTTCGTCTATATAACCTTTGGATACTTCATTGTTTAAATCTTCTCTTAAACTTTCTATTTTGTCTTCTATTGATGACCTTGTTTCTTTTCTTGGAAAAGGAATTTTACAGACTATATAATCCAAGCTTTCCTGCACTGTATTAATTTTTAATTCACTTTTTTTATTTGTCTCATTAAATGAAGTGCTGGCTTGCTTGAATTCACCGTTTTTAAACACAACTTCATTATCTGTAATTTTGTGAGAACCTGTATTTTTCCTCATGAAAATATCTCCTCTCCCAATGACATTTTTTAAATTTTTCATGTTAAATTTTTACAGAAGTCAATTTATTCTGATTTATGCTATTTATCTTTATATTCATGCCTTTTATAACATTTATTACGCTTTTTATAGATAAAAATAACTCATTCAACTATATTCAACTAAATAAACATAGTAATCCTTCCATTTTATTTTTTTAGCCAGGGCCTGTTAAATTACTCAGCCCAGCTGTAGTATTTATATATATCTAACATAGTTTACTTTTGTTGTAAATTAATTTTACCATTAAATTCAACTAAAATCAACTATTACTTTAAAAAATTCCATTATTTTGTTATATTTAATTGATTATAGTAATCGATTATCTTTCCTAATAATCCTTTTTTCTTGGCCTCAATCAACATCATTATATATTCAAAGTTATTCTTATCGTTGACAAATTCCCTGTACTCCCTGTTAATTTCATATGTTTCCTTATCTTTTTTTAATTTTAATATATCAGGGATTTCATGTTTTTCATAGCCATATGCCAACATCAGATCTTCAAAGCTAATATTGTTTACGGCATGCTGCGACAACAAGTAAATGGTCTCCGGCTTAAGATTATGCTTTTTATTGTTAACGACCCTGCTTATGGTACTTTTGTCTACACCACTCTGCTTGCAATATTCGTAATATGTTCTGTGGCTGCCTTTGGCTCTTTCAAGTATTTCTAAGAATTTTTTATGATCATAAGGTAGCAATTATTTCACCTCAATATTTGTTTCACTAACAGACTTTTTAATAGTTTTTCTGAAGTAATTAATAATGAAAACAAATGCGAGAATATTAAATATGGGACAAGCTAATTGCTTTATTATATATATAGTAAAATTTATTGTATTTGCGGATTGAGGTATATATGCAACTATATAATTTACATTTTTTATAAATTCATATATATTTAATCCTATTACTACGAAAAATACTACCCTTAAAACCTTATTTCGCAAAATAAAATAAATTATGTTATTAGACAAATCAATATTAAATCTTAAAATAATAGCAAATAAAATTATCAGTTGGATTAATCTTTGGGGTATAAATACCAAAAATTTACATATAATATTGCTATTTATATAATCCACTGTAAGATTAAAAATTTTCAGCAAGGGAAACACAAGAATAATTTCACTAAATGATGAAATAACATAACATATTGCTACTACTCCTAATGTAACAATTCGGAATTTTTTATTAATTATTGTAAGACATCCTACAATTATAACATGTCCTACCAAAAATTTAACTAAAAGGTTATTAATACCCAGAATAAATTCAACAAAATTCAGCGCAAAAGCTTGAGGCAATATTAAAATAATATAATTCTTTAAATTTTTCTTTATTTTTATTAGATCGAGCATATTTTTATCATTCAAGAGTAATAAGCAGATAAATGAAATAACCAGTCCTTCCGGGATTGATAGCAATAGCATATTCAACAGTCCATTTACAGCATTATCCAACTTATGATCCTCACCTTTCAAATCTTATAATGTATATTTTATCATAAATAATAATAAAAAAAAAAAGTGAATGAGGGATATATTAAACATAATTATGTTAATATATCCCTCTCTTACTGCATATTGTGCTACATATTTCTCATTTTGGGCGTTTTTGGCTGATAACCTATAAGCCAACTAAATCCATTACCATAAATTGCAGTACAACCTAATGCCAGAACTGATATAACAGGCAGTACCTTTAATGCCAGCTTTTTCATAACGCATTTTCCTCCTTTACTATTTTATTTTTATATAGGTTTTTGGACCTGATGTTTATGAAAAATTTGTCCAGCAGGTCACTAATAGACATAAACATTCTCTTTCCGGAAGGCAGTAAAGTAATTATCTGGATGCATATCCCCATGGCCAATGAGATTGAAACATAATAATCCTTCGAAAACATAACATATGACATAACCATTAATATTAATATAATCACTGTATTTTTATGTTTTTTTAATTCCGTATATTTTAAGAAGATTATAAGAAACAGGATAATCACCGGAGTTAATATGTAATTCCATTTAATATTTAAAAGCGCTGACTTTTTCGTAATAAATCCGCTTATTAGAAACATGGTGGTCCAAATATATGCACATTTCCATAATGCATTCATATGTATTCCTCCGGTAAGCACCCTGAATGTGCAGGAAGCCAGCATTATTATCATTACTTCTTTAAATATTCCCAAAAAGTAACTGCTTGTCATTATTAAAGCCAAATCAAATACGGTGCTGAAGAAAAACTTAAATGAATAATTGTATAAATATTTGGTATAGACCTTTTTGTTGTTATTTTTAAGAAAATTATATAAAGATATTGCACATTTACTTGACAGCAGCCTAATAAATCTTAAGGATATTATGTTATACAACAATTTTGTCATATCAATTCTGACGTCAAAATCTCTGCTTTTTTTAATAGCATAGAATAATATAATTGCCGCTCCGACCCCTATTAAGATATCTCCCAGCGACATAATACAATAACCGGTATCCCATATGTCGCTTAAAATTTTCAATTTTGTATTGGAATCTCCCAACACTCTATGCGAATCTAATTGCCGGGCTATTTTGAACATATCATCATTCACAAACTTCGTATATTTCGATATTGTCGGAAACACCGGCATATAACCGTTATTTGCCCTCATTACAATATAATTCAGTATATGCCCCAATGCCATGAATGCAGATGCAATAATAGTCTGTATATATATTCTGTATTTAAAGACAAACACAAATAATATAAGTATATATAAAGGCTTAATATATTGTTCATACTTCAATAGCCCGTAGTCACCTTTAAATACTTTAATTTGCATGTAAATATGAAATATTTGTACACATAAAAACAAATATGTGCCCCAATATTTTAAAATATATTTCAGGCTGTATTTTTTTATGAAAACAGCTATTAAAATACATAAAATATATAATTCAATCATGGCGTAACCCTTCCAATAGTAAATAATTACGTTATGTTAAATAAATGTTATGGAAATGAAAGCACTTATAGTCTTATTTTAATTGTTCAATTCAGACAGTGCCTGTTGGCCAAGTGTAAAATAAACTAAGTACGAGTACCTTAATGCTTGTATTTTGATTACTTATACCTAATATTGAAGCTTATGTTGAGTATTTATATAATACATATAGCATAAATTCAAATAATAGTATAGCTATTTATTGAAAAATTAACAATTCATTAACATAAAATACGAAATATCCTATATTTAGACTTAATATTACAAAATATATTATAATTGGTTAACAATTGACGCAAAATGTAATATACTGTTTTAATTTGTAATTACGATATGAATAAAATATAATGTTGTTTTACTGTTTTCAATATGCTTAATAACAGCATTAATATATTTGTTTTTATTTATAACTTATCTTTTAAGCTGGTCCCTGCCATTATTATCTTAATATTGCCTAATATAACATAATTGTGCACACAAAAATAAAATCATTAATATGAAATAAATTTAATCCAATAAAAAGAGTTAATCATTTACAGGCCTGTGATAATTGTATACGGCATAAAAGGCATTGCTACAATGTCCCTAATTTTATAGAATCAATTACCCATTAAATTTTTTCTTTAAATAAGCAATTGTTATATTCCCTGTACATAAGTTCTGTTTTGTCCCTTTACCCTTATATTCGGGATATTTCACGGATCTTAGATATAAAGCCCTGTAACAGCAGATTTATTTACTTTTTGTCTCATCATCCGTTAGCGAATTACTTATTGATAATTCATCACGCCCGGTTTTAAGCACCCTCCTGATATCAGGCGAAAATAGCACATTACCGCCTTTATATTTACCGTCGCATGTAATAAAGTATATGCTCCTTTTAAGAGATACCCGCATTTTCCTTAATATATCATGAGTAATTTTACAATGCCGGCGGGCTTCAATAATACGTTTTGCATATGTAATGCCTATGCCGGGAACACGGATGAGCGTATCAAAGTCCGCTTTGTTAACTTCCACCGGAAACATATCCAAATGCCTGAGTGCCCATGCAGCTTTAGGATCTATATCCTCATATAAATATGGCTCTGACTCGGGTGTCACATCATCAGGTGAAAAACCATACAGCTGTATTAACCTGTCAGCCTGATACAATCTTGCCATACGCCAGTAAGGCGTCTTTGTAATCTGCAAATCTTCATTTTCGTAGCCCTTTGCTTCATGCCTGTATTGAAATGCGGTATAATATACCCTCTTCAAATGATATTTCTTATAAAGGGCTTTTGACAGTATCATAATAGTGCGGTCGCTTTCATTTGTACTTCCGGCCATAATCTGCGTAGTCTGGGACGTGGCAAATTTTCGTCGTTCATATTTTGCGGCTGCTATCTGTCTGAAATATTCCCCATTGGCCCAAGTATATTTTCCTTGTTTTTTTGCTTAGCTATGCGCTTATAACCTGAGCTTTGCGCAACTTCAATATTAATGCTCAGGCGGTTGGCATATTTCCCGGTCTTATAAATTAACTGAGGATCTGCACCCGGCATAACCTTAGCATGAATAAAGCCATTATAGCAGTATTCCTCACGCATTATACGTACACTTTCTGCAATAAGCTCTTGCGTATAATCAGCGCTTTTATATATTGCTGAGGTTACAAAAACTCCGTTTCCGTTTCTTTTTGCCACATCAACTGCCATTTTTGCAAGTTCTGAAGGTGAATTGCAATAATCACGCTTTTCATTACGGCTACACCTGCAGTTGCAATATGCGCAATTAAAAATACATGCATTTGATAAAACCAACTTGGGAATTTTGGGCGGTGATGGTTTACCTTTTATATCTCCGGCACACAATAGTGCAATATCTTCCGCCTCACCATCCGTTCCAACCTCATATTGTGCGTCATCATTCATTAAAGCAAGCTTTTCTTCAATATTAAATTCCTTTGGTATAATGATGTTCAACACAAAAATCCCCTTATCAATTGCAATCTTTATATTTTAAATAATTAAATCCGAACATATGTTCTGTTTATAGTATAACATATTATTAATCTCATATTCAACAAATTTTTACAATTAAAAAACGTCCGAGTATAAATCGGACGCTTATAATTATTATATTTTTATATTATTGTAGATATTTTAATTCTATCTGTTACCACAGATGAGTAAAATGCTAAACTTCATATAAGTTAAGCTTTATCTTTGCTCATCCAATCAACCGATTGTTTTAAGCCTTCAATCGTCTTAGTTTCAATAACCACACGACAATTATTTCTATTCGCCAAATCAAAATACTTAAGCAAATCAAGTTCGCCTGTGCCAACTGGGAGGTGATTTTTCCTTCCTACAACATCATGAATATGCATATGATAGAGTTTATTATTATGCTCAAGAATGACAGCTTCATCACCGCCACCGATACCTGCATTATGACCTATGTCAAAGGTTAATCCAAAGACCTTGCTCTTTAGAAAAAGGGTTAATCCTCTTATTAAGAAATCCTGATCATATCCTTCCGAATTTTCAATGCATATTTTAATATTTGCATTGGCAATGGCTTGTTCACATTTATCCCGGAAGTTTTCAAGGCACGACAGGTATGTATCTTCATATTCATTGAATAAGTAAAACTTTTACTGTGGCATGATAAAATAAACCCCTTTTGAGAGATGCATATTCAGAATGGGTACATCTAACTCCTTTACAAGTTCTATAGTTTCAAAAACCGTTTCAACGTAAGCAGACGCAACCTTTTTATTGAAAAGTCACAAACATTGAGGTTCTCATCCAAATGAATTGTATAATAAATCCCATTTTTCTTTGCTACTTCAGCAAAATTTTTATATCAATATTTTCAACCTGATACTGAGGCATATTCATATTCAATTCTACAAACTGATATCCAAATTCTTTGCATAAGCCTGTACAATCCTCAATCGAATATGTTTCGATTAATGTTGGTATTCCTATATGAATCATGCTAAACAACTCCTCTTTCAAGTATGCAAAATGCCTTGCTGTCACTGTCAATTTTCGCATAAGCTCATTAAACAAACACATCATTGCTCATTATTTTAAATTTCATTTTATATCAAGTGTTAATTACTAATATGAATTTCCTATTAAACCACAAATTTACAAATAGAGAGTTATTTATTGAATGATTTTATTATAAGTTTAAACTTATTGCATGAAAAATGTAAATAAATCTTTATTTAACAATTTAGTTATAATATTATATAATAACCGCAAACATAGTCTAATAATGAATGTGATTATAAACAAGAATAAGCAACCCATAGGTTTAAAGAGAATTCATGGTTCATGGAATACATAACCAAATAAGTCTTATGTCTTAACAAGGCGAAAGGCTTTTTAATGAACAAATACAGTTATTCTACATTAATTTAATATGGCTACATAGTAAATTTACAATTATATGGATACATTTGATATATTTAACTGAACGCTATAATAAAAATAAATACAGCAATTTTTATCAACGGTATATTTTGTAAATATGTTATTCTAAAACAGGGAGGTCGGATATGGATTATAAAACCCATATTATGCGAGCTATAGATTATATAGAAGGCAATCTTAAAAATGAAATCATGCTCGCTGATTGTGCCCGTGTATCTGGATATTCTGATTACCACTTTATCCGTGTATTCAAAGAAGCAACCGGTCTTACACCAGCTGATTATATAAGAAAACGCAGACTAACCGAAATTATCAAGAACATGCGGCAAAATGTACCAATTTCTGAAATTGCTTTTGAATACGGTTTCAATTCAAAGGAAAACTTCACCAGGGCATTTATCTCAGAGCACCATATCCTGCCCACCGAATATAAATCCGCATTGAACAGTCTGAAGCTGTATGAAGCCATTAGTTTTGAAACCCCTCCATTTGAAGTATTTCCAGAACTTACATATCTTGAACCTTTTACTGTTATAGCTTATAAAAGCGATGAAGCCTATCCGCCTAACTTCTGGAATAAATACAACAGCCGGAAATGGTCTAAAAAGCTGTCGGGTGGAAAGGTTTGTGAAGATTATGGTGTAAGTGCATGGAACCCAAAAGAAAAAAAGCTTGACTATTTTATTGGCATACGGAAAAACAATGCCCTCGGTGATACCAGCGGTACAGTGGAGCTTTCAATCCAAGGCGGCTTATATGCTGTTTTCGAAACTCCCAGGACTTCACATTATGATTTTGTAAATACCATTCATCGTACATGGGACTATATAAAAAAATGGCTGAAAAACAACGGTTACAGACGCACAGGCGGCTATGAGTTTGAATCATATATCGAGGAATCTCGCACTTTCAGCGAGAAAATATATATACCATTGGAGGGAAAATAATGAAAAAACATTTAACCATTTCTTGGGATGGCATACCAGACGCAACCGGATATCTGTTTTCTTTTGCCAAATCACTGGCTTGCGCCGTAAAAAACAGCCCGTGGTCTGAATATGCCGAGGATATTGTTGCCACCAGCGGTTTTGCTTTCCGTATGTGGGTCAACACAGACCTATGTCCATCAGCAACCAGCATGTGGGACTTTAATAAGCAAAAAACGTGGGTGAAAAAAGGTGGCCTGCTCTGCGATTATGTCGGACGTTATTGGGGTCAGGAGCATATCGAAAAAGAAAGACAGCTGGAAGCAATAAAAAATATCAAGTCTTCTATTGACAATGGTATTCCTGCTATATCATGGGACATCGCCGTTCCGGAATGGGGCCTTATCACTGGCTATGACGATGATATACAGATGTTTTATACCTTAGCAATAGACGCAAAAAAAGCCGATCCCACAAGCCCCTCTTATAATAGCACGCAAATGCCTTATGATGCTTTGGGCAAGCGTGAAATTCCGCTTCTCTCGGTTCTGACTATAACGGGCTGTTCTGATAAATCAAAGGAAGATATTTTGCATGACACGATAAAATTAGCAGTAAATCACCTTAGAGGCAAAGAATGGTGTGAAAATGCAAGTGGGCTTGATGCTTATCCTGCTTTAATCAGGATATTTGATCAAAGTCCAGATATTGCCGCATCATGGAACGCTGAATATTTTCTCGGTACATATGGCGCACTAAAAGAATACGCCTATAAGTATTTTAAAAAAGTTGAAATGGTTGAACTAGCGGAGTTATACAGAGATGTTTTTAATGCCTGGATGGAAGCATACAAGATTAAAAAAAGCAAGGATGCAACGTCGCATGACACCAGAGCAGAAATTGTTTCATTATTAAAATCCGCATATGAAAACGAAAAGAAAGCTGTTCAGATAATGGAATCTCTCATAATATAGCTGTACCAGTATATGAACATTAAAAAAAGAATGATTCGCTTTTTGCTCGTCAATACAAATCCATAGATCAAATCCGAACAATGATCGTAATATTCATGATAAAACTCTGTAAGATGCTGTGCATTATCTAAGGGGAGGGCGCCACTCCCCTTTACCTTTTTGCTTAACTCAGGTAACAATCAACTATAGTCGTAATATGTCTAAAATAAATAAGGTAGCTTTTCATTTAAACTAACTATTGTTATACAGCCTGTTGATCCATTCATAGCAGGAATCCAATTCTTCATCCGTAATCAAATCGGATCTGTGTTCAAAATGCAATTTAACATCCCGGTTTTCTTTCCTTATAATCTCAAAATATTTTTCAACATCTGCCCACCCATCTTCCGGTTTTAAATTCGGAAGCAATGGAAAATGTCCATGTTCAACAGTTACTCCAACCTTCGCATGCCATAGGTGCAGAATCTTAGTGTGCCTTGTAAATCTCCTGAGTAAATCAATATCATTAAAACCTGCATCTATACTACTTTGCACATGAATTCTGCCAATGTCTATACATAATTTTATCCTGGGGTATTTTATTAGCAGATCCTCAAGAAATGTAGTTTTTAATATGTACTTATTTAACGTATCCAGTTCCAAAACCGGAATAAAATTATACTCAGATGCCCTAACTGAAAGCCATTGAAACAGGTTTTCACTTTGCTCTGCCAACATATTAAAAGAATAATCAGATTCATACACATATTCAGACCGATCGTAAAATTTCCATCTGCTTAAATCAAAGTCATTTGGAATAATAGCCAGCTTTGGATAATGAAATAATATATATTCGGGATTTAACCGCTTCTTCTTTATATACACTAATTCTTCATCAATTTGTTTAAATGAAGCGTTTCTGATATTCTGGTCTGCATCAAGGAACAAAGGATCACGGTTCTCAAAAACCCCGCCCCTTAAAGGGAAATGGATACCGAGCTTAAGATTATTATCATCCAAAGCTTTTGCAAGAGCACATATGTCTTCTTCAGAATTCATTGAACATGCTTCTATTCCGTAAAATCCTTTTCTATAATCCTTTTTAAACTTATATTCGCTAAAATGACCATATTGTCCGATAATGTAGTTTTTCATTTATTTCACCACATATTCTTTTCAATCCATTTCATATGTCTGCATTTGACCGGAAAGCTTAGGATAAAAGCCAAAGCGCTTGTAAAACGGCAATAGCCTTTCCTCAAACACAACTGAAATCATATAGATTTTACTTTCTTTTAAATAAGCAATTGTTCTATTCATAAGCTCTGTCCCGATACCCCTGCCCTGATATTGGGGATGTACCATAAGATCCTGAATATAGGCATCTGTAACCCCATTTGAAACAGTATCAATATATCCAATTAACTTGTCATTGTCATATACAGCTACATGGTAATAGGAATTCATAAGTTCATTTTCATAACAACTCTCCATCCGGTTCCAGCCAACCGCTTCACGCAGGTCAGCTATTTGCTTTGCAGAAGTCGGAGCGTTTTCAATATATTTCATATATTATTCCTCCCTCTATAATCTCTAATTTTCTTTCATTATCTCGCATTATCTTAGATTTTCGATTTCTTCAAAATAAGCTACATGAGCAGGTTTTACATATATACATAAATATGGATTG